>Ga0209542_10012821_pt1 | contig 14583 bp, 4 predicted proteins | sample RifCSPhighO2_01_FD_184028 | JGI IMG/M metagenome (GOLD analysis project Ga0209542, IMG submission 184028) | Soil microbial communities from Rifle, Colorado - Rifle CSP2_plank highO2_0.1 (SPAdes) (version 2) | ecosystem: Environmental > Terrestrial > Deep subsurface > Rock core/Sediment ...
GAGAACGCAGGGGAAGCCGATCAAGTGAATAATGAAGTACGACGTATGAATTATGGATTGAATTCCCATGATTCATCATTCATGATTCATGATTCAAAGGACTCCCAGAAGCAGGGAAGGGTTTGGAGACCCTCCCCATTATCATTGTCCGAGAAGTTGGAGTTCTTATATCTTAGTCCCTACTACCTGCAGGCTGCTTTCTTCATCTTAGGAACCATCAGTTGGCTGTTCTCGGAAACCCTGTTTCAAGCCCGATTGCCATTCTGGACCAATGTCTGGGGTTGGTCACTGGTCCTCACTAACTTGATCTCCCTCCCGCTTATGAATGCCGTGGGGCTTTTCTTAGAGGAAGCGGAAGAGCGTGATTATCTCGGCATTCTGGCGTTCACCGCCCTCACGTACTTCTTAACACCGTTCCAAGCCTACGCTGCGGTCAAGGGATTCACCGAGCGTGAAGAAGGCCCCTGGTTCCGCACACCAAAGACCGGCAGGATCACGGATGTCCTCACCCGCGGGAGGTTTTTCCGGTTCATCTCAGGAATATTGCCTGGGAGAGCCCACGCCGCTTTCTCTCCGGTAATCGCTACTGTTGCGTCGGCTCGGCTTATTGACTTCAGAGGATCAGATACCTTCAAGATCCGTTCAAAAAACATGTATCGACTCGGGAATTTGTCCGTCGTGGTGTTGCTCGGTGCCGCGATGCTTCTGTCCATGCTTTCCCCATTGATACCGACCGTACCGGAGGCAAACGCTGCATCCCCCGGTCAGTTGAAGAGCCTGACGAATACGACAAGCATAGCCAATCAGGAGAAGGCGGAAGAAATCGATTCGCCGGTTCAAGTCCGATTTGAAACCGGGTCCGGAGAAATGCTCGAGATGATTTTTCATCGGGAGCCGAGGGTGCGAATCAAATTGGGAACCAAGGAACTCGATATCACCACCCTTGAAGTGCAGGGTATCGGTAGAGTGAATCCACAACGAAGTCTCTTTATCGGAAAAAGGGAAGTCAGATATGAAGAAGTGGTACCGGGAATTGACTTAGTTTACAGGATGCATAGGAAGGGTTTTAGCGAAGAATTTGTCATCAAACAGCCAATGCCGATCACCGGTGTTACACAGCGGTTGATCACACAAGGCATCTCCGTCGTCAGTCCCGCTCCGGAGGTTTTCGGTTTCTATGATAATGAAGGGAATGATGTTTTCCGTTTCGGCCGCGCCTTCATCAGTGAACAGGTAGATGCGACATTGCGATCCGATGATCTCAGCATCACTCTGAAAAAAGCGGCATTCGGCTATGCTGTTGAAAAGGCCATCGGTGATGAGGGGTTCCAATGGCTTGTTTCACCTCAAAGAGTTTATCCCATCGTCCTTGACCCGCCGGTCAATATTGCCGCCAGCGGTTATACGAATGCCGAGGTCGAATACGGAGGCAATCAACGCAAGCTCGTCTTTATGACGCTCAGGGATCGCTACTACGCAGTAGGGAATAATGCCGCGAGCATTCAGCTTTGGGTTTCTGACGATAATCAAGGCAGCGCTTGGACTCAGCTATCGGATCTTGATGATGACAATGATGATCCCAATCCCACAATGGTCGTTGACGGAGACAACTTTTGGGTGGCCTGGAACGATAATTCTTCCGACAATCCGCAATTCCGTCGCATCACGACAACCTCTTTCTCGGAAACACCGGAAGCGGTGTGCACGGGACCTGATATGGGAGCCGTCGGCGCCGTGGACGTGAATGCATTCGCAATAGCCAGCACCTACCTCTATTTCGGCAGCGATAACGATCCGGATCTTTACCGCATTACCAAGAGCGAATATCCTGATACCTGCGAGTCGGGGGATTTTACTTCGATTACCAATACTTCGGACGGTCCTACTGCAGGAAGCCGGCCGGTGTTTGAAGTAACGAGCGGCGATGAACTGCATGCGGTTTGGCGCACCACATCGGGGATACGGCACGGCATTTACTCGGGTTCTGCTTGGAATACATCGGCACCGTTCACCGTGAACTCGTTCGATTCGACAAGCTTTTCAATGGTCAAGGATGGGAGTAATAACCTCTATGTCATTGCGGAGAGCGCTGCAGGTGACGCCAATGTCTATCGTTGTTCGGCAACCTGTACCGGTTCTTGGAGCGATTTAGGAACAGCAATTGTTGACACTGACTGTGCTGCCAGCTACACGGATATTGTCTATACGAGTTTGACCTACGATTCGACCAATGACGACCTGATTGCATTTGTCGTTGCTACGGATGCCACCAACGAGCGTGCCTGTTTCCGTCGCTCCTCAGATATGGGTTCGACCTGGGAATCGACAACTTGGGATTTGGGCTGGGTGAGTACGGCGTTATCGCATATCAGTTCGACGCATACCGTTTCCGATCCCGCGAGAGCCGCGGTGACGTTACGCGATAACGGCGCGTATTCGTTTGCGACGGTGCCCGAGAGTATAATGCTGTTTTTGCTGTCGCCACTCGTTCCGGGAATATTAAGAACGCTGAAACGGAGGAACAAAAGAAGACGATGAAGAAATTCCTCATTGTAAGTTTTATAGCCAGTCTTTTCTTCAATATCTATTTGTTCTCGCAAAGACCAAAGACATCCAAGCCGACGGGGGTGATAATCGAGGAGTACCCGTTTCTGGCCAGAAGGATCTTTCTTGAAAATGCAAACGACGTCATTATCAATTTTGTGCCGTTACGGCAGAAACTTCGGGAGTATGTCGCTCAGCAGGATGAGAAGATCGGTGTTTATTTTGAATACTTACCGACAGGGATTGGCATCGGCGTCAATGACCGCGAGGAATATTTTCGTGCAAGCCTGGTGAAAGTACCGGCTGTGATGAGTGCCTATAAACTCATTGAAGAAGGTCTGATCTCCGAAAGCGAACCCTTGGTGCTTAAGGAGCACCACTTGGATTCTGCCTACGGGACTCTTTGGATGCGGGGGGCGGGGACAACGCTTACCGTCGGGGAAGCAATTCGGCTCACGATCGTCGAATCTGACAATACCGCATACGAGGTTCTCAATGAAAAAGTCAATGAGATACTGCAGGCGGAGGTTGGTGAAGAAAAAAACATCGCCGATGTCTATGACTATTTGGATATCCCTCATGATGAGGAGGGTTTAACCCAAGAGATTACCCCCAGAAATTACTCGTCGATTTTGCGTAGCTTATTTTTCTCTGCCTATCTTGACTACGAGGACTCGAATGATCTTTTACGGCTCATGTCTGAGTCTGTCTTTGAGGAGGGAATCGCGCTGCCTCTACTCGGGAAAGCCGAGGTTGCCCATAAATTCGGAGTCCACAATGTTGAACCGGAAAGATTAAAGGTCCACTCCGACTGCGGTATCGTGTATCTTCCCAAGAGGCCGTATCTTATCTGTGTCATGATTTCTTCCGGTGATGCAGCGACCGCTCAGTACATGCAGGATATTTCTCAAATCGTCTTTGACTATATCTCGAGTGTCAATGCAGGCGGGGAAAATGAGTAATACCCCAAGAGCTCAAAAACACACTGTTCAATATATTTTGCTCATTTCAGTCTTGGTGTTGATGTTTATGCCTTTCATGGCGGTGTTCAATGATCTTCTCACTCGTATTGTCATGCAACTGGATTTTTATCAATTTCTCCAGAAAGTCGTTGTTCCCATAGAAATAAGAATGGTGGGAGTACTTCTGTTACCTTTCGGGTTCAGGCCTCAGATCGTTGGGGAATATCTCAGCATAGGGGGCAGTAATGCGTTTCTTATTGAAATTGCCTGGAACTGTGTCGGTTGGCAGTCGTTACTCTTTTTTATTTTGACCTCCTGGGTTGGTTTACAGGGTGATCGATATACGGATTTCTCAAAGTTTAAAGCCTGGTTCATCGGATTCTTGGGTACTTTTTTTGTCAACTTAGGAAGAATAGCTGCAGTCGTACTTATTGCTTATTATTTTGGACAAAACGTCGCGATCGTCTTTCATGATATTGGTTCTACAATGACCGTATTGGTTTGGCTGATAGTATTTTGGTGGTTTGTGTACCGCTTCGTTCTAGAAGAAAGAAAGCGGTTCGAGATTGAAGAGACCGTTGTGGTTTGAGATTGACAGGGCCGGGCCTTGTCAATCGATACTCAAGGCGTGGATAGCTTCTTTGGGATCGGATTTATTTCCTTCGACGAACTCCTGGTAGGAGAGGTATTTGTTCAGATTTGGATGGTTTCTTGAGTTGTCAAAGTAGGTGAGAATGAAATGCGGCTTTACCCAGGGAGCTTTTTTCTTTCCTAAATAGTACGAATAACTCGAGTAAGGATAGCTGACAGGGCTGGGCCCTGTCAGCTTGGTGGGATTGAGATGGATGTAGCGGGAGAGGTGGAGGAGATGCGCGTCTTCAAGGATCAAAGCGGCTTTGTAATTACCTTGGAATAGATAGCCGACACGTTTGTACCTTCTGTTGAAATACATCGCATAGGTAGTCGAGAGTTTTTGCAGGAATTTGGGCATTCCAAGTTTGGTTTTTTGTTTCATAAGCAGGTGGAAGTGGTTCGGCATGAGGCAATATGCGCACAGTTCAATTTCCTTCCCCATGTTGGTTAGTGGCCGAGGACGAATAATGGATACTTCAGGAATCTCAGCGAGCGGATGTTTTAGATCTTTCTGCTTCGGTGAAAGATAGTATTTCAATAGATAGAGGAAGACTTTATAATCTTGATCGTCTTTAAAAATCTTTCTCTTTTCGACACCGCGGTTGTAGGCATGGTAATAGCCATTTTCGACGTAAACCTTCACACGGTGCTTGTGTGGCATACTTTATAGTGTAGTGACAGGGTCCGGCCCTGTCAATCGGAATATATGGCTAAACAGCGACTTTTATTCTGGATATTATTGTTTCTTATCGCTCTGTGGGTGGTTTGGCCGGCATTCGGGACCACGGGTCCGGCTTGGATGGGTAGCGCAGATGGCTTGATGCTTGCCCGGGCAAGATTTCTAAGCGAAGATTTCGGATTGGGAAGCTGGAATCGGTATTGGTTTTTAGGGATTCCGGGTCAACAGATCGGTTCACCGCTTCTTCCATGGCTACTTTCCTTGCTGACAGTACTGACAGGGTCGGACCCTGTCAATCAGTTTGGGGTGTGGAGGGGGATGGTGGCGCTGGGTGTTGTAGGAACGGCATTGGGCGCGTTCTGGTTTGCAGAATTATTATTTCGTGATCATGTTCCAGTTCAGACAAGCACAGGCAAGAGATCTCAACAGCATCAGGGTTTGCGCGATCAAGCGGGGGTGGGAGCGTTATTTGTATCACTAGTATTTCTATTGATGCCTTCTGTATTAGTCTTGTTCCCGCAGATTTGGCCGGTTTTATCTGACTACGGATGGCCTTCGTGGACAATATTTAGCCCTTTTTATTTGGGTGATGGACAACAAACGATTGCCTTCGGACTCTTGTTCCTCTTACTCGTTCAGACTTGGAAATTAATTTTTCATTGGAACTTAAAGCGGGCGACTCAATTGAGTTTATTGATCAGCCTACTCTTGCTTGTCGACTCACCGAGCTTTCTGACTTATCTGCTTTGGATAGGAGTGTTTTTGCTGACTGTCATTATTCAGCCTCGGAAGCGAAAGATGTCAATTATCGTACTGGCCGTTCGACTGCTAGTCATTTCCTTCCTCGGTTTATTGATCACGAGCTTCTGGTTTACTCCAGGTTATATCTATACATTTTTAGGCTCTCCTTCGCTCGGCGGACAGCCGTTTACCGTTGTACTTATCACTCTATTGAGAAAACTGATAATCTTCCTGCCGATGGTTTTGGGTATCTTTGCAGCCAAGCGCTGGCTCAAAGCATCTTCAAGGATGACGATCATCGGCATCGTTGGCCTGTTGGTTTTTGGGAGCATCACGATTGCTTCGTTTTTTGCCGATACGGATTTTTGGCAGGACTACAGCCGGTTTGGAAGATCGCTGGATCTGAGTTTGGCAATTCTGGTCGGAGGAGTGTTTTTTACTCAAGTGAGGCTGAATAGAATATCTCAAATTCTCCTTTTTATCGTTGTTGCATCATTTTCGATGCCTTTTCTTAGTCATCGAGAATCACTGCTTCAGGGCAGCATCCAGCTTCGCGAAACTGCGGAGTATCGGGTAAGCGATCGGATCTCAAAACTTATTCTGGATCGATGCCGTTCTTCTGCGGAATGTTCCTCGAGGGTATACCTCTCCGGGAGCTCGACATTTTGGCTTAACAGTTGGTTTGATATTGCACAAGTGCGCGGCGGGGGAGAAATGGGATCACTCAATGATTGGTGGCCGCATGGATCGTATCAAATTCGAGAGGGTTCGAGTGCGGATTTGGCTCAAGCTTGGCTTGAGGCCTTGGGTGTAGACACTCTTGTGGTTCATAATATGACTTCGTCGGAACCCTATCACGATTTTCTCTTTCCTTCTAAGTTTGAGGCAATGCCGGAGTGGGAGAAGATTTGGGAAGAAGATGGGGATTCTATTTATAGTATAAAAGACACCGGGTTTTCAGTAGCACGAGCTGCCGATCTATCACTTGAACAACTTACTTCTCCTGCAAAAGGCGATGACTTGGTTGGATTGCTCCGATATACAGAAGCGTTGGAGCAGGCAATGCATTTCCAATGGAGTGGTAATCGCGAGATTGTTGTTTCTGGTGACCTTTCTGATAAGCAGGGGGTTCGGATTGCCATAGCGCATTCCCCATTTTGGAGAGTCAGTGAATCCAATATTCCAACGGAGGTGGATTCGGACCCACTGGGAATGATCTTCCTGCGTCCGCTTAGATCTGGTGACTATACAGCCAGGCTAGTTTTTAATCCCTGGCCTGATGTTCTGGCCGGTGTCGGTATGACTGCCCTTGCGTTCTTCGTGTTATTTGTAAAGCCGGCCTTCATTGAACGGACCGTTTCTCTAATAGAACGTTTTGTTGGGCGAGAGAGTGAGCTTGATCGAAGCGCGCTTTAATCCCGCTGTGGGAAAACTTGATTGTTTCGTTTCGGTTACCTGGCAGCATCCGATCGTAACTTATCTTCGTAAGATATTTCTCTATAGGGTTTCTTCACCCAAACAATTCATCTGCCACAAATATAGATAATTCAATACATCATCTATAGTTAATTGTTCCTTATTGTTATATTAGGTTATATTATGATAACAGTGTAAATATCATGAAAACTTTCATTGACCCTCAATAATTAGTAAGCGCACGTGATGTTATTAAACATCAATACCATGACTCTAGGCTTGTTATTTGCTAAACTTATGCGGGTCATCAGTTACACTACCAGACATAAATTGTAAAATTTTACTTGCCGGTGCTACGACAAGTTCTATCATCCAGATGACGGTACGTATTTCCAGATAGCATCGATCAGTTGAGATATTCTCCAGGATAATATTCATAGTTATATATGTTCTTATAGTTGTTTATAATAACTATTATCGGTTATTACCAGACTGAAATAATCATTCCTTCAAATTTTCTATCATGTCTCCATTATTTGATAATAAACACTTGACTCGAGGATCCCATTAATGCTAACAATTATAATATTATGGTAAAAGCGTGTTAGGGTATTAGCGTTTAGGGTCTAACGAAAAATACATCCTCATGACTGCCCATCAAGATCAAGGTTCTAGAAAGTTGGCTCCCGAAGAACGTATTCAACTTATAAAGAGAGTATTAGAGGATCATGTATCCGTCGCCCAAGCTTGTCGGGAATTTGGCATCTCACGTTTCACTTTTTATAAATGGCTTCATAGGTACCAGAAAGGTCCGAAGCGGGCTTTAGCGGATCAATCAGATCGAAGACCCCGAGGGAGATATCATTGGCGACATCCTTCATTCCGGCTCATTTTGCATATTTTAAAAATTGTACGTGAGCATCCTGAATATTCCAGCAGACGAATTGCTCGGGTGCTTGAAGAGATCAATTCGTCAAGAATCATCAGTCAGCACGGAGTACATACAACTCTTGAGCGATTGGGTTTAACGCGATTTGAAGATCGCATTGCTTATACTGGCCGTTTGGCAAAGCGAGACCGGGGGGAGATTACCCAGTTGGCTCCACAGGACAGATTTTCGGCAATTCGCAAAAATCTTGATGAAGGATGGAACGTCTCGGATGTCTGTCGAGCCTATGGATTATCCCGTCATACGTTTTATAAATGGTTACAACGATTCAAACAGGATGGTTTCGGAGAATCATTGTCAGCGCTAATTGATCGACGACCGAGCGGAAATAAGCACTGGAAGAGCATTGATACAATCACTGCTCAACGAATCATTGCGGGTGCCCTATCCCAGCCGACTCTATCCGCCAGACAGATAGCAAGGAAACTCGGAAATATCAGTCAGCACGGCGTCCACAATATACTATATAGAAATGGGTTGCATACGTTCGAACGGCGAGCTGCACAGGCGCAAGCAAGACGCGGATATCTTGAACCTAAAACAGAAGAGGGTCCGGTTACCGGATGGTCCCAACGACCTAAGCAAGTCTTTAAAGAATATATTCCTGGACTTCTCCCCGCACCCCCGCCAAAAGCTTTCGCATTTCGGCCGGCAGGCCCTCCTCCAGGCCTGAGGCCCTCTGGGCCGGCGGCTTCTTTCTTCAGACAGCTTCCACGTCTTTCAATTTCTATTTTTCTTTCTCTCTTTCTTCTCTTTGGAATTTTTGCGTGGGGACGACTCATCGGCAGTGCCGAGAATTTGATTCAGGCTTTAGGATGGCTATTTGCTACAAGTGCGCTCTTGATGGGTAGTCTCTTCTTCATCTATTCGCTTAAATACTATTTTACGCTTGCCGTGGTCTTGAGCTTCTCAAGAGAAAATAATGAGGAGGAAACCCCACTTCGCCAAGGCTACGAGGGGCAAGCAAGAAATATTGAAAGAGGAATTAGAACTTTTTCGCAGAGGTCATCTTGGACAAGTTGGTTGGGGAAGTTATTTGGGATTGCGAGGATTACAGAACAGAAAGGTTTGATAACAGCATCGCAGTTTGATCGGGCAGGTGGGCTTGAACCCGACCTTACTCATATCACTCTTGAGCGCCGTCCTTTCATCTCTGTTCACCTTCCCATGTTCAACGAGAAACAAGTCGTGGAGCGGATCCTGCGGGCTTCAACCAGTTTCGATTACGACCGGTATGAAGTGATCGTTGCCGATGACTCGACGGATGAAACGACAGCCATCGTTCGGCAATTTGCCGACCAATGGAACGACTCACTTAAGACGCAAAACTTAAAACCAGTTATCAAAGTCATCCACCGAGACACCAGGGAAGGCTTCAAAGGCGGAGCCCTCAAAGAAGCCCTGAAGCATACCGATCCCAGAGCCGAATTCATCGTCGTTTTTGACGCGGATTTCGTTCCCTACCCGGATACCTTGGAATTGTTCCTGAAGTATTTTCAGGTGAATGCGGGGAGCCTTGACTTCGTCAAGCAGAATCATGAATTACGACGTATGAATTATGGAAATATAAACCATGATTCATCATTCATGCTTCATGATTCCTGCCGCATTGCGGCAATTCAGGGCTACCAGTGGCCCTCCTTCGCCAAGGCTACGGCGGGCAAGCATGTCCACGGCTACCAGGACTCGAATGTTGCTGCGATCCAAGGGTATCAGTGGCATGTGTTAAACAAGAGCGAGAACTGGATCACCAGGGGAGTCAGATCCGAATACGCGGGATCCTATGTCATTGAGCGAAGCGGGGCCGAACTCTACGGAGGCCTCAAACAGATCGCGGGGAGTGTCTATATGATCAGAAGGGACCTTCTTGACCGATTCGGCTGGGGGACCTCCATTACCGAAGACTTCCAGCTCACCCTCAAACTCTATGAACAGGGATACAAAGTCATCTACACCCCCTATATCCAAGCCCCGGCGGAATGCGCGTCCACCCTCAAGCGTTTAATACGCCAGCGAATGCGCTGGGCAGAGGGACATTCCTTTAATATCCGGAAGATGTTCCTGCGGCTGATTACCACTACCCAGCTTTCCCTTCCGGAAAAACTCGAGTTCCTCTATTTAAGTCCCTACTACCTGCAAGCGGCGTTCTTTCTCCTGGGAACGATCTCCTGGCTGTTCTCGGAAACCCTGTTTAAAGCCCGGCTTCCATTCTGGACCAACGTTTGGGGATGGTCCCTGGTCCTGACCAATCTTTTGTCTCTGCCTCTCATGAACACGGTGGGACTTTTCCTGGAAGAAGCGGAAGAGAAGGACTTTTCCGGCACCTTCTCCTTCATTCTCCTTTCCTACCTTCTGGTCCCCTTCCAAGCCTACGCTTCAATCAAAGGCTTCCTGGAATCCCAAGAAGGTCCTTGGTTCCGCACTCCCAAGACCGGGAAGATCACCGATATCCTCACCCGAGGGAGATTCTACCGGTTCCTGCGGGGTATCTTCCCACGGGCGACTCCTGCTTTTTCCTGGGTTGGTGGCCGTCATTCCAGTGCACGATGGCTTTGGCCGGTGAGCCTGCGCCCCGCGGTACAGCTTGGGAGTTCTCTGGAGCCTATCTTGACCAGCAGGAGGCGGCGCTGGTTGGGGAGAGGGGTGGTTGCCTTTGTCCTGCTTTTCAGCATGACGCTCCTGAGCGTTGCTCCGCTTATCAGCACCTCAAACGCTGTGCAAGCCTCTGAGCAGCCGAAACTCCAGACGATTGCCGATCTTAAGGAGCGGGGGAATTTACCATCAGCTTCCGCTTCCGAAGCTGTTACCGCCCAGGAGTTCAGCAGCCCCCGAATGATCACCACACCGATTGGGGATGGCGAGCTGCTGGCATACATCTTCCATCGGGAACCGAAGATAGAGATCTCCGTTGATGGATATTCGCTGACGTTTACAACAACAACTATCGGAGGAATGTCTGTCCATCCGCGGCGATCAACCATCGTTGCCGATCGGGTGGTGACCTACGAAGAGATCATTGAGGGCGTTGACCTGCGGTATACGGTTGGCCGTACGGGTATCACTGAGGAGTTTATCCTGAACGAACCGGCAAGTGTTCAGCCTTTTCTGGAGGGCCCGATCGAGCAAACTGTAAAGCTGGATGGTCTGGAAGCTGTTACTGCCACCGACCAGACCATCCGTTTTGTGAGCCAACGGGGGGAGATGAAGGAGCTTTTACGCTTTGACGCACCGTTGGCGAGGGATGCCAATGGACTTGAGACCCACGAACTTCGCCTGGCCTACCGTGAAGCACGATCCGGAGGCTCGCTGGTGAAAGTGTTGGATGCCGCTGCCATGCAGTGGCTCCTGGCTCCGGAAAGAAGCTTTCCCATCTCCATTGACCCGTCTGTCGTTCTTACAGGGACCTTTTCCGAAACAGAAGCCAACCGGGGAGGCCAGCAGCGCAAGGTCGTCTACGCCAACGGCAATTGGTATGCATTCTACGATGATGCTACGGATGTTTTTTACAAGAAATCCTCGGATGGGACAAGCTGGGATCCGGCGGTGGACATTGATACAACGGATGCGGATAACCGCGTCCCCAGCATCTGGCTTGAAGGGAGTCTCATCTATGTGGCCTGGATTGACGATACGACGGACAACATCGAGGTTAATACCATCAACACCGCCAGCAGTGATGCTCCGGGGACGAAGTGCACATCTGCCGACCTGGGGACTTTCTCTCCAAGTTCATCTGCCTCAGATTATCCGGTGATCGCGGTTGCCGATAACGGGATGGTCTATACGGCTGTGGGAGGGACAACTGCGGTTGTCCTCAAGCTCACCTTCTCCGGCTGCACGTTTGCCGACATTTCCTCCGGGAGTGTATTGACGACTTTCACTGTTCCCACCCTCACCACGATCGGCAATAACCTGCAGATAGTTTATCAGGAGGGAGGAGGACTTGCCCACGCGGTCTATAACGGGACGAATTGGACCGCAGTAAGTCGGTCGATGACGGAACTCCAGACAGGACAGGGCGGCCAGCAGCGGAAAATCGTCTACGCCAACGGGAACTGGTATGCGTTCTCAGTCAACGCCACGACGGTTTTCTTCCGGAAATCCTCCGACGGTTCAACCTGGGGGAATACAGTTGCCATTGATACGGCGAACGGCCCGATGCACCCTACCGCCTGGGTTGAAGGAACGACCATTTACGTAGCCTGGATTCGGGATACCGGCGACGCGATTGCCGTCAATACCATCAACACGGCGAGTTCCGATGCCTTGAGTACCCAATGCACCAGCGGGGACCTCGGGTTTTTTGCGAACAATATCGCATCCGACTTTCCTTCGCTTGCTGTTGCCGATAACGGCACCGTCTATGTGGCAGTCGGAGGCAATGATGCGGCTGCCGTCAGAGTGTACAAGCTCACCTTCTCCGGCTGCACGTTTGCCGACATTACCTCCAGCAGCGGGCTGACGGCAAATGGCGTTCCCACCCTGACGACCATCGGCAATAACCTGCATATGGTGTATCAGGACGGGGCCGGACTTGCCCACGCGGTCTCTGACGGGACGAGTTGGGTCGCATTTAGCAAGTCGCTGACGGAACTTCAGGCTGGACAGGGAGGCCAGCAGAGAAAAGTCGTTTATGCCAACGGCAATTGGTACGCGTTCTCGGTCACTAGTGCGGATCTTTTCTACCGGAAATCCTCCGATGGATCAAGTTGGGGAGATGTAGTCTTTGTTAGTACGGTGAACCGCCCCATACGCCCCACCGCTTGGGTTGAAGGAACGACGATCTATGTGGGCTGGATCAGGGATACCGGTGATGCCTTTGCCGTCAATACCATCGATACGGCCAATTCCGACCAATTAGGTACCCAGTGCACCAGCGGAGACCTCGGGTTCTTTGCGGCTAACCAAGCGAATGACTTTCCCGCTTTGGCGGTTGCCGATAACGGGACCGTCTACATAGCTACGGGTGCTATAGGTTCCAACCCACCCGCCTTACAAAAACTCACCTACTCCGGGTGTACGTTTGCCGACATTATAGCCGGGAGCGGACTGACGATAGGTGATGTTCCCACCCTCACCACAATCGGTAACAACCTCCATATGGTCTTTCAAGATGCAGCAGGTCTTGCCCATGCCGTCTATGACGGCACGAGCTGGATCACACTCAGTAAAACCCTGACGGAGTCTCAGGCATTGCAGGGAGGCCAACAGCGGAAGATCGTCTATGCCAACGGCAACTGGTATGCATTCTCAGAGAACAACACGTCAGTTTTCTACCGGAAGTCATCTGATGGTGTATCGTGGGGAAATACGATAGTCATTGATGCGACGAATGACCCGTTTGCTCCCACTGCCTGGGTTGAAGGAACGACTATTTATGTGGCCTGGATCCGGGATACTAATGACGGCTTTGCCGTCAATACCATCGATACGGCAAGCTCCGACGTGTTAGGTACTCAGTGTACGAGCGGTGACCTCGGATTTTTTGCAAGAGGACAGTCGGGTGACTTTCCCGCACTCGCCGTTGCCGATGACGGGACGGTCTACGTTGCGACGGGCGCGATAGGTGCCAACCCGGCCGCTCTGCGTAAACTCACGTATTCCGGTTGTACGTTTGCCGACATCATAACCGGCAGCGGGCTTACAACCGGTGATCTTCCTACGGTCACCACGATCGGCAACAACCTCCATATGGTATTTCAGGATGGAAATCTTTCTCATTCCGTCTATGACGGAAGCAGTTGGACGACCAGTAATACGACGATTGATTCCGATACGGATAACGTCTATTCTCTTACGACGGACGGCAGCAGTTTGTGGCTCCTTACGGTCGACAGTACTACCGCTACCGCATTTTACGTCTACAGCGGGAGCTGGAGCAGCTCTACTGCCCCCTGGACGAGTGAAACAAATCTTACCTCTGTATCCTTAACCTACGATTCATCCAATACCGACCTCTACGCGATGGTGATCAAAGATACCTCCGAACAGGCGTACTACAAGTCAACCGATATCACATCCATCTCCTGGAGCGGTGAAACCTCTTTCGGCTTTACCGCCGGAGATTTGGGACATATCTCCTCACCCCAGGAAGGGGCGGGAACCAGCCAGATCGGGGCGGTGGTACGGGAAGTGGGAAAGTTTCGGTTCAGTAATTTGACCCCTTCCCAGTCAACGATTATCGGAGATATCGAGGCTGATACCACTGACACGGTGTTCTCCCTCACCACCGACGCTACCAACCTCTGGCTTCTGACGGTCGACGATTCCGCCTCCACCGCCTTCTACAAGTGTTCCTCCTGTGCTTCCGGTTCAAGCTGGTCTTCCCAGACTTCACCCTGGACGGGACAAACCAACCTCACCTCAGCAACCATTACCTACGATTCATCCAATACCGACCTCTACGCGATGGTGATCAAAGATACCTCCGAACAGGCGTACTACAAGTCAACCGATATCACATCCATCTCCTGGAGCGGTGAAACCTCTTTCGGCTTTACCGCCGGAGATTTGGGACATATCTCCTCACCCCAGGAAGGGGCGGGAACCAGCCAGATCGGGGCGGTGGTACGGGAAGTGGGAAAGTTTCGGTTCAGTAATTTGACCCCTTCCCAGTCAACGATTATCGGAGATATCGAGGCTGATACCACTGACACGGT
>Ga0209542_10012822_pt1 | contig 14579 bp, 15 predicted proteins | sample RifCSPhighO2_01_FD_184028 | JGI IMG/M metagenome (GOLD analysis project Ga0209542, IMG submission 184028) | Soil microbial communities from Rifle, Colorado - Rifle CSP2_plank highO2_0.1 (SPAdes) (version 2) | ecosystem: Environmental > Terrestrial > Deep subsurface > Rock core/Sediment ...
GCTCGCCGCCGCCTTCTTGCTCTCCACCAGTCTCCTCCACCTCTCGCTATCGGTGGTCTCTCGGCAATGGCTGCCCGTGTCCTGTATCGTGCTCCTTGCGCTCTATGTCCTGACTAACGAGCGGCTCGCGGAGCGGCGGCGCTACCTCTTCACCATACTCGTTGCCGGAGTTGGCATGGGGTTCTCCGCGATTACTGCGCTCGTGCTTCCGCTTGTCGGACTCTACTGGTGGTGCCTCGGCCAAGCGCGCCTCGCCACCCTGCTGCGCGATGCGAGCCTCTGGGCGGGCATCGTCGGATTTGTCGCGCTTGCCGCTCTGCCCTCCCTCTTGTATCCGAGCAGTAGCGGCTTCCTCGTTGACCTCACTTTGTACGACCCGAAATCACTCGCTGGCTTCTTGGCGATACCCTGGAGCACGCTGTCGCTCACCCTTTATTCTGAGCCGGTGCTGATGCTCCTCGCCGCTATCGGGAGTATTATTCTGCTCCCTCGCTCGCGCGTGCTCATAGTGTGTGCAGGTTGGGCACTCCTCTACGCCGCTACCTTCTACATCTTCTTCAGGTTCGAGCCGCGATTCTTGCTCCCGCTTGTTCCTCTCTACGCGCTCGCGGGCGGTTACGCCGTAACGTGGCTGCGCCGCTACCCGTGGGGCACGATGGTGGTCTGTCTATTGCTTCTGGTCCCATTCGTCGCCTCCGTGCGCCTCGCACAGCTGGGGGCCTCGGGCGACACGCGTGCTCTAGCTCGCTCGTGGGCCCTCGCGCATCTCACTGCGGAGGACTCGATACTCGTGTATGCCCCCGCCACGCGGGTGCCCACCACAGCCTTGGCCGTCGCGGAGTTGCGCGCTATTGACCCGGGCGCCGTACGCCAGGTAGACAAGGCGGATGAGACGCTCGACCGAGCTCTCCCACACGCTCTCAACATCTTCGATGTAAAGAATGGCGCGTTCTTTGCCGACTTACCACGCTACGTGAAGGAGCATGGGTACACCTATCTGCTGCTCGACCCGAGCTACGCGTTTGATGCCCGCTCGCAAGAGGCGGCTTTCGCGCCCCTTCTTGAGGGGGCTATCATCTTTGAGCGTTGGCAGGGGCAGGGCGGGGATGCGTCGCTCTCGGCAAGCGCGTTTCCCGCGCCTCTCACGGCGCTCTTCTCGGGCCGATTGCTCGGGCCTGATGTGGTAGTGTATCGAATCCGCTAATGCATATCGCTGTCATCATACCCACCTACAACGAGGCAGGGGCCATAGCGAAGGTACTCACCAAGCTCGGCGAGGTATTCGGTACGATGCCCGAGTTCAGGTGGTCCGTGGTCGTCGTCGACGGTAACTCGCCCGACGGTACGGCCGACACCGTGCGCGAGCTCGCCACGCGCCATGCGAACATCCATCTGCTTGTCGAGCCGGGCAAGCGCGGCATCGCGCCTGCCTATTGCGCGGGCATCGCGTACGCTATCCGGGAGCTTGGCGCAGACGCCTTCGTTGAGTTCGACGGCGACGGCCAGCACGACCCGAGAGACCTTTGTGGTCTCGCGCGTGCATTCGCCCTCGGCGCTGACTACGTCGTCGGTTCCCGCTATATCCCGGGCGGCGGCATCCCGGCGGGCTGGGGGCTCCACCGTAAGCTCCTCTCTCGCCTCGGGAGCCTCTATGGGCAGCTGGTGCTTGAGCTCCCGGTACACGATGTCACGTCCGGTTTCAAGCTCACGCGGGTGGCGGGCTTCGCCGAGAGACTCCCGCTCACCCCTGACGCACTCCTCACAAACCACTACGCCTACAAGATACAACTCATGCACGCGATGGTCGCGCTCGGAGCACGAGTGGTCGAGGTGCCCATCACATTTCTCGCGCGCTCGCACGACACTTCCAAGTCAACCTGGCGGGATATTATCGAATCGCTACGCGTCACGACCATCCTGCGCCTCTCTACCCTGCGACAGTGGCGCTTGCTGCGTGTAGCCGCTATCGGAGGTACGGGCTTCGTGCTCCAGAGCGTCTTCTTTGAGCTCCTCGGCATCCAGTGGGCGGCCGTCTCCCCGAGTACCGCCGCGGTGGTCGGCGGCGAAGCTGCCATACTGTCAAACTTCTTTCTCAACAGCCGGTTCTCATTCCGAGACCGAGTTTTGCGTGCAGCCCCGCTCTCTACGCGCCTGCTGCGCTTCCACCTCGTCTCGAGCGGGTCGATATTCATCCAGTGGCTCACGCTCTTCCTCGCGCAGCAAGCGACAGGCGATGCGTATCTGCTACGCGGGGCGTTTGTCCTCGGCGTTGCGCTTGGCTTCGGCATAAACTATGCCGGATACTATTTCTACGTCTGGCGTGCGCATACGCACGCCGATTAAACTTCAATCTGCGTGCCGTATACCGTAGCGAGCAAATCGACGCTTTTCCCGCTTGCGGTCAGTAGGGCCGCATTCTTCTTTTCCAAGGCGGTAAATACGGCAACGCCAGGCGCATCCTCGGTCGCCTCCTCATACGCGGCTCGTAGCGCGGCAAAGTCCTTGATGAAGCAGTGGCCCCCTGCCCCGCGCCCTGATTTATGTACCGGCTTGGCATACCGGTTGCAGATATACGGGTCAGCCTTAATCGCCGCTTCAATGGGTGCCCACTCGACCCCGAGCGACTGGGCGAGGTCGTACATCAGATTGAAGAAAACAATCTGCATGTAGCCACTCGCGTTGTGCGTGTACTTCGTGAGCTCGGCTTCTGTGCTACTCATCACCTGCGAGAAAGAAGCGGGCGGGAGGAGCGCCTGTACCTGCTCGGCGGCCGCCTGGTGCGCCTCATCATCCACCGGCAGGCCGATGATATTTGAGAAAGGATGAGCCGCGTCTGCTGCTGCGGTCGCTTCAGAGAGGAACTCGGGAGAGAACAAGATGATGCGGTCTGGGTATGCCTCTTGGAGCTTCATGGTTGTGCCCGGCACGATGGTGGACTTGATAACGGCAGTCTTCCCCACACCCACCAACTCAATTGCTTCGCGTACGATAGAGTCATCGAAGCCAGCAACGGTCGTCGGGGTGGGCACACCAATAAAGACGATACCGCAGTCGGCAATCTTCTCTTTGTTCGCCCGGTATGGCTCCTCGAGCGCGTAGCGCACCACCCGGTGACCACGCGTCTCAAAGTCGTCGGCATAGTTCCGGCCGACGTACCCCTGCCCTATAAAGCCGATAAGCGGCTGCCCCACTGCCCCAGTCATGCGGAGACTCTATCACGCGCCGCCCATTCTGCCTGCCATACCCATAGCAACCGCCGTGGCATAGGCAACGTTACGCGCCGCCTGTAGCCTTGATATCTGCTACGTAGCACGCTATGTAACCGTCGAACGAGGGGTACGGGTCAGCGACTGGCGGGGGCACGGGTAGGCCGCCCTTGAGGAGCTCGACGGTCTTTTGGATGTAGTGCTCGCGCTGAACAACGATGGCGCCAGCTTCTCGTGCGATACCGACGTCGGTGGCGAGGACGGGTACCCCAGCCGCGAGCGCCTCGACAATCGCGAGCCCATACCCCTCGTAGCGAGAGGTCGCAAGCAGCAGCTCGGCTCGCGCAAGATACGGCAGGGGGTCGCGGTGGCCCGGAAAGTCTATACAAGGCTCGAGCCCACGCACCTTCGCTCGCGTGGCAAGCGCTCCCCTTAGGCGACCAGCGCCCAGCATAGTGAGCCGCGCATCCACACCGGCAGCACGGGCAGCGGCGAGCGCTTCAAGTGCGAGCATCGGGTCCTTCTCGCGCTCGAGGCGCCCGACCCAGAGCAGCTGCCCCTTCTTGGGCGTGTGGGTTACTGCACGAAAGCGGGCAAGGTCGGTGTAGATAGGCAAGACACTCACGCACTCCGGGCTGATACCGAAGCGCCCTACGATATGTCGCTTGAGTTTGAACGAAACGGCGCGGATGCGCGCTGCGCGCCGGAGCACGAAGGGCATAATGAACAGACGCGCGAGATTAATGTAGGACATCGGATGTCCTACATTTGCGAAGTCAGGCGCGAAAGGGTCGGTATGGAGCTGGATATGCAGTCGTGCTTTCGTCCCCCGCGCGGCCCACCACGCGACGAGACCGTGTTCGAAGGGGTCTTGGGCCGAAATGACCTCTATCCCCTCCGCACGCACTATGGCCCTGGCACGCCAGGCGAGCGCCAGGATACGCAGTGGGCGCGGGGCGTGGGTGGGATAGAGGTGGAGTGTGTCTTCGCACACTTCGCTCACTTCGCGCGCTTCAAGAGCACCAGATGGAGCATGAGAGAGAACGTGGACCTCCCCTATCGCCCTCGCATACGCGCGCAGGCGACAACGCACGGCGCTCTCGACATCGAACGCGCCAGGATCATTGGCAATAAGCAAAACATTCATGCGCTCGGGTGCCGACTCTGCAGCAAGAAGAAGTGATGGTAGTGGTCAAGTGGCGGCGTGAAGTCGGCAATTATAGTGAAATGGGCATGGAGCGCACGGCGGAATGAGCGCAGCGGCATGGTCCACCCGTCTATCTCCCAGTGGTGCTGCCCAGATTTAGCAAACCCCGGGAAGCGCACGGGCAGGAGCAAGGCACCCCACACGACCGAGCGAGCGAACATGCGCCGCATAAAGGGCAGCTTGAACGCGAATGCGATACCACTCCGGCGGTGAGGCACCGAGAGCGCCACGGCCCCTCGAGCCACCCGAGCGAGTTCACCGAGAGCGACGATGCTCTCCGCAAACGGCATATGCTCAAGCACTTCAAAGACGCAGATGAGGCCAAATGATTGGTCGGGGAACGGGAGCGCGCGCACGTCGCCCACGACATCTGGCCGCAGGCGCGCGTCAAGGTCGAGTGTGGTCACGCGGTACTTCGGATTGCGCTTCAGCAAGTCAACAACCACCCCATCGCCGACACCGATGAATAGAATGGTCTGTGGCCCCACCCGACGCACCAGCTCGCATTGATAGTAGTAGGAGATGAAGCGGTCAAGGGAGGCGTAGGTCTCCTTCTGGTAGGCAGTAGGTAGAACCTGGGCAGTCATCGGCATATGCTATCACCGAGCGACTTCTCTGATTGCTCGCGCAAACGCCTCTGCCGTGGCCTCTGCAGAGAATCGGGCGGCAGCACGCCGTGCTGCATCGGTACGCCCGCGCCAGAGCGCGCTATCGGCATGCACACTCCGCAGCGCGTTCTCGATGCTCTGCAAATCACCAGGTTTGATGAGGACGCCCTCAACCCCATCATGGATAAGCTCGGGTATACTGCCAATGGCCGGGGCAATGACGGGCACGAGGGCGCCCATCGCTTCAACGACTTGATAGGAGAAGCTCTCAAACGATGAGTTCAGGACGAACGCATCCGAGACTCCGAGCCAACCAGCCACCTCCGCTCGCGACAGATTCCCGGTGAAGATGACTCTATCCGTAATCCCGTGTGCTCGTACCTGATCCATGAGCTCGTTACGCAGCGGGCCATCGCCGACAATGACGAGTGTCCAGCCGGACATGCGCGCTACGAGTTCTATGAGCTCACCAAACCCCTTCCACGGCACGAGCCGCCCAACGGAGACGAAAAAAGGTCGTGGAGGGACGCGGGGTGGCCGCACCGGGACAATAGCGAGGTCAACGCCATTATAGATGACACGGGTACTCTGTCTCCGCGTGACCCATCCGTCAACGATACGCTTGAAATACTCGCTCGGTACTACGACGAGATTGGCGTGGCGGACCACCGCTCGGGCTATGCGCCGCAAGAGTTCGATGCGCCAGCCGTATCGCTTGTCTTGGAACACCTCGATAGAGTCGGTGACGCCGTAGCGGGCACGTGCCTGCTCCCAGGCGTGGTCTCCGGGTACGCGCACCAAGAGTGGCACGCGAGCGAGCGTTGCAGCAAGCAAGGCGGGGAGGCCCACGCTCACCGTGTCTTGGGCGAAGAGCACATTCGCACGCCGGACTGCCCTCCAGAGATTGAGTGCGTACAGGACATGCCGTATGCCCTTGGGCCAGCGCCGGAGGGGGGCGAAGGGGATGGTTTCGACCTCGATGCCGCGAGCAGGTAGTGCGCGCTCGAGAAAGAGCGTATGGGTAGCGGGGCCCCCGATCTCGGGCGGGTACAAGGGCGTGGCGATGACGAGCTTCATAGGATTATGAATCCTTTCGTCCTTTCCTGGTGTGCTTCTTGAGCCATAAAGCAATCGCGGTGTGGTCCAGTTTGTCAGTTGCCACCGAGAGCACGAAGGTCTCAACCGATGGATTGGTAGCCGTGAGCTCATATCCATTGAGGAAAAGGAATCGGGCACAGACGGTTATACCAGTGCGTTTGTTTCCGTCAATAAACACATGGTAATTAACGATGGGCTCCAGATAGACTGCAGCTTTCGTGAATATATCCGGGTACAAGTCGACGCCGCCAAAGGTCGTCCGTGGCTTACCAGCAATCGCGGCAAGAAGCCCAACCTCGCGGACACCGTGTGAACCGCCTGTCGCATCAATAACCTCCGAGTGCAGGACGAGAATCGTCTCTGCCGAGATATACCGAATCATTGCCGCGCGAGTGCCTCAAGCGCGCCATGATAGCGCTTGATGAAGCGGTCGGTCCAGTCGAGTAGTTCTGCGTTTGCGATGCGCGCGGGGTGCGAGACAACAAAGCGCCGCTTCTGCTCGTCTACCTCAAGCGCAAGCGGGGTTCCCGCCTTGATACCGAGCGATTTCAAAGATTTCTTCGGTATCACGACTGCTATCGAGGAACCTATCTTGATTGCTTTTTGCAGTGTCGCCATAGTGGTTATTGTTACGATTATAACGTCATTATAATCTAGCGTTTCTGTGCGTCAAGCAGGCGGTCGAAGAGCGTACGCATCTTCTCCGCGATGAGATTCCAGTCGTACTTCTCACGGACGAGCGTCCTCGCGTTCGCGGTGACGCGCGCGACCTCTGCGGGGTGCGCGAGGATGTCCTCGACTGTCCGCGCTATCTGCTCGGGCGCATCAGGGTCTACCGCCCAACCGGTAGGCTCCCTGCCAGGATTGCGCTTCTCGTCAAACAAGAAATCCGCAATACCGCCCTCTTGGGTAGCGATAACCGGGATACTAGCCGCCATCGCCTCGATGAAGGAGTTACCCATCCCTTCCGAGCGCGATGGGCGGATGAAGATGTCGCAGGCCGCAAGCGCTAAAGGCAGGTCCTCGTGGAGCGCCTGTCCCATGAAGCGGACGCGATCCTCCACACCAAGTTCTCGCGCGAGTGCCTTAAGCGCCACTTCATCGGGCCCAACTCCATACACGATGAATCGTACCGAGGGCGGCAGTTCGGTGAGCGCGCGGATAACGTCGTCAACGGCGTTCTTGCGCACTAAACGGGAGGTAGTCACGAGCAACGTATCGCCGTCACGCGCCCCGAGCGATTGCCGAGTGATAGCCACGGCAGCCGAGGGGTACTCGCGCGAGAAGTGCGCAATATCAACCCCGTTCGGGATGACCTCGATGGGCCCGCGCGCGCCGCGCCGCCTGGCCCAGTCGGCAAGAAAGGTCGAGATGGCCTGTATGGCGTCGGCGTGGGTGAAGGCACGAGAAAAGAGCGGCCAGACCGGCCGCATCATGCGCTCAATGTACGGGAGCGGGTCACCCTCTTGGAGGGTGAGGAGCATCGGTATGCGTGGATAGAACAGCTTGAAGAGTGCCGCGGGCACTCCGGCCGAGTGCGCCATCATCGCCCACGTCGCATCAACATGGTGGTGCTGGTGCAAGCGCGCCACGACAAGCGGCGCACGGAATTGGTAGAGAAACTTCGAGAACCTTGAGGACCCGCCCCCAATCCGGTGTACCACAACCTGGCCCACCCGCTCCTCCGTGAGGTGGTGACGGTCAAAACGGTGTGCCACCATATGAAACTCGATGTCTTCTGGCGAGATACGGTCCGTAATCTCCTTAACTGCAATGTCAGCCCCGCCCACGTTGGGGTAGTAGTTAAGCGAGAATATGAGGATACGTTTCACAAAATCATAAACGCCGCGCCAGCGAAGGCGAGGACGACGAGCAGGCCGACCACCCAGCCAGAGTGCCAGAGACTAGACGCGGCAGGCTCTGCGGCCCCCACCGCGGCGGGTTTTACCGCCGCAGTGGGGGCCTGCACTGCTTGGTCTTGATGCGTCGGGAGGGTAGTGGTGCTGCTAACGGCAGATTCGACCGCCTGCACTCCTTGAGAACGCGCAGGAGGGGCGGCAGGTTGCACAGCGGCCATAGTACCGACCGTAATCAATGCTTCGAGCTTCGCAAAGGTCGCGGGGCCAATGCCACTCACCTCTTGGATATCTGTAGCGACTTTAAACGGCCCATGCGCGCCACGGTACGCGACGATGGCTGCAGCCTTGGTCGGCCCAATACCCGGGAGTGTCTCGAGGAGCTCGATGCTTGCGGTGTTGATATTGACGAGTGCGGCGTAAGCAACCGGGGCGGCACACACAAAGACTGCCAACGCCGCGAGCGGGATGGAGACGCGAGCCAAGAGCCGCATGACGCTATGCCTCCCCGTTCAACACGCTCCGGAGCGCATCTTCAGAGACTTCGAAAGGCCGCTTATCTATCCGCGGTGGCGGCTCTTTAGCGAGGACGCTCGCGAGCGCACCCTTGAGCGACTGCTTATCGTTCGTGGCTTTCTCAACGGTTTCGGACTCCCTCTTCGCGGTCATCAAGCGCAAAATGCTCCGCAAATCTTCGGCACTCTTCCTGTGCCCCGCGGAGCCCTGTGCGGAGTTGGGGCCCGCTGCTGGCGGGGCTTCACGTCGCTCTCGCCGCTCACGTTCAGGAGCCGAGGTACGACCACGGGATTCGGGTCGGGACACCGGAGCGGTGGGGCGTGGGGGCTGGCTTGCCGCGACTGGCTCCGCAGTGTGGGGAGCTGCGGGTGGATGAGCCGCTCTCGCGGGACTCGATAGGGTGGGACGGCCACTGCGATCGGGTTGGAAGGGTCCGCGCCGCGGCGGGCGGGCAGATGCTTCGGCGTGCTCTTGCGCGAGCTCCTCGCGCGAGGCGGCGAGCTCGTCATAGATAGCCGCCTCAACTGGCGCGCGGTCGTTGCCATAGGTCGTCCGCGAGGCTTCGATGACCTGTGCGCGGGAGGAATGCGGTGGCGCCTCGATAGGTGGAATGGTCACGGCCGAGAAGGGTCGAGAGCCGAGGCCATCAATCATAAGCGTGAGATAAATCTGGCGAGCGCCGAGATTTACCAAATCCTCTTTCGTAAACTCGGGGAAGAAGACCGTCTCGAGTACCTCGGCGTCAAACGGCCCCACGCGGAAGGTGACGGTCGTGCCTACGTTGCCGAAGACGGCCGCCCGCACCTCCTCCTCCATCTGCTCAATGTATTGATGCGCGATGATGAGGTTCAAATTATATTTGCGGGCCTCCGAGAGAATCTCGGCGAAGGTCTCGTTGGCGAAGTTCTGGAATTCGTCTACATAGAAGTAGAACTTCGGTACCCGCGCGAGCTCGGCCTCGGGCAGGTCGGCTCGACTCATGGCACCGAGGAAGATGCGCGTCACGAGCATCGAGCCCAGGAGCTTCATGTTCGTGTCGCCCACAAGCCCTTTGGAGAGATTGATGAGGAGAATCTTCTTCTCGTCCATCATCTCTCGAATATCGAAGGAGGAGGTCGGCTGGCCGATGATGTTGCGGATAAGCGGGTTGCTCGTGAACTGCCCAATCTTGTTCTGGATGGCGGGCGTCGCCTCTTGTGTGTAGCGGTCGGTGTAGGTGGCGAACTCGTTCACCCAGAAGTCTTTGACAAGCGGGTCCTTGACGTTATCCACCACCTTCTTGCGGTAGCCCTTGTCGGTGTACATGCGGTTGACCCCAAGTAGCGTCGCGTCTGGGTACTCAAGCAGAGCGAGCAGGGTGTTGGTGAGGATGTACTCCATGCGCGCGCTCCAGGCGTCGAGCCAAATCTTTTTGAAGGTGGCCATCAGCCCCGAGACCACAAGGTGGCGCTTGTCGTAACCGACATCCTCCATCACGTTGAAGGCGATGGGGCGCTCAAGGTCGAAGGGAGCGAAGTAGACGATGTCCTTGACCCTCTCTTCGGGGATATAGTCGAGGAGCTTGTCTACCGCTGAGCCGTGCGGGTCAATGAAGGCGAAGCCCTCCCCATTCCTGATGTCTTGAATCGCCATGTTCTCGAGCAAGGTCGATTTGCCCATGCCGGTCTTGCCGATGACATACATGTGCCGACCTCGGTCCTTGGCCTTGATGCCGAAGGGGACGCGCTTGCCACGACTGTCGGTGGCAGCGAAGTAGGTAATCCGCTCGGGGTTGTCCATGGGGGCAGTATAGCAAAACGGCCCCGCGCCTGCGGGGCAGGGCTCCTCGTGCGGCGGTCAGATAGCGGAGATGGTGGGGGGCGCTGTGCCCTGCGTAACCTCTGGCGGAGTAGGTGGCTCTGATGTGGCGGTGTCTGGTTCAGCGTGTGGCGCGGTGGCAGCAAGCAGACGTCGCTGCTCTCTTGAGCGCTCGGCGATACCGATACCGAGTATGGCTGCACCGAATCCTATCGTGAGCAAGGTCCAGAGCTTGATGGGCAGCCCCGAGAACGGCGCAAGTATCGTAAGGATGCCGAGGACAATGAGGCTGCTTGCGCGGGACATACTGCGATTCTAGCAAGGGCTCACGATGATGACAAATTCTCCCTTGGTGTGCTCGGGGTGGAGGGCGAAGAGCGCCCCGAGGTCGGCGGCCGTGCCAAGCTGCACCTCCTCAAATTTCTTGGTCACCTCGCGCACCACGGAGAGCTTGCGCTCACCAATCGTAGCGGCAAGCTCGGCAAGAAGCTTCAGGATCCGGTGCGAGGACTCATAGAGCACGATGGTTCTCTCTTCTGCTGCAATCTCTTTGAGCAGCGTCTGTCGCCCCTTCTTGTGGGGGAGGAAGCCGAAGAAGCGGAAGGAGTCTGCGGGCACGCCTGCAATCGAGAGCGCGGTCGCAAGCGCCGAGGGGCCCGGTATCGCCTCTACCGTAAATCCTGCCTCTCGCACGGCGGCTACCAGCCGATACCCGGGGTCGCTGATGCTCGGAGTGCCCGCATCGGTGCAGTACGCCACGCGCTCTCCCGACGCAAGACGTTTCAGTATCTCCCCAGCCCCCTTCATCTCCGTATTCGCATCAAGGCGACGGAGCGGTGTCGTAATCTCGTAGCGCCCCAAGAGCTTCTTGGTCACCCGCGTATCCTCACAGTAAATAACGTCCGCCTCCTTAAGCGTCCGCAGTGCCCGGAGCGTAACGTCCTCCAGGTTCCCTATTGGGGTGGCGACTATTGAGAGCTTTCCTTGCGTATACATGTTCACGTCTTTGCTACGAGCGCGCCGGCAACTTTGTAGATGTCGCCGGCACCCATCGTCATAATGGTGTCGCCTGACTTCGGCTCGGTGTTGAGTATGGACTCGATGTCTACGAATGTTGCTGCGCGAGCATGCGTACCAGCAGCTTGGACACGCTCGGCCAGAAGCTCGCTTGATATGGAGCCATCGTCCACTTCGCGGGCGGCATAGATGGGGGCGACAAGTACCTCGTCAGCATCTTTGAACGCTGTCGCGAACTCGTCGAGCAAGTCGCGGGTACGACTGTAGAGATGCGGGTGGAAGGCTACGAATATTTTTCCCGTCGCCCTGGCACGGAGCGCTTGGAGTGTCTCGTGTACAGCGGTGGGGTGGTGAGCGTAGTCGTCATAAACCTCAGCTCCGGCCGGGGTCGTGCCCTTGTATTCGAAACGGCGCCAGGTTCCGTGGAACGAGGCGAGAGCTGCGGCAATAGTCTCTTCCGAGATATCGGGGCGAATAGCCCGCGCGGCGGCAGCCGCCGCGCGGGCATTGTTCTGATTGAATACGCCAGGCAAGAGCAGCTTGTGTGCGGGCTCGACAGTGTAGTCAACGACACGCGCTCGCGCGGCCGAGAGAAGCGGCGTGATGTTCGGATTAGCTGGGTCGGTCACAATGACTCCGGTCTCGGGCACCCGCCCAATGGCCCGTCTGAAGGTCTCTTGGAGCGCTGCGAGCGAGGGGAAGTAGTCGGTGTGGTCCCACTCGAGATTCGTGATGACGAGCACCTCGGGCGAGAGCTCGAGCAGGTGGTCCCTATACTCGCATGCTTCTACAACGAAGATGTCCGAGGTGCCCGCTACGTAATTACTCTCAAAATCTTTTACGATGCTGCCGATAATCGCGGTTGGTGAAGCTCCTGCATCTACAAGTATCTTGGCGAGCATGCCGGTGGTGGTCGTCTTGCCGTGGGTACCCGCGACGGCGACCGTCCGCTTCCCTGCCGAGACTTTGCCAAGCATGGCGAAGTAAGAGAGTTGCGGGATACCCCGCCGCGCCGCTTCCGCACGTTCCGGGTTGTCTGGCGGCACCGCGTCGCTGTAGACCACAATATCGGCGTCTGTTGGCACATTCTCGGCCGCTTGCGGCACAGTCACCGCTATGCCCTTCTTCTCAAGCATCTCGGTGACCGGGCTCCGCTCCCTATCAGAGCCCGTCACCCCTACCCCGTCATGCGCAAGCATTTGCGCCAAGGCGCTCATCCCGATACCCCCAATACCGACGAAGTGAACATTCTTAGGAATACTCATAGTGCCTGTACGAGTGCCGTAAATTGGTCACCGCGGTCATACTCGTTCTTGAACATACCGAAGGAGGCGAAGGCAGGCGAGAAGAGGAGTGTATCACCCGGCTCGGTCATACTCATCGCAACAGAGACTGCGTCAGAGAGGGTATGATATATCATACCCTCCGAGAGCTCGCCCTTGATGCGTTCTGTCCCGGTCCCGGCGAGCAGAACGACTTTTTTAACCTCGGAGATTTTTGCGAGAAGCGTACTCATATCGAGACCTTTATCTGCTCCACCCATAATGAGAATGATGGACTTACGATGTCCATCATTTAGTGCAGCGAGCGCCGCCAAGGTCGCTTCGGGCGTCGTCGCGTTGTTGTCGTTATAGACCTTCACCCCACCCACCTCACGCAAGAATTCAAGGCGGCCCGGTACGCCCGCGAAGCTCTCGAGGGCTCCACGACTTACGTCGTCAGATATGCCATACGCGCGAGCGGCGGCAAGCGCGAGCGCCCCACTGTAGCGATTGTGCTCGCCCGGGACCGCGAGTACCCAATCGCTCGGCAAGTCCGCGGCACTAACAACTTCCATGCCTGAGAAAATATCTCCACTGTACTTGCTCTTCACGAGCTCGGCCGCCTGCAAGCCCAGGACGAGCACGTCGTCTTGGTTCTGGAAGCGGAATATGTTCGCCTTGTCCGCGAGATACGCGTCAAGGTCACCCTTGTAGTAGTTGAGATGGTCGGGGTAAAGGGTCGTGAAGACAGCGATGTGCGGGGCGACTCTCGCCTCGCCGAGGCCCTGGCACTGCCAGGAATCGAGCTCGAGAACCGCGACATGCTCGGGTGTCACCTCCGGGAGGAGCGCGAGCGTGGAGACACCACGGACATTGCCGCCAAGCAAGACTTTCTTCCCCGCTGCCTCAAGAATCGCAGCTATCATATGTGTCGTCGTCGACTTACCGCGCGTGCCCGTGACGCCGACGGCCGGGATGCCCGAGAGCTCCATAAAGAGGTCGGCGCTCATGCGAACCGGGATGTTGTGCGCCTTAGCCTCCGCGATATACGGAGAATCGAGTGGTACGCCCGCGGCCTTCAGGATGAGGTCGCGATCGCGGAAGTCCTCGAGGCGATGTTCGCCGAGGACGAACGTAATACTCGGAAAGGTCTCGAGTTGTGCGATCGACTCGGCCAGCTGCTCGCGCGTCTTGAGGTCGGTGACGACGAGTTCGGCACCACATTCGGCCAGGTAGCGTACATCACCCACCCCTCGCCCGAGGAGCCCGAGACCCATGACGGTAATCCGCTTGCCGCGGAAGTACGCTGACGCATCCATCAAAGCTATCCTAGCGCACCGGGCGCAGGTGTGCGACCAGACACTAATCCAAACAGCCGGTGGTCACTACTGTGTCCTCGTGCGTAAGGGCGAGGTCGGTCTTAGGAATCTTGAGGACTTGATACGGCGTAGTTACCACCTGGGCGGCCAAGCAGGTAACACCTGGGGCCGAAATCTGGATGGTGACCATGCGCTCCGTCGTGTCGGTGATAGCGCTCACTGCGATAGCGTAGCCGGCTGTCGGCTCTTCACCAGCAAAGACGGCGATGACGACTTCCTTGGTGAAGTCTATAACGGGCCGCCCGCTCCGGGGGTTCAACAGTGGCCAGAGGCTACGCAGCTCTTCATCGGTGGAGATGATGTAGTTCGTACGTTCGGTGACACTCGCGCCTGTCCCCGAGGCAAGCTCGACGAAGGGCACCGAGGTCTCGGCGACGACGGGAGGTGGACCAGTGGCAGGCAGCCGACCGCCCTGCCACAGGAACCAGCCGCCAAAGAGGGCGGCGATAAGGCCGAAGAGGAGGAGTAACCCCGCGTTCTTCATAGGTATGAGTATAGCAACAGAGGTGGCAGTATCTGGCTAGGTCTGTTAGTATCGGGGAAATGCGCGCGTAGCTCAGCTGGTAGAGCGCCCGCCTGATACGCGGAAGGTCCTAGGTTCGAGCCCTAGCGCGCGCACAAACAAATTGTTCG
>Ga0209542_10012823_pt1 | contig 14579 bp, 17 predicted proteins | sample RifCSPhighO2_01_FD_184028 | JGI IMG/M metagenome (GOLD analysis project Ga0209542, IMG submission 184028) | Soil microbial communities from Rifle, Colorado - Rifle CSP2_plank highO2_0.1 (SPAdes) (version 2) | ecosystem: Environmental > Terrestrial > Deep subsurface > Rock core/Sediment ...
ATTTTAGAAGATGAAGACAGAATTAATATAACTTTTCGTACAAACTAAGACTTCCGCAAGATTTATAAAAGTTAAAGTTTTGTTTTAGTTATGAAAAGTTTCATTGTAGGGGTGTTATTGTTGCTCGTCGTCGGGTTTGGGGCGTTTATATTTTTTACAGATAGTCAAACAGGAATTACGGGGGGAGCTGTTGCTTCAAATATTAAAGTTGAATCTAAACAAGCGATCGTTAAGACTTTTGTTGTGACTGGAGAAAACTTCAAATTCTACGTTGATGGAGTTGAGAACCCAGACATCGTCGTGAAAAGAGGAGACACGGTTCGAATTGAATTTACGAGCGTCGGTGGTTTTCACGACTGGAAAGTTGATGAGTTTAACGTTGCTACTGCTCAAGTAAAAGATACCGACGGTGAGACTTTTGTGGAGTTTGTTGCTGATAAAACTGGGACTTTTGAATATTACTGTAGCGTTGGAAAACACCGTGATATGGGAATGAAGGGGAATTTGATTGTGGAGTGATTCAGTTTTCTTCGAAAACTGTTTCTTGGCCATTTTTATTGCTGGTGGGTTTGATGGGGAGCGAGTGATCATTCTGAATATTTTCTTAAGCAGGGTGATTTGTTACTATTATTTCTTATTCAGTTTGCATTCGCAAACTGTTACTTGGCAGAAGTTTTGCTGGTTAGATTTAGGAGAGATGGAGGGAGTGAGGAATTGTTCTGAATATTTTTGAGAGGTATGATTTGTTACCATTATCGAATTTTGCAAATATATTTAAAGGCTTTTTCCTAAGGCTTTTTACTGATAACTTCGGTTATTAGTTAGACATTAGCTTCGGTTATTGTCTATGGGAATGAGAAGGTTTCGATTTTCTCATTCCCTTTATTTTCCTTTGAGTGACACGCTTAATAAATAATCTTATGTTTTGTTTTATATGTTTGGGTTTCTAAATTATTATTAATGAATTTATTTTGATTGACTTATGGCTGAAATTGATGAGTTGAAAGTTGCAAGGGACAAGTATTTTAAGAAGAATTTGATTAATTATCGACTTAGGGAGCGGCTTAGGGATTTGATTCGGGCTCGAGGAATGACGGAGAATGAGTTTGCGGACAAGATTCCTTTGAGTTTTGGACATTGGGAAAACATCAGGGACGGAATTAGTCTTCCGAAAAAATGGCACGAGCAGAGAATTACAATGCTTCTTGACGGTTCTCCTCAAAGTATTTTTCTTGCAAAGTTTATAACTCAAGATGCTAATGTGATGATTCAGACCGCAGACAAGATTGAGATTCAGGAAATAATTGATAAATTAAATAATGAGTTCTGGGATATAGTTTTGAGTCACAAGTTTAAGTCTGTTGAAAGGGTTAAGAGAAATCTGGATAAAGAAAGGATGATAGAAAAGCAGACGGAGTTGTGGTAGGCGAAACTTTATATTTTTTAAAGCTTCGCTTGAAATCCGCGACTTTTCAGTCGCGGTAACTTGTCCATATTTTTTCTAAGGTTAGAATTTAAGATGGTGTTTGGATATTTATCATTTAGGTTTCCTTTATCACTTTGCAAAATTATTGAAGGTCTTATCCCTGATTGTTCTGAACCTCTCGAAGGAGACCAATTAATTAACTAAATTTCGCCCTTTCTTGGATTAATCATTTTCTAAGATTACTTCTGATTGAGCAAATATTTTATCCTCGACATCTTCTCCCGCAATAGAAAATGAATCGTATAAATCGTCACAGATAATTAACTCTACTTCTCTTCCCTCATCTAAAGAAAATGGAATTTTTGGAACAAGATTTCCTTTATTATATGTTGCAATTATCTTTGAGTTTACCATATATCTGTATGATTTGAAAATATATAAATTTACCTATAAGACAAAACTTTATATTTCTTTATTCTTTGTTAAAATTATGTGTTCGATAATAGAATCTGGCTTAACGCTTGAAGAGTTAAAAGACGAGTTTGAACTTAAGATGGATAAGATTAATGCGAAGTGGGACGGTCAAGAAAGAATATATCCTGGACAGATGGCGCCGATTGTTATTTCTGGAAGTAATATTTTTGAAGTATATCAATTCGGGCTCGTTCCATCTTGGGCAAAGGATCCAAAGATCGCGAGAAAATTATTTAATGCTCGAGGAGAAACGATTACTGAAAAGCCGTCTTTTAGAAGTCAAATAAAAAAGAAAAGGTGTTTAGTTTTGGTTACTGGATTTTATGAATTTGATAAAAAGAAAAATAAACATTTATACAAATTAAAGAAAAGAAAAGTTTATGCGCTTGCTGGAATTTATGATAATTGGAAACAAGGAGGCGATGAGATAAATTCTTTTTCGATTGTAACAATTGAAGCGAACGGTCTCGTCGGTAAATCTCATCATAGGATGCCTGTAATAATTGAGAAGAAAGATTATGAAACTTGGCTTAGGAGTGAGAAGATGGACGAGGTATTAAATTTGATTGTTCCTTATGAGGATAAAGAAATGAAAGAAGAAATTGTGGGAGGTAGGTGAATGTCGATGAGGGCGATTGGGATTTAGTTATTTCTAATTCTTTCTTTTAGGTCTTCTTTTTTTCTATCGATCCAAAAATATACAGCAACAAATGCGATTTCCATAAATATGGTGATTAGTAATAGAAGAATTAGAATGCTTTGACTAATTACTTTTATGTTTACAAAGATGTATGATAGAATTGCAACGAGAAATGATATTGCGACAGTACATACGACGCTGATATATGTCAGATATGATTGAAAATCTAAACTTAGAAGTATAATCTCTTTATCTTCTATCCCCATTTTCTAAGGCCACCCATTAGGGCAAAGAAAGTTCCAAGTATTAATAGTGAAATTGGAACAAAAATAATTTTGCCAGTTGAAGGAGTAATGATAGAAAAAACTCCAAGACCTATTATTATTAGAAATATTCCTGAAACCAAAGATGATAGGTTAATTTTTTCATTCATCTTTTTTTTCATTTTATTCCTAAACAAAACATCTTTATAAATTTGGTTATTATTGATTAGGTGTCGCCATTTTTTACAAAACATTTAAATAGAGAAATTAATTTGATAAATTAAGATGGTGACTGATCAAGTTGTTGGCCCTGAAGTTCTTGCGATCGTTGGTGCTTTTATAGTTGCTTTCATGTTTTTTGTTTTGGTCGCTTACATTTATTTATCCTTTGCGTTTTCCTCGATTGGTAGGAGGGCGGGCGATCCGTCGCATAATCTTGCATGGATTCCTGGAATTGGTCCGCATTTGATTGCACTTAGAGCAGCGAAAATGCACTGGTGGCCTCTATTGCTTTTGATACCTATGTTTGTGCCTTTTATTAATTGGATTGCTACTATAATATTTTTAGTGTTTTCGACAATTTGGATGTGGAAAATGTTTGAGAGAATTGGTCTACCTGGATGGTGGGCGATTTTATATTTGATTCCAATTGTCAACTTTGTAATAATTGGAGTTGCAGCTTGGGGAAAGGGTGGGAGAAAGGTATTTGTGAAGAGTTCGTCGTCGAAGAAAATTAAAAGGGTTTCGAAAAGAAAATAAAGATGAGCCCATTTATTTATAATCTTCTTCCAATAATATCTTATTTTTATATTTCCTTTGCGTTTTTTTCTATTGGAAAGAAGGTAGGTGATCGACTTTATGGACTCTCCTGGATTCCAATTATTGGGCCTTATTTGATTGCACAAAGAGCTTCTAAAATGAGCTGGGTACCTCTTATTCTAATGATACTTACTTATTTAGCTTTGCCGTTTAGCTATCTTTTTTTTAGTTTGTTACCGTTAGAGATTTTAGCAATGATTATTTCTACGGTGTTTTCAGGAATTTGGATGTGGAAGACTTTTGTATTGGTCGGAAGACCAGGGTGGTGGTCGCTTCCATATGTTTTGTATCCTCTTTTATTTCTATTAACTCCTCTTATGCTTATTGGAGCATTTGGAGGGGCTTCATTTTTATCGAACAATATATGGACCTTATTGTATATAGTTATCGCTATATTCCTCTTATCTCTTATTTTAGTTGGAATAGTCGCTTGGGGAAAGGGTGGGAGAAAGGATGGATCAATGACTGATTCGTCGAAGAAACTAAAGAGGTTTCAAGAAGAAAATAAAATGGTTGAAAAGTTTAAGAAATCTTGGAAATCTAAGCTTGAAGAAAAGAGGGTCGTTCCATTGGGCGTTAAGATAATTTCGATATTATATTATCTCTGGTCTATTTGGTATTTAATTGCCGGAGTTATGATAGTTTTTTCTTCATTATTTTTTGGGGTAATTTTTAATTTTGGTTTAGGAATTTTTTGGATTTTTATTGGTAGAGGGCTGTGGAAGGGAAGAAACTGGGCTAGAATTTCTGCAATAGTTATTGCTTTAATTATATTTGTTTTGTCGATAATTGAATTTATATCCTTTAGATTTTATTTTCTTAACATTATGTTATTGATAGTGGGGGTTATAACAGGAGTTTACTTGTGGTTTAATAAAAGAGTTAAAGAAGCATTTGTTAAGAAAGGTAAGGGAGGTGTTTATGGGTAAAAATAATGTTCCTGGCGGAGTTAAAGTGATATCTGTTTTATATTATATCGGAGCCATCCTAGCGATTATCTTTGGAATAATGTTCTTGTTTGGAGCAGGCGCGCTTAGTTCATTTCCAATTTTTGGTGCTCTTGGTGCTGGACTTTTTGTGTTCGCTTCAATTCTTATGATTATCTTAGGAATCTTAGGATTTTTTGTCGGAAGAGGACTTTGGAGGGGTAGAAATTGGGCCAGAGTTGTTGCGATAATCTTTGCTGTTATTGGGGTTGTGATGGCGGTGTCTTCGATGATTTCAGGAGATGTTTCTGGAAATTTATTTAGCTTTATCTTTAATGTAATAGTCGGCGGATATCTTTGGTTCAACGGAAATGTCAAGAGAGCATTTGCTTAAAACAGATAAATTTTATTTTTTATTTTTTATTTCGTAAGGTTAATAAATGCGGGGGAGTTAGTGATTGGATGGAGAAGAAGGTGAAGATGGGGGAAAAAGTGGAAGTTCCCGTTGGTGTGAGGGTTATTTCTGTTTTGGCTTATATACTCTTTTGTTTGTTTTTAATTGGAGGTATATCTTTTTTATGGATTTTAGATTCAAATGTTATAGGGGAGTTATTGTTTGTTGCTTTTATTGGAATCTTAGGAATTTTTTCTGCTTATGGGTTGAGTAAGGGTAAGGGTTGGTCTAGATATATTATGATCTTGCTTTGTTTACTTGGGTTTTTAGTTAGTTTTAGTTTAATAATTAGTCAGATATTATTTGCTCAAGGAATTTTCTCATTAATTATTTTCATTATCTGCGGGTTATATCTTTTAATTAACAAGAATGTTAAGAATTTTTTCACTGAAGGCAAATCTTAAATGGTCAGTTTCATTCATCGATTAATGAAGAAGAAGGTAAATTGGGTTGATTGATGGAGGGATTATTGTTTATTTTTATGGTAGAGATCGAGGATGTAAACGCGATTATTGTTTGTTAAGTATTCGTATGAAAGTCTGAAAGGCGGGATATAGAGTTCTCTGGTTCCCTTTCTGACATTTCTCATTGGTTTTCCGACTTGAGGATTTGTTTTTATTTTTTCTATTTGTTTTATTATTTTTTCTTTTAGAGATTTGTCTTTTATTTTTTGAAAGAGTCGTTTGAATTTATCATCAAAAGTTACATCTACCATTTTTTCATTTCTTTTATAAAATCGTCGAAGTTCATTGTTTTTCCTTTTCCGGATTCTATTCTTTTGTATGCTTCTTCTGTTCTTTTAGCGAATTCTAAATCTTCTTTTAGAACGTCGTCTAAGTCATTTGACTTTCTTAGAATTATTTGTGGCCCGTTTTTTATAACTAAAATCCTTTCTCCTGATTTGAAATCCTTTCTCATGGCTAAGGGGATTACCACTTGTCCCTTCGAACTCATTTTTGTGATCTCAATTTCCATGGTAAGATTAGTCTTACAAGTCTTATAAACTTTTGGTTAGTTATTTTTCAGTATTAAGATCGGACGATAAATAAGTTTTATTTTTAAGGAAGATTTTTATATTGCCTATGTGTGTTCTTCTTATGAAAAAAGGTGATGAGTTCTTAAAACAAAATGAAAAAATTAAGAGCATCGTTTATTCGAGAAATAAAGTTGAGATTTTTATGGACTTACCGAGAGAGGAAAAGCCGAAAATTTTAATTCAGCTTTCGAAGAAGACTCAAGGGAAAATTTTGAAACATTTAAACGACGCTGAAATTTCTTCATTTTTAAAAATTCTTGATTTGGACGAGGCTGTAGATATATTGCAGGTTATTGAAAAAGAAAGAAGAAAGAGAATTGTTTCTTCTCTTGAAAAAGAAGCTCGGGAGAAAATAAATCTTTTGTTAAAGTTCGAAGAAAGTTCCGTCGCTGGACTTATGACTTTAGATTATATAGAAGTCGATTTTAATTCTCGATTAAAGGAAGTTTTGGCTCTTGCGGAAAAACATGAAAGGAGATCTGGGAAATTTCCGATTATTTTGGTTATGAAAAAGAATCAATTAGAAGGCGAACTGCTTCCTACGAATATTCCTAAAATTAAGTTGAATGATAAAATCTTAAATTTTATTACGAAAGTTCCTTATGTTAAATATAATCTTCATGTTAAAGAAGTTCCAAAAATTTTGAAGAGACACTCGCATGAAAAGTTGGTCGTCGTCGATAAAGACGAATCTATTTTGGGAATAGTTTATGCGCATGATGTTTTGAAATTAATTGATGAAACTCGTGGCATAGGAAAATTTGCAGGAGTTAAAAAAGAAGAGGATGTTTATGACTCTATTTTGGAAAAAACTCGCAACCGATATAAATGGTTAATTGTTAATTTAGCGACGGCATTTTTGGCTGCGTCAGTTGTTGGATTGTTTGAGGATACTATTGCGGCGTTTACTCTTTTGGCGATTTATATGCCTGTCGTCGCTGGAATGGGTGGGAATGCTGGAACTCAAACGCTGGCGGTTTTTGTTAGAGGAATTGCGTTAAAAGAAATTGCGTTAAATAAACGGGCAACTAAGGCAATTTTTAATGAGGTCGGGGCTGGAGCATTGAATGGTTTGATTACGGGAGTTATTGCAGCTTTGATTGCGATTCTATGGAATAAGTCGCCGATGTTTGGATTAATTATTGGACTTGCTATGATTATTAATTTGGTCGTTGCTGGATTTTTTGGCGCATTAATTCCTTTAACGATGGAAAAGATGGGCAAGGATCCTGCAACTTCGGCAACGGTGTTCATAACAACAGCGACGGACGTCTTAGGATTTTTCGCGTTCTTAGGACTTGCTGCTCTTCTTTTGTAAGTTTGGACAGTGAGTAACTTTATTAAAGCTTAAATTCTTAATCAATTTATGAAGAAAGGATTGTTAATAGGGATTTATGTTCTTTTGGCTGTCGTTGTTTTGGCTGTCATATGGTATTTAGTTAGTCCACTTTTTATTGATGAAAAAGTAAATGAGGAACTGCCTGGTTCTAGTAACTCTGTTCGTTTAGGAAAATTTGTCGATGCTGATTCATTTCATAAAACTGCTGGAGAAATTTTAATTGTGGAGGATGGGGGAAAGAAGTATTTGAGATTTGAAAATTTTGAAGCGACTAATGGGCCTGATTTGAAAGTTTATTTGTCAAATGATCTTGAAGCGAAGGATTATGTTTCCCTTGGAGATTTGAAAGGAAATATTGGAAATCAGAATTATGGGCTCAATGACGTCGATGTTTTGGATTACAAATATGTTTTGATATGGTGTGAACAGTTTAGTGTTCTTTTTGGAATTGCGATAGTTGGGGATGATGGTTCAGAAGTTCCAAGCGAGAAAGTGAAATGTTCAGAGGAACAAAGAAATAAGGTTTGTAGCACAGAATATTCGCCTGTTTGTGGTTGGTCTGGAAAAGATGTCCAATGTTTTGCTTATCCTTGTGCATCTAATTATGGAAACCCTTGTAGTGCATGTTCCGACGAGATTGTGAAATATTATACGCAAGGATTTTGTCCGAAGGTGGGAGGAGTTTGAGTGGAACTTCAAGAATTATTAAAGTCAGAGTTGAGACTTGAATTTATTAAAGAGTTATTTGATGCACAAAAAGAGAAAACGATTAAGGTGGAAAATTTTGAAGTTTATTACAAGTGAATAGGATACACAGTTATAATTTATATCGAAACGTAGTAACAAATTTATTTAAAAGAATTTATTGAAAATCATTTTCCCATTTATTGTCTGAATGAAAGGAGTTATTGGAAATTTAGATAGTGGTAATATATTTAAAGGAATTTTTACTGTTAATTGGATGAAAAAAGTCGTGATCGTTTTATTATTTTTTGTGTTAACTTTTGGTTTGACTTCTGCAGCTCCTTTAATCAATGAGATTGTTCCAAATAAAATAAATATCGACGTAGATAACTGGATAGAAGTTAGGGGAACAGGATTTAGTACTCCTGCTGGAATTTGGGTTGGTGGTGGACTTTATCCTATATCATTTACTCAACAAATAGATTCAACCTTAATTAAAGTTTTTATTCCAAAGGCTTCTACTTCTGGTCTCAGAGAAGGAACTTATAACATCAAAGTGAAGAATCTTGATAATGTCGAGAGTAATGGGGTTGGGGTCGAGGCTTATAAGAAAGATTATCCAGAGATTAATGATGACTTTCTTCCTCCAAGCGGGATACATGCGAGTGTATTAACTAATGTTGTTGAGGATTCTGTTTCTTGGACATTTTCTTATAGCCAGTCTAATGGAGATAGTGTAAAGTATAGGATTGATAAAAGTGAAATACAAGTCGGATTGTTAAGTGTTCACACTATTTTTACCGACGGTAAAACTAGTAAAACACATCCAGAAATTATTCCGATAAATAATGGTGGGACGGAGTATGTAGATTCTTCAGGCAGTGTTCTTAGTCCGACGAGTTCTAGAGGTTATACTCCTATTCTTAAGAGTTCTCTTTTAAATAATAAAGTGCTTACTCTTTTGTATGATGAAAATGATCCTAAGAAGAATTCAAAAACTTATTTAATTTATTTGGCTGGTAAGACATTGGTCGTCGAAGTTAGTTCTAGCGGTTCTAATAAAGATTATTATGGAAATTATAAGGGCTTCGTTACTGGTTCTGCTATAGTTCCTTCCGTTAAAACCATTGACGTCAATTATATGATGGCTTCTCCGATTCATGCAGTTATTAATTCTGGGGATAGTAGTCCTAGTTATTTTTATACTTTGTACTATGATCCTACTCAAACAAATGGTCAAGAATATAGGGGAGATTTCTGTAATAAAAATTCTTATATTGTTCCTTGTGTTTATCCATTTGGGTATAATGGTTTTGAGAAAAATACAAAGTTAATGCCATTAAAGGATAAAATATATCTTACAGTAAGTGGAAACACCGATGATCTAATAACAAAATTAGAGAACTATAAAATCTCGGAGTACAAAACTTTAATGAATGATAAAATATACTTGGAGTCTTATGCAGGAGATTACGTAAGAAATTTTAATGATGACGATGCAATCGTGCTCGAATGGAAAGTGCAAGAAGATGGTGATCTTGGAATTCATGCAGACTTTCATCGAGAGATTTTTGGTTCGTGTTGGTATGAGAAGAGTGAAGGTAGAATAATTAGTGAGGGTTCTAGGTTTAAGGTTATGCATAATGATGTCGAGGTTTATGTAGAGAATTTGGCTGGAACAGACTATTCTCAAAGGAGAATAATTGAGAACCTAAAAGTCAAAAAGGATGATTCTATAAGGTTCTTATTTCATGCTAAGAACAATAAATGTGATTATTTATACACGTCAATAAAACTTTATTTGAATGGAATTGTTAGGTCATTTCCTGAAGATTATTCCAAGGTTCAGGGAGATAAAGGATGGTACTATAAATCTTATTTTGGAAATTCATTTAAGGAACTTGAGTACGACAACCTTTTAGACCGCTGGCAATCTGATGAATACTTTGGATATATCAATAAAGGCGGGATGTCGCCTATATCTAATAAAGCGTATTATTATTATCTCTCTCAAATAGATGATTTTTATAATTTTGGAATAGACCGGTTGATTTTTTTCCCATCAAGAATACATTATGGTCAGTTTACATGGCCCGGAGCTCTTCCTGCAAGTTTTGTTAGGGGTGGTCCAGAAGTCTTGAAACAGCTCATCTCAAAAGTGACTAATACGCCTAATAATAATTTTATTTTGTTTTATACTATTCCGACGGCAATTGGACTTAATTTTGGGCCTGTAAAACCAAATTATCTTGAAATCTATAAATCTATAGTTCCAATTGGAAGAGATGGTTCTCTAAGGGCTGTTCCAGGAGACGGTCATCCAGATGTAGGGCTTTGTCTTGGTTCCGTTGATTATTGTCCTTTAACTTCACCTCCAGTAATTCCTTTTGTATGTCCAACAATTGATCCATTCAAGGGAGGAGCTTGTCTATCGAATCTTGGAGGATATAGGATAGACATGGATATGATTTTTAAAAATGTCGGGGAGAATAAACCATATGCTTTAATTGATGTTGATGAAATGAAAAATGAGTATAAGTTAAATGCTCTTTACACAGATATTCTCGGTGCATTTTATCCAGAGTTTTATATAAATTATGGTAATGTAAACTACGGGACGAGGACTGTAGCTGAGGTAATATCTGGTGCGAAGAGGATAGCATTAAATTATAAAAAAGTGATGCAAGGACCTTTGTTTTATGAATCTTCTGCTATTGGTGGAGAATCTTTGCGAGACAATCACCAAAGAATAGATATTTATTATGGCGGATATGCAGACAGTTCTAGCTACTTAGTAGATCTTCCTCACTCAAAGAATTTAGCTTTTATCCCTGATTTTGTTCATAAGTCTCTTAATCCTATTCTCACAGGTTATGGTGTGGGAATATTTCCAAGAGCATATGTTGGTGGAGGAAATTCTATTGATTATAAAGAATATGATATCAGGCGAGATTGGTATAGGGCTTTAGAAGTAGGGTACGGTTTTGGAAGTTATGAAAATCCGACGGAGAATAATGTTGATGTTAGTTTTAGTCCGGGAATTCCAAGAGGATACTATCCATATACGATTAAACCAATTATTCGAGAATTTTATTTAATTACTGGAATTCAGAAACAGTACTTGTCGTCTTCAATTAAATCTGTTCTTTATGAGAGTAATGGCAAACTAGTGGATCTTAGCACTGCAATTAAAGAAGGCGTAGATTTTACGAACGATAGAGTAAAGTTAGAATACCAAAATGGTTATAGGGTTTATGTTAATTATAATAGAAATCAAAACTGGGAAATAAAAGATGTAAATACTCCCCAGGGAATTAAAGATATAGTTCTTCCACCCTACGGTTATTTAGCATCTTATGACGACGGTAGTTATTTTTCTTCAAGTTTTTTGAACAATGGACTCCAAGTTGATTATGCCCAGACTCCGGATTATAAATTTGTTGACACTAGAAATTCGGTGACGGAAGTTGATGTGTTTGGAGTTAAAACTAAACATCTTAAACTAATTAAGGGGAACGACATTATTTATTGTGAGATGCCATTTGGATGTTACAAAAATCCCGATCTCAAATATCCGACGGTTATTGGTGGAGACAAAGATTATGTTCCAAGGACGGGAGCTAAGAATATAAAAATAACCTTTGAAAATCTTCATAAGGACGCCAAGGTCTATTCTAAGGGTAAACTTTTATGGTTTCAATTGTATAGGGTTGATGGTGATGCCGTGAGTTTGTTTTATTCAAAGGAATTAAAATATCTTGTTGGAGAATATAAATATGAGGTCTGTAATCCCGGTATGTTATGCACAAGTTTTAGTTTTTTTATCGAAGACGATGAAGACTTCGATAATATCCCAGACAATCTTGATTTATGTAAAGGAACGTCCACTGGAGTAAGGGTCAATATTTTTGATGGGTGCCCCCTACCATCTTCCTCTAAGTTTAGTTATCACCTAACTACAAATTTTGATGAAATAAAAAATCTTCAATCAGTTAGTAATTTGAGGATAGGACAAATTGGTTTTGGACAAATTAAGCTCCAAAAAGAAATTAGTGTGTTGAAAATTAGCGGGGCTGTGTACGATCCAATCGATCTCGAAAGCAACATCGAGTTTTTGAAAAAAAAAATTACAGTTAATTCGGTGAATCTTCCAGTTCTGAATGTTTTATCAGAGTTGACGTTTTTCTCGACGGGACTGACGAATCCCTCACTTTACAAAGATGACAAAGTCTGTCTTGGAACTGTAGATTGTAAATTAATTTCTTTTAATACCGAAACCCAGGATGTAACTTTTGAAGTTAGTGGATTTTCTAGTTATGAAGTTAAAGAAGGATGTGGAGACGGTTTTTGTAGTTCTCTTGAGACTTGTAGTATTTGTTCTGCAGATTGTGGAATTTGTGGTCCAACTACACCCCCACCAGGACCTGGAGGTGGCGGTGGCGGAGGAGGCGGAAAAACTAATTTAGCCGATATGGGAGTTAAAACAGATTACTTATTTAGTATGGGATCTTTAGATATTGTGAGAATTATTTTTATGGGACAGACTTTTACAATTAAACCAATGAAGATTACACCCTCTCAAGTTGCATTCTCTATTCCTGAAAAGAATCTTTTAGTTGATGCACCTCTCCAAGAAGCAAGGTTCATCGAGGTTGGTGGAGATAGCGAGGCAATTATGTTTTACGTCGATAAAATTGAGGGAAGTAAGTTTGACATTAATGTTTCTGTTCCTTCGCCAAGAGATCCAAATGTTAATAACACAGGCGGAGGAGATGATGATGAAGAGGGCGGAGGAATTAATCTTCCATCTATTAAGAAGTCGAAGAAATGGATTTATGTTGTCGTCGGAGTTGCCTTGATAATTAGCGGAGTTGTCGTCTATTTTTCAAAGAAAAAGAAGAAAGTAGGAAAAGTTTTTAAGAAAAGTCCTAGATTTGAATAAGGTTGGGTTTACGATAAGTAAATTTTTGATAAAAGGTATTAATGTTTTTTCTTTAACATTTCTTTAAATTCGATAAAATCTTTCATTAGAGATGGAATGAATCCAGTTAAAACAAAATTATTTGAGACGAAGATTCCTTTTCTTTTTCCAAGACTAATTACTAATGGGGTCTTTTTTGGGACGTATTCTTCAAGATTCTTATTTTTTTCAAGATTGCAAATATTCTTTAGAGTTAATTTAGCTTGTCTTTTAGCATTTTGGGCCGTTTTCTCTTCAACGATATTATTTACATCTCCTACTGCAAAAATATTTTGTTTACCATCAACTTGTAAGTAGCCGTTTACTTTTATATGATTTTGATAGTTTAATAAGTACGAGAAATTTTTCTTAATGAAATCAAAATTTGGCGTGATTCCTGTGCAGATAAAGACTAGGTCTGCATTTAGTTTTAAACCTTTGTTAGTTATCCATTTGTTTTTGATTTTTCCTTTAATGTGATTGTTAAAAATTAATTTGACGTTTCTTTTTTTTAGAAAGTCTTCGGCGTAGTTGATTGCTTTTGGCGGGTTTCTTTCAATTAATTTTTCTTTTGAGTGAACTATAGTTATTTCTTTGTCAAAATATTTTGAACATAATTCTCCTGCGAGCTCCACGGCGACAAGACCTCCGCCAATTATTAATATGCTTTTCGCCTTGCAGACCTGTTCATAATAATTTCTAAGATTTCTTGCCCTAATTGAATGGATTACGTTTTTTTCTTTGAAAGGAGAGTTGTAGCTACTTCCCGACGCTATAATTAAATAATCAAAAATTATTTTTCTCTTTTTGATTAGAACATATTTATCGCTAATTTCTGTTACATGCCCTACGATTAATTTTGCCCTCTTAAGGTAATGGTCGTGCATTACTTGGATTTTAGAAATATGTTCTGGTTCAACGATTGTTCTTAAGACTCCTGGAGTAAATTCGAAATAATCTTTCGTGTCGATTAAAGTAACATCAAAATTTTTCTCGAGTTTTATTGCACAATTGCTTCCTGCAAAACCGCCACCGATAATGACAATTTTTTTCATTAAATAAAAATAAAAAGTAAATTTTTAATTATTTGCTTTTGTTAGGTCGAAAGAAACTAACGAGACATTTTAGCAAACATCCAGTAGTTTGTTGCGACTACAATGTGCATCATGACTTGGATCCAATTTGGAGAATCTTGACCGTATGTCCATGCTGTAAGTCCTGCAACAAAAATGATTATTCCAGCACCCGTACCTGCAATGTGTGTTTTCCATCTGAAAAGAATCATTAAACCAAAGATAATTTCTACTGCCATTAAAACTACGGCAAGAATACCTGGTAATGGAAAATTTAACGACGAAAGCATTCCAGAAACGCCAGAGTATCCGATGACGAAAACTTTCATTAAACCAGAAACAAGCATCAATAAGCCTAAGAAAATCCAATTCAAAACGCTGATTTTGTCTTTTTTCATTTTACCTCCAAACTTATCTCGAAAATAGATTATATAAATTTAATCTTTAATTCCTAAAAAAGAAAATAATTTATCTAAGAATGATTT
>Ga0209542_10012824_pt1 | contig 14579 bp, 17 predicted proteins | sample RifCSPhighO2_01_FD_184028 | JGI IMG/M metagenome (GOLD analysis project Ga0209542, IMG submission 184028) | Soil microbial communities from Rifle, Colorado - Rifle CSP2_plank highO2_0.1 (SPAdes) (version 2) | ecosystem: Environmental > Terrestrial > Deep subsurface > Rock core/Sediment ...
AGAGGTATTGCAAGAGATTGGGGCGAAAGAGAAAGGCCTACCTATGGAATCAAAACAGCTGTAAGTGGAAAATCTGCCATTGATTTGTTGACTCAGATGGCAGCTCCTGATGCAGAATGGGCAGATTTTTTGCCAGATATCGTAGATCATATCGTAGAGTACCATGCTGAGGACATTGACAAATATAAAGGCATGCTTGAGTTTGATGGAAAGGATTTCACGCCAGTATCATACACAAAGCCTGCGATAGAAGATATTATTGGGCAGCAGGATAACGTGCAAAGACTTGGAAGATTGCTTTATTCTTTCGGAGAAGGCAACAGAATCCCAAATATTGTTCTTAGGAGCAGGCCAGGAAGAGGAAAAACAATGTCGTTGCGGGCGCTTGCGGATGTACACCCTGATTTGAGGGTCGTATTGATTCATCACAAATACCTGAATCATTTAGGAACTCTCATCGATAAATTAGCTGAACTTCCTTATCAAGTTGCAGCTTATGTGGATGACATGCATTTTGGTCTTGGTTTCGATGTTGAGGAATTCAAGACTAAGACATGCGGCGTAAAAAATGATTGGCCACCAAACTTTGCATTGGTTGTTGCAGTAAATCCAGAAGCTTATGATGACCTTCCCGAGTCAATGAAGGCAAGGTTTGGAATAACCTTAGATTATAACAAACCATTCACGCTTGATGAATGGAAACAGATATTTGAAGTAACTGCGAGGGAAGTTGGTGTCGAATATTGGGATGGTCTGTGGAATGAATTTTTCAAGGTCCATGGGAAAAAACCAAATGATGTTACATATCTAAATGATCAATTGAGCGCAAGAGTTGTCAGAGACTTCATGATTGAAAGAAAAGCAATAAATGATGTTGATTTTCCACCTGGACTTCAAAGAGCTTAATCAGTTTTAATTCTTGTAGGAATCTTATACATCATAACGAAAAATATTCCTGCAAGTATTACTGTAATTCCTGAAACAATAATCGGAGCTTCAGGTGTTAATATCGCAGCAATTATCCCTGACAGCACTGGCGGAATTGATTGCGCAAGTGCCTGCACGCTTGTATTTAGGCCCAAAACCTGGCCTTGCACTTCTCTTCCCGAACTTCTGCTAATCAGTCCCGGAATATTTGCCTGCGTTACACCATTGCTTATGGCAAGAAAAGGAGCAAAAATAAGCAGCATCCACCACTCTGTAAGGAAAATGTAAATGCTGATGATTATCCCCATCCCAATCATGCTGAATCTAAGAACTTGGTCCTCGCGGAAATGATGGCTAAGCTGCCTTGTCACAAAAACCTGAGCAATTACGATCCATAAGCCGATATAGGCGAAATAAAGTCCAATCTGGCCGGGAGTTGCAGAAAGCCTATCAATCAGAAAGACACCAAAAAAAGTGATGTAAAAAGCAAATCCTGCCTGAAATATAAACGCAGCGGTAAAAATACTTCTCAAATCACCATGAGAGAATGCGCGAATTATGTTTTTAACAGACCTGTTAAATTCTACACTTGCATTTCTTATCGGAATATGAGTTTCAGGAAGCAAAAGAATCAATAATGCCACATTTATCAGGCTAAGAATTGCCGCAAACCAAAATGGAGTCGAGGCATTGAACCAGCTTACAACCCTATGGTCTGCAAGGACTCCGCCAAGAAATGGTCCGATGATAAAACCAAGCCCAAATGCTGCCCCTATCAAGCCAAAAGTTCGTGCTCGCTTTTCTGGAGGCGTAACATCAGCTATGACTGCCTGGGCAACAGAGATATTTCCTCCTGTCAGGCCATCCAAAGCACGGCTGACAAATAACAGAGGAATATTTTTTGTCATAATCGCTATTGCAAAAATCACATAGCCGAGGCAAGTTCCTGCTAGGCTGATAACAAGCACTTTTCTTCTTCCGAATATATCAGACATCTGCCCGAGAATTGGCGCTGCAATAAAAACCATGAAAGGAAAGATTGCAATTAATAACCCAAGGAGAATGTAACCTGTTTTGATGCTCATTCCTGCAGGCAAAATATACGATGTTGATGAAGGATCAGCCAAAAGAATCGGTATGACGGGAATTAAAATTCCTATCCCGAGCATGTCAAGAAAGACTGTGAAAAGAATCACAAACAATGGATTTCGCTTTTTCATAAGTCGCGGGAAAATTGAGGATATTTAAGAATATGGTAATTATTTTGCAATATATTTTTAATATAAATCGACTTCCCCGAGTAAAATGCCAGATACAATTACATTGCCAAGGATACCAAATCTAGAAGGTGTTATAGGCTATGATGCCTTTGTTAGCGACCTGCAAACTACATACAGCCTCCAAAGCCTACCTCCTGATTCTTTGAAGTGGGTTGGCGTTGCAGAGACTTCTGTTGATACAACACCTAAGATTGTTGTTGAGCCTGAATATGATACGGCCCATTTATCTATTAACTTGCATCCCGTAAATAATGGTGAAGATGTTACAGGCACATTCGCTTACCATGCTCCTCTTTTGATGCGCGATGTGGGCAGGTGGGGCATTTCAGATTTGCGGAGGTTCAAAGTAACTAAATGGAGAGGCAGGCCCGAGCATGAGACTTTTTTTACAAAAAAAGATGCGTATGCACTGCATGATTTTGTTGAAGGCTTCCAATTAGGTCTACAAGACACAACTCCTGTCGTAGATGTTATCGGGTTGCTCCCAATTTCTCCTGATGGCAGTTATCAAACAGAGTTTGCCCCAGAAATTAGTTTCTCACCAAACGCTCACAACCAATATAGGGTTCTTACAGTCATGGACGGCGCAGCTGGTGCTTATTCTGCTTTAACGCGCGGACGAAGGGAAATAAAAGATATTGATGAGACCCAAAGAGAATTCAACTGGAAAGCTGATTTTGTTCCTGATATGTCATATATGGAAAATTTGTTGCTGCCTGATTCAGCAGGCCATATGATTCTGATAGCCTCTCCTATTGAAATGCAGCCAGACTTTTCCGAATTAAAAGAGTGGTACGGCAGAGATGAGGGCCTCGGAGGCGCTCAATTTAGATCATTTGGGCTTTCGCGAGGGGCAACTATCGGCCGAATAGGAATCTCCCAGGGAACTCAAACCGGCCAGGGTGACTTATTTAGAGGAGAACTAAGTGCTGCTGCAAGCGGAAAAACTATAATGTATCATATTCGATTTTTAGGGGTTAAGCCTGATGTTGCCGGGCAAATTGATTCACAAGGATTAAGTGCTATTGGCGGTACATTGGATGCTTATCTTAGAAGTTAAGAACTTCATTTAGAGAAATCTATTCGAATGCCGCCCTTTTTGGAAGCGCAAGAACCATCTCAAGGCCGAGTACAGGCAAGAACTCACCATCGCTATATTGCATTATCTTTTCTAACGAGCCCTTTGCGTATTTCTGCAGCATTTCTCTTCCCGCGCCGGTGACTTTCTTTTCTGCAGTTAATTTAGCAGTAAGTACCCCGATGTCCTCTAGCTGCCAATTTACACCAAGAACTTCTATTGCCGTCCTAATCTGCTCATGCTCTCCTTCCTCGTTTGGGTACAAAAGTTGCACGATGTCGCCAGGGTATGTAGGATTTTCGTGAGTTCCTTGTTTTACACCGACGATATATGCGAGTGGCATGAGTCCAGAAATTTGTGCCATAGCAGTTGCTATTACAGAGCCGCCATATACAATGAAGCCTGCATTAGGAGAAGCATGAACGAGCGAGCCATTTTGCGTTGCAGTTTGCAACCACACAGAGTGTTCTAAAGGGATTGAGCTCTCGAACGTACCTTTGTATTTTACTCCAGCAGAAAATTCTTCAAAAGTCTTGCCGTCGCTTCCAAGAAGAGAAGGGTCTAAGTGATTATATGTCAGAGGAATTACAGCGCTTTCCCAGTCTATATCTTTTGGAGGCTCTACCTCAGGATTTTTCTGCGCATAGCTTTCCCCAGGCTTTCCTCTTACAAGAACGCTTCTTATGTAAGTAAGAACCATCTCCCCCCGCTGATTATAAGCCGTTGTTCTTACTGTTACAGAACCTGATGAGGCTCCGTCTCTTTGGACCCCTGTTGCAAGCACACCAGAACTGCTTTCAATTGTGTCGCCAACAAAAACCGGAGCTCCAAACCTCCAGTCCCTGTAAAATAGGTTCGCAAATCCGTGAAAAGAGACGTCCTGAACAGTTTGTCCAAATACCATGTTGAACAGCAAAACCTGGTTGACCATCCCGGAACTTGTTGCGCTGTATAGCGCTTGAGTCCTTAATAGCTCTGGATTTACGAGTCTTAAGTGTTCTGCTAGAGCAAGATTTGCAGCTAGTTGATTATTATCTCCGAACATCCTTATGTAGTTAGAATTGACAATCGGCCTTATCTCGATTTTACCATGATAAAGATGATCTCCGACATTGAAGTCGCTGAAATACCTTGATGATAAAGTTTCTGGCCTCGTCATATGTTCTTCCATTGTATTTTGGACTGAGGAATTGTATAAAAATTTATTCGGTAACTGCATATCTTGCGCAACGCTCGATTGAATCAACTTTAACGGGATTCCCGGGAGTTATTCCTCGAGCTCTATCTAAAACTATCTCCCATTCATGGCCGCCTGAACCGCCATCAAGCCAGACATCGCGAACAACATTGCCCAAATTCATTAAAGAATTATAAGCTGAAGAGCCATCGAAATATAAAGCTACATCTCCTAAATTTAATTGTGCAAAAGATGGCCTGAACATAAGCCTGTTTACGATTTCAGGGTTTGCTTCAAGACTATTTGGATACATAGCCGCTAAGTCAGCTAAGCAGCCGTTTGGATTGCCTGCCAAAGCGTCAAGTTTTGCAATCCTCCAAATCAAATGGTTATCGGCAGCAGTAACAGCGCTCAGGAATTCTTTCAATCCGTCATATTTATGCCCGAATAATGCTGAATGTGTATCTCTATCTTTGATGCTCAGCCAAAATCCAGTCTGCATTATTTCCATTCCGCCTGTGGGAAGGATTTGTGGATTTTCAATTTCTCTATTTATATCGCCTAGAGCGTATACTAATCTTCCTGGATTTCCCTCAAATCTCTCAACTCTTCCAACAGCCTGGCCATTTTCATAAACAAGTTCTTCATTCCCTGATGAATCGACCGCAACAACTCTTGCGGGGCTTAATGATATAGCCATATCATAAGCATCATAAATGGTTGTAGGCAGCAATAAGGCTTCTTCATGCACAGCTCTTTTGTCATCCAATAAATATCGTCCAGTTAATCCGAGCCGAAATGTTTTTGGCTTGAATTCAAAACTATAAGTTGGATCTCTCGGAATTCCAACAGCAGAATCTGAAGAATAAATGTCATTTGAAATTAATATCCCGTAGACAAATCTTTCCGGACCCCATTCAATCATTCCTGAAATCATCTGGTGTGCGTCACCCTTGAATTCGCTGATTGCCCGTTCTGCCAGGTCGGTTACACCGCCATCTTTAATCATCCCCAATTGCTCGGCTCTCCTGATTCTTACTTCCAGCCTATCTATTGCAGGAGCGGGCATGTAAATCGGAATGAAATTTCCACGTTCCTGAACTAGAACGGATATCGCATCTTTTAGAGCAACTGGGTAGTCGCCATGAGAAGGGCTTTCTGGCAGAATTGTTTCGTGAATTTGAGGGTCCATATAACCGACTTGAATCATTAATGATTATTTAAAGCTTTCTAAGTTAGTAACTAAATAGTGGTTACAACCAAAAGGTTTATATTTGAATTATTGTGCCTGTGTCTATGGAATCCTTAAATGAGCTCATTGATCTTTATCTCAGGAGCAACACTAGTCTTTTTCTCTCGGGTTTAGATATAGTCACAGATTTTGACCCCACTATGCCAAAAATCTATCCTGATATTAATCATTTTGAAAGAGATGCATTGACTAGCGATATCATGCATTTGATTATAGAACTAAGCGGGGAGCAAGCTGATGCGAAAATGAACGATAGAAGCATGACTAAATTAAGGTACGGCACGGTTTTTGTTGACGGAATTCAATATCTTGTTATTGACCATGACGGAAACCAAATTCCGGCAGACGCTTTAACTAAACTAAATCGCATACTAAGCGCTATAGGTGCTGGTGAAAAGATCAGTACCCTGGGCCGAGGAGGTAATTACCGTGCTGCCTACCATCTGGTTGATTATGGTGGAAGCATTTCAATCGAAAATACATCAGGTGAATATCACGTCAGCACGACTGTTGAGATTCCATTAAACTAGAATATTGAATTTAATATGAAAAAATTTCAAACTAAACCATACTCAGCCAATTTTGGATGAGGCGGCCTGCCTAGCCCATTGTCATATATATTGACAGTTAATATCTTCGCTTCACCCATCCGAACTATGGCAGAATAATGATATGGCGGTTCTCTTGCAGCATCCTGCATTGCTTCTAAAAATTCCAAACCAGTTAGTTCTTCTAAATCATGGAAAAATATCAGGGGATGATAAAAAGCTCCGACACTCTCATAGGCATCTTTATCTGTAAAAAATCTCTGAGGGCCGACATAATCGGCATCAAGAGTTAATGTAGGAGGTACTGACTCATCCTCTTGGTATAATGCTGGCGCAACATTAGTGATATCAGGTATTTCCTCAAGAATTCTAATAATTAAATAAAATCTATCCGGATCAAAACCTTCATGGCGAATTATGGCATCGAGAAATTCCTTCGCTACTTCGTGACCTTCTCTTGGGCTTCCCATTTTAATTTGTCAAAGTAACAGATATTTAATTCTTTTCTATAATTACTACTTTACAGTACTTATTAAAGAAAGATTTTTAAACGAATTATTCATCCTCGAGCATAAATGGGAGATATTCATAAGGTTGCGGTCATACCAGGCGACTTAAATGGGATTATAGTTACAGATGCTGCACAAGAACTTTTTCGTGGAGTAGCCCACACCTTAAGCAAGCCTTTGCAACAAACCAATCTCCCATATGGCGCAGATTATTTTCTTGAGGGGGGAATAACTGAGCTTGGTGAAGAGGAGCTTGAAGCTTTGAAAAGATATGATGCTATATTCCTGGGAGCTGTCGGTGATCCAACAAAAATTCCTCCTGGCGTTCTTGAAGTTGGAATTTTGCTAAAAGTTAGGCAAGCATTCGATCAGTATGTTAATCTTCGACCGGTTATTTTACCTGAAGGTGTTCCTTCAATTTTGGTTGGAAAAACTCCGGCTGATATTAACTTTGAAATTTGCAGGGAAAATTCAGAAGGATTGTATGCTGCCGTTGGAAGAATTGAAAACCAAGGTACAGAAGACGAAGTTGGGATTCAGGAGATGCGCTGTAGTTATAGAGGCGTACGAAGACTTGCTGATTTTGCAGCAGATAGAGCCTTGAATAGGCCTGAAAAAAGAGAAGATAGAGTTCCAAGGCTGCATTTTGTTTTCAAGACAAATATTCTTACATATGCAGCTCATCCATGGACAAGAGTAATGGAGGAATGGAAGGGATTTTCTTATCTTGATGTGAGATATATGCACATTGATAATTTCCTTATGCAGATGTTGCTTGACCCATCACAATTTGACGTGGTCCTCACTGAAAATATGTTCGGCGATATTGCAACTGATGCAGGAGCAATTATTCAGGGGGGAATTGGTTCGGCGGTTTCAGGAAATATTAATCCAACTGGTGCTTATCCTTCGATGTTCGAACCCATACATGGAACAGCTCCTGATAAATGGTATGGTCCCGACGGAAAGCATGATCCTTCTTTGGTTCAACTGATGAAACCAGAAGCTGCATTTTTATCTTATGCAATGATGCTCGACCAATTAAAGGAGCCAACTGCTGCAAGTTTAATGAGGAATGCAGCATTAAATAATCTTAGAGATCCTCATTATCAACGCAAAAGTTTAAATGATTTGGTAAGCCAGGCACGTGATTTCGCTAGGAGCCAATAATATATCTAAAGACACATTATATGATAAGATGTTCGATTCGCATGTTGTAACTCAATTGCCGACCGGAAAATACCAGGTTTTAATAGGTTTGCATTTAATACATGATGTTACAAGTTCTCCTGCATTTGGGATGCTCAGAGAAGCCGGAATGGAAGTTGCATTCCCTGAAAGAACTTTTACGACAGCCGATCATATGCTGCCAACAGATGGTATTGAACGGCCTCTAAAAGATCCTCAAGCTGAAGTTTTATTGTCAGCATTAGAAGAAAATGCCCTAAGGCACGGCATAACATATTTCGGTCCGGAATCTGGAAAGCAGGGAATTGTGCATGTTATAGGCCCAGAACTTGGACTCACGCAACCCGGAATGACAATTGCATGCGGAGACAGCCATACAAGCACTCATGGAGCTTTTGGTGCAATTGCACTGGGAGTTGGAACAACCGAGGTAAGATATTTGCTCGAGACACAAACACTTTCGCTTGACAGATTAAATGTTAGGCAAATCAATATTGATGGAGAAATGCAGAGAGGTGTTTTCTCAAAAGATATTATTCTGCACATAATGAGGGAGCTGGGAGTTGGAGGAGGAAAAGGCTTTGCATACGAATATGCAGGTGCAACAGTTGAAAGGATGTCAATGGCCGAAAGAATGACACTTTGCAACATGAGCATAGAAGGCGGTGCATTAGTTGGCTATGTAAATCCTGATCAGACAACTTTTGATTATTTAAGGGGAAGAGAATATGTCCCAAAAGGCGAGGCTTTCGAGAGGGCAGTACGATATTGGAAATCAGTAGCTTCATCTCCGAATGCACGATATGATGATATGGTCAAAATAAATGCAGGAGGACTGGAGCCGATGGTTACTTGGGGGATAAATCCAGGACAGGGAATTGGAATTAGCGGAAGAATGCCAGCTCTTGAAACTATGGCAGAAGGAGAGAGGGCGGTAGCAGAGAAAGCTTACAAACATATGGGATTACAGCCTGGCGAACCCATTGCCGGAACTCCAATTGATGTCGCATTTATCGGCTCATGCACAAATAGCAGAATTGAAGACTTAAGAGAAGCAGCAAGCATTGTACAAGGATACAAAGTTGCCGAAGGTGTAACTGCTTTAGTGGTTCCTGGCTCACAATCGGTAAAAAGAATGGCAGAAGCAGAAGGACTGGATAGTATATTTATGGATGCTGGGTTTGAATGGAGAGGCGCAGGCTGTTCAATGTGCCTAGCGATGAATCCTGATAGGCTAGTTGGAGACCAAAGAAGCGCGTCTGCTTCTAATCGCAATTTCATAAATAGACAAGGAAGCCCGACTGGGCGAACGCACTTGATGAGTCCTGCAATGGTTGCAGGAGCGGCAATTTCCGGCGAGATAGTGGATGTAAGACAATTTTACGTAGGTTAAAATGGCAACAATCGAAGATTTACTGATAATTAGGGTCCAGGGAAGAGCTATTCCTTTGCCTGGCGATAATATTGATACTGATGAAATCACTCCTGCTGCTGCTCTAGCAGAGCCTGATTATTCAAACGCTGCTGATTACTTATTTCTTAATGCACGAAAAGCAAATCCAAATCACCCTCTTGATGATCCCCAATACAAGGGTGCAAATATCTTGATCGTAGGCAATAATTTTGGCTGTGGTTCTTCGAGAGAAACTTCACCCCAAGCAATTAAAAGATTTGGAATTGATGTATTGGTTGGCGAGTCATTTGCAGCAATATTCCAGGGTAATTGCACTGCTCTCGGAATGCCTGCTGTTTGTGCTTCTAAAGGAGATATGACAAAACTTATGGAATATACAAAACAAAACCCCGGAACTATCTACACACTTGATTTAGACTCAAAAACATTAACATATGCTGGTCAAGCTGTTGCAATTGATATTGCCGAGTCTACAAGAACGGCCCTGACAACTGGAATGTGGAATGCTGTTGCAATGTTAAAGGCAAATCAGCCTTTAGTTTCAGAAGTTGCTGCCAGGCTTCCTTACATGAATAATTTCTCTGGATAGTTAATTAAATCATAACATATTAGCTCTATGAATGCATCAAGTTTCATACAATGAATTAAAAGAACTAATAGATGAAAAACAAAAATATGTTCTGATTGATGTAAGAGAAAAACACGAGCTTAAGCATGGCGTAATCCCGACTTCGCATCACATTCCACTGCATGAATTCTTAAATTCCTTATCTCTTGCGCAAGATGAATTCAAAAAAAGATACGGCTTCCCGCTGACAAAAAAAGACAAACTAATACTTTACTGCCACTCAGGAAACAGGAGCGGCTTTGCAGCGAAAATCGCAAGAGAAAAAGGGTTCAAAGCATCTAATTTTGAGGGCAGCATATTGGAATGGTCAAAATACGATCCGAATGTGAAGGCGTACTAACTATGTTTACTTCAACTAGAACTGAAGTCTTCAGGGTAGTACATTATTGTGAATTATTTAAAAAAGGAAAAAAGTTTATTTCCTTATCCTGTAGATAAATAAGCCGAGGGCGCCTGTTGCCGCGATAACACCTGCAATCAAGCCGAATTCAGGAATTTCTTCAGGTGGTAGCTCATTCGGATATCCCACTCCCCAAGACATGCACATGTTACCAGTTTCGGAATTATAAGACCACGTACTCATCTCTGAGTCCAGGACAGTATACGTTCCTGCTGGAAAGGTCATATTAGGGTCAACATTCCAATATAGGAAACCTGCTGTATTGTAAGCTGCCCATGGGCCGTAAGTAACATTATCCTGATCTATCAAGCCGATTGTTCCAGCTACTGATCCAGCGCCGCCGTTATAGTGATAATCTGTGATTGTGCCTATGAAAGTAGATTCTGACAATGTGAATGTGGCTGGTGTACATTGTCCCTGGGTCACCCAACCGCCATTCGCTATATCAATACACGTACTGGCTTTGTGCGAAAGCGCCACCTATCAACAGAACAAATAACAATGAGTAAACAATTGCTTTTTTCATTTTATGCCCCCCACCAATAAGTGCGTGTAAACTTAGTTCCATATATAAATATAGCCATTTTTCCAGCTTGAAAATTCAAAAACTGAAGGGTCGCCGGGGGGAAATCGAAACCTGAGGCTGTCTGCAATATTTTGCTTCAAATTTCATTTTGAACACAAAATATCGGCCTGAACCTTGTCTTGTTTTTTTCTGCGAAGAGCTTTTCTGAGAGGATGAGCGGCTTCTTTGGCTTGTATTTTTCGAGGAAACTTGTAAATGACTTAGTGAAGTTCGGCCTCGCAAGGTTTGATTTTATTTCGATTGGCATCAAATTTCCGTTTTTCTCGATTACGAAATCGACTTCTGCCATTGATTTCGTGCGCCAGTATTTGAGCTCCACGCCTGCCTTCAAGAGTTCCGAAGCCACAAAATTCTCGTACAGGTTTCCCTTGTCCGGGCGGTTTTCGATTGGCTGAAAGTTTCTTATGACTGCATTCCTGAAGCCGGAGTCCAAAAAAAATGCTTTTGGGGCCTTTACGAGCTCTGTCCTCTTGTTCGTGTGGTAAGGAAGGCTTCTTGCCAGAACAAATGTTTTTTCAAGGACATTGATGTGCTTCAGTAAGTCCTTATGATTAAATCCGGTGATATCTGAGAGCTCTTTATAGTTCACAATGCCGCCAATCTGAAGTGACAGGGCGTGTATTAGCTTGCTCAGCTTGTAGTCCTCTGGCAGGTTCAGGATCTCTTTTATTTCCTTAAGAAGATACGTGTTATAGATATTTCTTAGCACAACTTCCTTTTCTGGTTTATCTTCTGCCAATGCCACTCTTGGATAACCGCCATACACACAGAACTCATTAAAATGAGGCATGATGCGGTCTATGACTTGCTTTGACAGGTGTCCACTCTCTGACAGTCTGTATAAATTTTCATTCTTGTAGTTGAGATATTCTTCAAAGGAGAAAGGGTACAACGTGAATACGAATATCCTACCGACAAGGTATTTTATGCTCTGTATCGACAACTCACTCGCTGATGAACCAGATATTATCATTTTTGTCTTGCAGCTGTCATAAATGTGCTTTAGGTTCTTGCCGCCTTCTTTCGCATACTGAAACTCATCTATGAAAACGTAATCATGCTTTTTGACGTGCAGCTCGATAAAAGAATCAACGTCCTCGCTGAACAACTCCAGAGTCTGCCTGTCCTCAAAGTCCAGAAAGACGGCATTTTTGCACTTCTCAAAAAAATGCCGGAGCAAAGTTGTTTTCCCGGACTGCCTCGGCCCTATGACCGCAATTATCTCCTTCCTGCCGAGATACTTGCTTACCTCCTTTTCCAAAAATCGCGTTATGTACATTTTAACCCTGCTAAAATTATTTTATTAGTGAAAAAAGTAGGCAAGTATATAAATGTTCTGTTTTTGAGTGTGCCCACTTTCGTTTTATTAAAAATTCGTCATAAAGGAGCCGCTGTTTGTAACCGAACCCCCGCCCAAATCTACCGCCTATATATGAAATCGTGATGTTGCAGATCTTCGAATTTGATTAGCTTCTTGCTTTCATCAATATGAAAAACAAGAACAAAGTGCGAATCAATGTGGACTCGCTTGAATTGTTTCATTCCATGGGAAAGATTCTTGTAATGATTTACATCTGGAGAACTGCATATTTCCTGAATCTTTTTTAACGATGCTTCATAACGAATTTTATCCCTTTTTAGCAGTTTACTCAATATCTTTGTTAGCTTCTTAGAAACTTCCGCGCTATACATTCTCTATTGCCTTTCTTAGTTCGTCAATAGAAGAAAATTTTGTGTGTTTGCCTTTATTAATCTTTAAGATTTCTTTTCCGTACTCCGGTCTAAGTTCAGGCTCTAAAAGTTGTTCTCCGTATTTGTCGATAATCATGTTTACCGCATCAGACTTGTTCTTAAGGCCATATTTTCCTTTAACTATTGATAAAATCCTATCCTCATTCTCGCCTAAATTAACAACTGCCTGAACCATTAAATCACCTTTTGTAATGTTTTGTAATAGTATGTAATAAAAGATTATATAAATGTTTTGGTTGAAAACAGGCCGCTGGGGGGAAATTGCCGGCAGGTACGGTTCCGCTCAGTTTTTGATAAATTATTAGAAAATCAAATACCGTGAGCTATTATAATTATTTATTTGTTTGGAGCATCCAGTATCATAATCCGGCCATAAACCGGTAAAGTTTTATCAGGCGGGCCTGAAACAACAGGTCCGCTGAAATCATACCTGTAAGGGCCTAACGCCTCCCAGTTTTCGAAATCCAGATTGTAAGTAGGATTATCAGTGAACACTATTTGCACATAGCGAATACCCTTATTATGTTCTGCATAGCGAGATATATTTAGCTCCCAATTGGCTCCAATCGAATATGCACGTTGAACATCGAGAATCAAGCTCTTAGGTATGTGAAGTCGGTACTTTACATTTCCATCTAATTTCTTTTCCAACTCTGGTTTTATTCCCCTTTGCTCTTTTGATAAAAATGGCCAAGCCATAATGAGGAAAATGTAAACAATAATCAAAACCTTGTGGACAGTTAAGACTAACTTAGTTATTATGCGACACAGCATATTAATAGATAATGAGTTATCTATTCCAATGACCACTGCAAATATGGACATATCGGGCCTCCTGGAAATGTTGAGTCAGCATGATTTCCAGACGTTTCTGAAACATAAACCTGAACTTGCAAGCAAACCTATTGAGGAGCAGCTTGCGGAATACAGAAAATCAGGAATCAGCACTCAAACAACTTTCCTTAGGCATGAGGAAGCACTCGAGGCGATTACTCAGCTCGTTCTTCAGGACATCCCCGAGCAGACTGTGCGGATTGCATCAGTAGGCTGCTCAACTGGAAAAGAGGCGTACTCAATCCTGATGAAGAGCTGGAGTCAGAGAGAGCGTATACAAGTTGTCGGGTATGACATCAACCCAAAAGAGATAGAAACCGCTGAAAGAGGATTATATACTTTGAATTTTGAACTTCGAGAATAGGAAGACTGGAGAATCGGTGCGTTAGGGCTGGAAGATCTGGCTTACAAAGTAGTAAGAGAAACAGATTCCTACCGAGATATGCAATTTCTGGATGAGCTAACCCGTCATTTAAGATTCCAAGTGCACGATATTTTACAAGATCCACTCCCTGAAAAATTTGATGCAGTTGTTGTACTTAATGTTCTGGTTCATTATGCCAAAAAAGGGAGAGAAAAAATTCTGATGAATTTACATGAAAGTCTCAACGATGGCGGATGGCTGTTGCCTGATATCCCGCAATCAAATACAAGTTACGGGTCAGTATGGGACACTTACCTTGGCTGGCTTAAGGATTTAAGTGCATTCGGATTTGAAAGGCTTTCCTCTACTCCTATTGGTGTATCGGGCAATGTCTATAGAAAAATACAGCCGTGAGGCTTTCGGGGGCTTTGAAAAAGGCCGCTGGGGGGAATCGAACCCCCGCCTGGAGCTGTCTGCAAAGGTCCTTTGCGGACCTTGTCGACCGCGTCGACATTGCCACAGGCTCACATGCTACCATTACACCACAGCAGCCATTGATAACTTTGGTTCTAAAAGTTGAATTAAATAATTACCGCTCCAGGCCGCGGAGGCCAAGACTTGAACATCCTTTTCTGCTGCAAA
>Ga0209542_10012825_pt1 | contig 14577 bp, 26 predicted proteins | sample RifCSPhighO2_01_FD_184028 | JGI IMG/M metagenome (GOLD analysis project Ga0209542, IMG submission 184028) | Soil microbial communities from Rifle, Colorado - Rifle CSP2_plank highO2_0.1 (SPAdes) (version 2) | ecosystem: Environmental > Terrestrial > Deep subsurface > Rock core/Sediment ...
AGCGGCGGCCATTATCTTTGAATAATTCGCAGTGATCTCCTCCCCTTTCATGATGTCCTTGGTTGCGATATCGCAGAAATTTTCGGGCGCGGTATTCGCGTCGCAGGAGTGATTTATGTATCTTGCAGGCGGCTGCATCAGGATGCGTTTTCCTCCGATGAAGACGGCGTATCTCTTTTCCGTTTCGGGCAGGCTTGCCGCCTCTTCCGGCGCCAATTCGTGGGAAATGCCCCATCTGACAACAATATCGCCTTTTCTGAAATCCGTCGCGGCGAATACGCCGTTTCCTTCTATCTTCGATTTCTTTACAACGATGTCCATGCATTGCACCAAATGCGGGGGGCAGGGTTTGAACCTGCGAAGGCACTAAGCCACAGGATTTCTTCACGCTCTTAAGTCCTGCCCCTTTGGCCGCTCGGGAACCCCCGCTTATTTGTTAATTGGATATTATTGATTTAAATGATGCAAGTAACAAAGGTGCAATTCCCGGATGATGCATTTTTCGGATTTTAGCGCGAGGAGTTTAAGAATAGTAATCTTTATATATTCATTACGGTTGAGTAATATATATGAAAATGTCGATTAGTAAATTAAATCCTTTGAGAAGAGGTAGGGAAACGCCTACCATGCGCAATGGATTGACCTATACGCCGGATTCGGATCCAAATAGGCCGTTGTACCTTCTCGATGAAGTAAATGGTTTGCTGCCGTATGGCGCGCGAATATTGGGTAATTGCACCGCTCCAGAATTACTGCAAGCATATAACGCTAATGCCGAGACGCCCTTGGAAAGGCCTGTGATGGGCGATGATGGCAATATAATAACGCCCTTGACATACGACAAGCTGATAGCCGTGCGTGCATACTCCAAGCCGGAAGATATAGTTATCCGTGACGGGAAGCTTATGCCATCGCCCATAATGCCAACTATACATTTCAGTCTTAATCATTTGGTTAACGGCGGAAACTTTTGGAATCTGGAGAATGCCCGAGCAGTGCTTTTAGTGCCTTTTAGCCCCCTCGTGAAAAGAAATAAATCCAGATTTTATGGCGGCTTGCCCAATGATGTTTTTTTCGTGGGGCCTATGGAGATATCTGGCACAGGCTATTCTGTGGTGGAACGCCCGAGAAACGCTGGTTATTTTGCAGAAAAAATCCAGGAATACGTCAATAAAATCAGGTCAGCCAGCCAGGAAGGATTGACACCGGGCATCAACAGAGAGTTTGTGCATGGAGATGGTGATCTAGATGATTCTTCTCTACAGGAAATTAGCGAGAATTGGAGCTATGTAGATGTTGTTGAAAATGCTATAAGGGCGAAGGGATTTGGTGTAGAGATGTCTGACTATGAGAGTCGAGATGGAGAAGAGTTTTTTATGGAGGCTTAAGACCCCTCTTTCTAAGAGACCATTACGGCGTTTTTCGACATCAGGATACAATATTTTTTGGCAACGGTAAATATGGTAATAAAATTTCACCCGAGGAAAAGATGCGATATTACGATTCATGGATCAAGGCGTTTGAAAAGAAAAGGGCAGATTTTTTCGTTTCAACATTGGATAATATAACAAGATGTGAACAGGATAGAAAGGCATTTGGCACGGTAAAGGATACAGAGGCCGCGCGCATTAAGTACTTACGAGAATTAAACCACTATGTGCTTGGAAAGTGGGATAATGCAATAGAGGAATGGCGGGAATATTATCAGCAAGTGCTGAAACTTGATGCGCAAAAATCTGCATCATTGCAGAAAGAATAGATATTACTTTATTGCTTTCTTGGCTTCCTTCATGAATTCTTCGGCGCTTTGTTCTATGTGCTCAAGTGCCATGTCAAGAAGCTTCGGAGCTTCTATGCCGCATGCAGTTTCAACGCTGAAGACAAAGGAAGTTTCGTCAGGCTTGGATTCGTTGCCTTCCACGAACTTCAGGCATTGCACGCAGCCGTCCATGGCTGCGAGCTTCACGTTCGCGCCTTTCTTCTCAAGAGTATGCGCTTCACAGGGCTTGGATTTGCCTTCTGTTTTGACGGAATAAACGTTCTGGTAGCCGGCTATAGCAGCCTGGTTTCTTGCGTTCTTCCTGCCAAAGCCAAGGCGTGCAGTGGCCTCGAATTTCAGCTTCTGACCTTCAAGAAGCTCCACTATAGGAATATCAGGGTCTGAAGGCTTTACTGTCGGGTCGGTGCTTTTCATGTCGCCCGCCTTCACGGTGCACGGTCCTTCCTTCTCGGCGACGAGCACCATTTGGCAGCGGCTGCATCCTTCGTCATTGCACTTGCAATCCGAAGCCATGTTATACATCTTGGAATCAAACGTCAGGGGTATAAGACAGAGCCTTCGGACAAGCGCCTCGTCGAAAAGGCCGGAGTTGTTGTTCTCAACGTCGGCTTCCTCTATGGAAAGTACGGGTATGCCGCCGATAAGCGTTCTCCTTATTGCGTTGGCCATTCCGATGTCAGAGTCGGAAAGCACGAATCTAATTGACGCAGGCGATTTTTCGAGAATCTTGAGTTCCATTATTATCACTTTTCCGATTATACTCTTCTTCCCCTGCGGCCGCCCTTCTTCCTCATGCTGTCATGAGGCATCGGCGTCACGTCTTCTATGGAAGATATTCTAAAGCCGCTTCGAGCCAATGCCCTTATCGCAGGCTGGGCTCCCTGTCCGGGTATCTTGGACTTGATGCCGCCGGGCGCCCTTATCCTGATGTGAAGGTTGGTCACGCCCTGCGCGTGGGCTTTTTCAGCCACTTTCCTCACGGCCTTCATGGCGGTGAAGGCCTTGCCCTTGTTCATGTCCTTGTCGGAAACTTGGCCGCCGGAGGATATTCCTATAGTCTCGGCGCCGGTGATGTCCGTGATATGGATTATAGTATTGTTCATGGATGAAAATATGCTGGCTATCGCAAATTTCTGCTTCATAATCATTCACCTGTTTTCTCTGGGGCAACTTCTTTGGCCGCGCCCGCGGCTATCATCTTCGCCGATATGGAAGCATCCAGCTTTATGGAAGCTTCTTCGCCGGCTGGCACGAGATAGCTTGGCCATTTTGTCTTCCTCTCGCCTATCATCACGTGGCCGTGGACTATAAGCTGCCTTGAGTGCTTCATGGTGTTTGCGAGGCCTTTTCTTGTTATAACGGACTGTAATCTCCTGTCAAGTATCTGCTCAAGGGATATGCCCAGCACCTCGTCAAGAGTCTTGATGGATATGCCGAGTATGCCGACCTTCGCGAAGAGTTCCTGCTCCTTGACCTTGTCCGGAGCGGCTTGCAGGCTCCTTGCACGTCTCCTCAGGTTTCTAAGTATGCTTTCGGCCCGCCAGAGCTCCTTCTTTCTCCTAAGGCCATAAGACGTGAGTATTCCTTTCTCCTTTTCAATCCTCTCCTTGTCAAAGGGCTTGACAGGAGTTGCGTATTTTCTTGTATGCTGCTTAGGGTGTCCCATGAATCATCACTTCTTTGCAGGCGCAGCTGCTGGCGCCGCGGCTTCGGCCTTCTTTGGCGCGGACTTCTCCTTCACCGCCTTCTTGCTGACGCCGACGCTGGTGTTGGTCCTGAATGAATTGCGCGTGCGCTGCCCCCTCACGGGCTGGCCAAGCTCGTGCCTCGCGCCCTTGTAACATTTTATTCGTTTCATGAGGTTTATGTCCTCCCTCTTGGAGAAGTCCAGCGCTATTTTAGTGAGATGGATGTCCCTGCCGGTTTCCATGTCCTTTCTCCTGTTCAAAAGAAACGCCGGGACAGCAGGGTTTGCTATAGCGTTCTGAAGGCTCTTGAGTTCGTCTGCAGACAGTTCGCCTATCTTCCTGCCTTCGCCTATTCCGGCCTTCATGCAGGAAATTCTGGAGAACGTGAATCCGACCCCTCTTATTCTTCTCAGTGCCTTCGCGGTTTTTATGGTGCCGTCTATGTCGGTATCCATGAACCTTACGATTTTCCTGAGTTCCGCCATCAATTCACCGTGAAATATTCTTTATAGCTGTAATCTTTAACGTTTAAAGCGTTTCGACCTATGCGGGAGTCGCCCACTTGAAATTCCTCGGGTCGCGGCCGAGCTTGAACATGTTCTTTTCGCACTTTTGGGAGTCAAAGGAAAACAGCTTTCCGTTCTTGTCAACGAAGACAAGCCCTGTGCCCTCCTCCACTTCCTTGGAACAAAAAGAACATTTCATAGCTTACCGCCTTCCGAAGGAGTCGGAGGATTCCATTTCCGTTTCCTTCAGCATGAGTATGTCGCCTATCGTGACCGGCCCCATCACGTTTCTTGTGAGAACCTTGCCCTTGTCGCGGCCGTCGGTCAATATGCACTTAACAACGGCGAGGCCCTTGGCTCCGGATCTCCTTATGATATTGATGACCTCGGCGGGCGTTGCGTCTGACATTTTATTCACTTTAGTATTGAACCAAGCTTTGATTTGGTCTCGCCTGCGTCAAGTACCGCAACGGATACCGTTGGCACCTGAAGCCCGGCTGCCCTGCCAAGCTCGGATTTCGTGGGCACTTTCACAAGCGTTATCTTTTTTTCGTCGCAAAGCGGCTGCAGGTGCATCACAATTTCCGGAGGCGAAACGTCTTCGGCAACGACAACAAGTTTGGCAAGCCCCCTTTCAACCGCCTTTGTCGTCTCGTTGACGCCCTTCTTTATTTTGCCCGTTTCGCGGGAGGCTTCTATTATTTCAAAAATTTCTTCTGGTTTGGTCATTGGCAATGCACCTCGCTTTTTAACTCTCTTTATTACGAGGGAAAATGTCTTAAAGGGTTATTGGGCCGAAAGATACCGCTAATTTTTTTGTGCGTGGCACGATATTCACGCCATATACCTATTAGGAAGCGTGCCAAGGGAGAAAGGTTACCCCCTATGCAGAAAATTGTTCTGTTGTAAATATAACGTAAATACGGAAGGGGAACGGATGAGTGAAAAAAAGGAGGGGCGGATCAGATACAAGGCAAAGTTTCAGGGCTTTGAAATAGACGCGTTTAGGAATGCAAATACAGGCGAAGAATTCTACGACCCGAAACAGGCCGAAAGAATATTGGTTTTCAACAAGCTTAGGAACAAGATGTTTAGGACTACGGCAGGCCAGATACAGAATAATATTATATGGCTGCGCGTAGAAGTCAGCAAGGCTGTTGGCATAAAGAAAGGCGAAGAGGTCAAAATTAAGATTGAAGACACGCATAAAATAAGCATAGAAGTCTGAGGGCCGTCGCTCGTTGGGATGCCGTTTGGCGGGCGATCCAAAGATAGCATTTAATACGTTTGCTCCAATTAAATCCCATGCAAACCAGCAGGTTTCTGAAAGTGAAGTGCGCAAAATGCAAGAACGAGCAGATAACGTACAGCAAGGCGTCCACGGTTGTGGCGTGTCTTGTGTGCGGCGAGCAGCTCGTGCAGCCTGCAGGCGGTAATGCAAGGATTCTGACACAGGCCGAGGAGCTCTGAAAGAATGGCGAAGAAAAGAGGGTTCCCGATGCAGGGGGAGCTCGTCATTTGCGTTGTTAAAAGGCTGAACCCTAATTCTGCCGATGTTTTTCTTGAAGAATACGGAAAAGAGGGAATGGTGCACATCTCGGAAATAGTCACGGGATGGGTAAGGAGCATCAAGGATCACATAAAGATCGGCCAGACCGGCGTCGCGAAAGTCATGCGGGTCAACGAGAGCGAGGGTTATATCGCGCTTTCGCTAAAGCGCGTTGACAGCCGGCAGGAAAAGGAAAAGATGAAGGAATACAACCTTGACAAGAAGGCCGAGAAGATGCTGGGCATGGCTGCCGAGAAGATGAAGAAGACACTGGATCAGGCGTACGCTGAAGTCGGCTTCACGCTGCAGGAAAGCTTTGGCTCGCTTTTCAAGGCGTTCAAGAAGGCGGCATCCGGCGGGGACGCGCTGAAGTCGCGCGGCATACCGGAGGAATGGGCGAGCGTCATAGCGGAAGTCGCGGCGAAGAACATAGAGCAGAAGGAGTTTGCGTTCAAAGCCGATTTGACTCTGAGGAGCTACGAAGGCGACGGGCTGGAAGCGATAAAGGAATTGCTGGGAAACGCCGAGAAGGCGGGGGTGGAAGTTCACTATATATCGGCCCCCCGATACATGCTTAAATTTAGGACAAAGGACGCGAAGAAAGGGGAGCGCCAGTTCCAAGAGATACTGGACACGCTGGAATCAAAGTCAAAAAAAGTGGAGAGCAGCGCGAAAATAACGGAGTGAGTTCATGCTAAAATGCTCAACGTGCGGCCGTTACGTTCTTGCGGAATGTGGATGCGGCGGGAAAGCCATCCACGCAGAGCCGCCGAAATTCTCGGCTGCGGACAAGTACGGGAGGTACAGGAGGATGGCAAAGGTTTTAATTACAGCAAAAACAATAATGATGCAGTGATTTGATGAAATCTTACATAAAAATTATAGAGAAGCCCAAGCTTAGGAAGCCCGTCATGGTGGCGGGCATGCCTGGGGTCGGGAACGTCGGCAGGGTCGCTGCCGGATACATGGTGGCCGAACTGAAGATGAAGAAGATGGCGGAACTTTATTCGCCGCATTTCCTGCATCTTGTGGTGTTGGAGGAGGGGGACACACTTAGGATGCTCAGGTGCGAATTTTATTATATAAAAGGAAAGAAGAATGACATTGTGGTGCTTACAGGCGACACGCAGAGCGTGACGACCGAGGGCCATTACGAGTTCTGCGAGAGCGTGCTAGAGTATGCGAAAAAGATCGGAGTCAAGGATGTCATAACCATAGGCGGCTTTTCCGACGGGAAAACGCCCGAAGACCCGCGCGTCATAGGCGCGGCGGACAGCAAGGCCACCAGAAAAAAATACGATAAATACAAGATAGATTTCGGCAAGGACCATCCGGTTGGCACGATAGTGGGCGCGTCCGGCATGCTTGCAGGAATGGCCGAAAGGTACGGAATGTCGGGCCTTGTGCTCATGGGCGAGACCATGGGAATGCCGTTCATAATGGACCCGAAGGCCGCGGACAGGACGCTTCATTCGTTGATACGTATTCTGGGAATAAACCTGGATCTCGGCAAGCTCGAGAACACCGTCAAGGAGATGGAAGAAAGGCTTAAGAAGACAGAGGAAATACATAAGAATCTGCTGAGGGACATGACGAAGTCCAAGGACGACGTCCGTTACATAGGATGAAGCGGAGTTGCGCTTCCGAGGGTGGTAAGAATGTTTGAATATCTAGGTTTCACAAGATTTGAGATCACACGAATAGTTTCCGCAAGGACTCTCCAGCTTTCCATGGGCGCGCCGCCGCTGGTCAAGACGGAGTCGCTCTTGCCGCAGGAAATAGCGATGAAGGAGTTTGGGATGAATATTCTTCCCATAACGGTCAAGAGGCTCATGCCCGGGAAGGGCGAGTAGCTGAAGAAGTTTTAAAAGGTTTTTTAATGGAAATTGATGCTGATAATATGCCCAAGTCCAAGGAGAAGCTTATAGTGCCAAGGGAAGTGTACCTTTCCGCCGGAGTGCACATAGGCATGACGACCAAGACCGCGGACATGAAGAAATTCATATACAAGGTGAGGCCGTCCGGGCTTGCCGTGCTGAACGTCGGCATGCTGGACAAAAGGATAGGAATAATAACCAACCTGCTCGCCAAGAAGCCCAAGATACTCGTGGTTTCAAAGAAGGAGAGCAGCTCAGACGCCGTGAACAAGTTCGCGGAAGCTGTCGGGGCGAAGGCAATAACCGGCAGGTTCATGCCGGGCACTTTGACAAACCCGCACTCCAAGGATTTCTACGAGCCGGATGTGCTCATGATCACGGATCCCATGGAAGACAAGCAAGCCATGACAGAGGCCCTGCAGATGCGCATCCCGATAATCGGGCTCGCCGATACCTTCAACGAAACGTCCTACATTGATTTTGTGCTGCCATGCAACAACAAGGGCAAGAAGTCGCTTGCCCTCATATTCTGGCTCATGGCGAAGACCATAAAGGAAAAGCGCGGCGAAGCGTTTGGCCTGAAGATGGAAGACTTCGGTTACGAGACGGACGCCGTGAGGCCCGTTGCAAGGGAAGAAGGCGCGGAAGCCGAGCAGGAAGAAGCGGAAAAGGAAGCTTAGTTTTTCTGTCAGAAAATATTTTCAAAATCATTCGTGTCCCGTTTAAGGGCATTTTCATAGATTCCGGCAATTCCGTCTATGATGCCAATCAGGCTGCGCAAAACTTCTTCGCGGGCTTGGGGTGCCATCCACTCCGCGAGTTTGCCGTTTTCAGATATTTTTGCATTCGCAAAAAATAAGCATTCCACCGGCAAGTTCGGCCATTCGTTGGAGGTTTCCAGATACGATGCGAGAAGTCCTGCGGGCAGGCCTATAAAATAACCCGGTCGCCTTTGCATTTCTTCCATGCAGGTCTTTGCTTCCAGCACTCTGCGGTAAAGATGAAAAGCATTGTCGGGATTGGAAAGCTCGTGAACGTTGGCATAATTTGCAATCCCGTCGGCCGCCCTGCTTTCAAGTGCAGCCACGTTTCCGTATAAACTCCGCAACAATTTTCCGGTATTCCGGAATTCTTTGCAGCCTATGTATTTCCCTGCCATTTTCCCAGTCTGCTCTAAACTTGCAGGAGCCTTTATATTTCTTGCGAAGCGTTGGCAGAATGCGCCCTAACAAACCGAAATCCTTTTTAACTCGGCAGCAAGTTAATTCTATGCCCGAAGTGCTGGACAAGGATTCTCTCAGGGCGCTAAGCGCAGGGACACGGCAGGCAATAGTGAAACTGCTGCGCAACAGGCCGTACACGGCGTCAGAGATTTCTAGGATAACGGGAAAGCACGTGACAACAGTCAGCGAGCATCTTGAGACGCTGCGGCGCTCTGGGATAATAGAGAAGAACGACACGGGCAACAAATGGCTATATTATAAGCTTACCAGCAAAGGGGAGAAGCTATTCAAGCCGCAATATTATTCGTGGGTAGTCGCGCTGGCGCTGTCCGTGGTCGGGATATTCTTTGGGTTAAGCCAGATGTTTTGGGCGCAGGATGCATCCGGTCACGCGCTTATCGGCACCAACGGAATGGAGTCAAAGACGTCGGAAGCGGCGCCGGTGAACGGAACGACCACGACGACAATACAGGTGCAAACGCATGCCGCTGACGATTATGCCGTGCCGGTAATGACGGTTTTGCTGGTTATTGTTGGCTGCTACGCCGCGTTCCGGATAGCTTGCGCAAGAAAAACGGCATTAGCTATCCGGATTTAATCAATGCGCAATCTATTGAAAACGCAATAGAAATTAAACTGCGCCTGCGCCGGATTTTTCTTCAACGAGAATCCTGCAGGTCGTGGGAAGCTTGTACTTGGCCTGCATCATGGCTTTCTTGACAAGGGGAATCATGGATTTTGGGGACTGTATCTCTATCATCTTCTGATCTTTGTGAACTCTCGCTGCAACGCCGATGGGCTTGCCGAAAGAAGCGCGCATGCCCTGCTGGAAACGGTCCGCTCCTGCGCCGGTTGCCAAGGCGTTTTCCCTTATGACGTGATGCGGATAGACGCGGATTTTCATGAAGAATGCCGCGCCCTTGAGCATGTTTCTTTCAAGATAGGAAACGGCGGCGACTCTTGCAGATTCAAGGGAATTATGCCTTATCTGCACATCTGTCTTGGAGACAAGATAAACGCTGCTTTCGTAGCTGCCTTTCGTGCCGTGCTCAAACTCCACAAGCTTGGACTTCGGCACGCCCTTGACGTAGCCCTTGCGGGGAACGTGCGTGCTTTGTCTTGTGTAAGGGCGCTCAAGCCGCCTGTAACATCTTCCGGGTCTCAACGATGCCATAATTATCAATTATCCTTAATCGGACAACTTTCTTAAAGGTTTCACGCCCGTGGCATAGCGGCACAGTTCCATGAAATACTGGATGCAGCCGCCGGTAGCAACGTTCAAGGCAAGGCCTGCGGCCAATCCCCAATATTTCGAGCGCTCGTATCCGATTTTATCACCCGTGGCATTTCCACAAAGTCCGACGCTTCCCAGTGTCGGGGCATCCCTCGGAACCAATGCGCCCAAAGGGTCAAGGCCGGCATAGAAGCCGTCTTTAACGCCGTTGAATATGCCGCTTTTCATCTGTTGATGTTTCCATGATTTATTTAAAGTAAGAACAGAGCGCCGAGAGCAGGATTTGAACCTGCGCGAGCACAAGGCTCACACGCTATAGGGGACGTTTTGACGAAAACATCATTCCAGGCGTGCGCGTTGGACCAAGCTCCGCCATCTCGGCTTTCTACTAACTTACATTAAGGAACGGTTAAAAACTCACCGCAATGCCGCGAGTTGCTCGTCCGTGTACATGGAATAGAAGCAGTGCCCCTTTTTGTTGAGGAGATGCCTGATGCCTTCCTCGTCCACGACGAGAATGCCGGGGTCGGGAACATTAGGAGAAGATATCCCGTGTATTATCCACGGCGGATACAGGTGCTTTTGGAGTGCGGTCACATAGTCGGGGCTTTCTATAAGTTCGCGGATATTCATGATATTGAGGCCGGCTGCTGCCATGACGTTCAGCATGGATTTCATAAGGGCTTCTCTCGCTTCTTCGGGTTCCTTCATCATGGCTTTGGACAGGCTCGGCGTGCTTGACAGAAGGTGCTCTTCTCCGCGCCTTAACCAGATAGCACTCACGGCACTCCGCGTGGAATATGGCGTCATGGCTATCATGCCGTGGGCGAAGCCAGTTTCGCCCTTCACGCATCTCGCATATCCCCCGATTATTTTCCCGTGCAATTTAACTGTGGACATTTCCGGGTCGGCATATGCGTTTCTTATGCCGGCATTTTCAAGCGATGCCGTTAGGAGCCGGCACAGATACTGATTCATATCTTTCAGGGACCGGAACTCATATGGCAGCGAAATTGCCCATCGCAGGTCGCCGCGCTTCTCAATCGTTGCGGTGCCTCCTGTGAACCTCCTTGCTGCAGGATAAGTGCCTTTCAGTATGGAAGGATGCTGGTTCCTTCCGAAAACCACAGCATCGTGGGGATAATCATAAAGCCTGAATGCAGGGGGACCATCCAGCATGGCCTCATCTGCCGCCATCTGCTGCCACGGGGAAAGACTGTCGTTAAAGCCAAGATATGCGGGGGTCATTATAATTAAACGTGGCAAAATTATTAAGAATCAGAACTTCTCGGCTTCGTCTATGATCATGTTGGGTATGTCGCCTTCAAGCACGGCGTAGCGCAGGCGGCAGGCGTTGCACGCGAGCTTGTTCGCGGCGCTGTCGTATTCGAGGTCGCCCTTGCACTTTGGGCAGGCCATTATCTGGAGGAGCTCGTCTGGAAGCATGAGAATAATTATTGCGCACGGACTTAAATCTTCGGATAGGGCTCCTTCATGATGACGCGGTCAATCTTGGCTGCGATGCCCTTCCTTGCGTCAGCTGCGTTCGCTTCCGCGCGGCCGAGCGCGACAAGTTCGCCGCGAAGCGTAAGGAGCGCGACCATGCCGCCTTTTTTCACGGTGTCCTCAATCCGGGATATTCCCGTGGAATACAGGGGCGAGCCGTTGGCCACGGAATACACGGCAGAATCCTTGAGTATTATCTTGCCAAGATGCTCTATTGCGGCCTCGACAGGAAGCACATATTTCCTGATGTCCTCGGAGCTGCTCTCCTTCCATCCGGCGTAGGCATCGGCGATGTCGTGTATCTTTACGGCGTCGCTTTCATTGAACCGGCCGGCGGCAGTGCGGCGGAGCTCTTTCATGTGCGCGCCGCCGAGAATCTCGCCGATTTTATGGCAAAGGACACGAACGTAAGTGCCGGCTTCGCAGCGCACGCGGAAAAGGACGTCGCGCTCCCTTATCTCAAGGACGCCAAAGGAATGAACCGTCCTTTTTCTTTCCCTGCGGACCACGGCGCTGCGCACAGGAGGGCGCTGGGTTATTTCGCCCGTGAATTTTTTCACGGCGCCGAGAATCTCCTTTTCCGTAACGTCCTTGTGGAGGCGCATTACGCCGACGTATTCCTTGTCCTGTCCCTGAAGCGCCGGGATGACCTTGCAGGCGTTGTCCAGCGTGATTACAAGAACGCCGGAAACCATGGGATCAAGCGTGCCGCCGTGGCCGGTCTTTGTGCGGCCAAGAACGTTCTTCACTATGGAAGCGACGTCGTGGGAAGTCGGGCCTTGCCATTTGTCAAGGACGACTATGCCGTTTTCCAGAAGCTCTTCTATCGGCCGGGCGCCCGGATATTTGCCGTATCGCGGCAGTTCTACAGACCTTGTGATGAAACTCATAGCGAGATCTTCATGATTTTTCTGAAAAGCATGACAAAGGGAATGAGGGATATGAGATACCATCCTGTCCAACTGACGCTTTCTCCTGCCATGGGCAGGGCGATTGGCAGTCTGGCTATGATGCGGGAGAAGACGATTCTCTCCGGAGTATGGAACAGGAACAACGCGGTGCTGGCAGGCTCATGGCGCACCTCCCAGTCAATGTTTTCTATTCTCCTGTCGCACGTGGGCGCGCACTGCGCGCCGGCCACGGCAACTTTTCCGTCCGAGAACGCCACCGCGTAGGGAACGCCGCCAAGGGTCGCGTTTCCCATGCCTTCCGCGATCTGGGCGTACTGGTCGCCGTAGGCGTGCTCAAGAGTGGGAATGAACAGGAATATGAACAGCACGAAAGAGAGCATGGACGGTTTCATTGTCATCCTCATCAGGCCGCTGTTCTCCTTCATGTAGTCGTCCATTATGCGGGCGTAGGCTTCCTTGTCGTTCTGCTTCTCCTTCATTTCCTTGTTAAGGGAAGCCATCCTTTCCTTGACGCGCTTCGCTTCGTTCTGGTTTACGAGAAATTTCTGGGAGAGCGAGAGAATAAACGCCATAAGCCCGGAAAACAGAAAAACGTCAATAATAGGCATCGTGACGAAAGGAATTATGCCCATCTACTTCAGCCATTCTATCTTTTTGACCCTGTAACCCTTGCCTATCGGGTGCTTCTTCTTACATACCGAGCAGACGTACCTGAGGTCGGTCTTTCTTGTGGGCTTCTCCCTTCCCTTGGGGTTTTCCTTCGGGAACGAGCCGTAACCTTTGAGCTTCCTTCGGTATCTCTTCTGGCCTTTCGTGGACTCCCTTCTGGGGCGCCTCTTGGATTCCTCGACCTTGTGCTCGGTATGCTTCCTGCAGAAAGGACAATATCTCATCTGTGTTTTCGGGACTATCATAATACTACCTTTAACAGACCTTTTTTTAATAACAAATCATTTAAAGGCTTTGGAATCTGCCCTTCTTCTATGGCATGTGACTCCTTCAGTTCGTAGACGTTCATGTCAGGCCCTACGAACTTCGGAAGCGTTCTTGTCACGCGGTATCTCCGCACCGGAACTGGCGCAGCGGGCGTAGGCGGAGTTTCTTTTGCGAGAATCTTTTCCTTTTCTGCGGCAGGCGGAATTTCCAGCTTCTGCATGTCCGGTTCTGGCGCGTCCATGGGCTCATCAGCATGGGCCGGCGAGGCGTTGAGAAGGCGGAAAAAGCTCTCCCGATATTTCTTTATTTCTTCAACCAGAAAGTGATAGAGCCGCTCCTCGCTTTTCGCCAGATTCTCGGCGGGATAACCGGTTCTCACGGTATAGAGCGCCTGTTCCGTGAGCTTCCTTTCCCGCATCTCAAGAAGCCTGCGGATGCTTCTCTTGACGTTTTCCATCTCGTGAATGTCCGCCGAGGTCTTCTCGGCTATGCTTTCCTTTATGGCCATGTAATCGCGAAGCTCGTCCATGAACGAATCGGGCAGCTTCTGTAGCGTCTTGGTCTCGGCTTCGCCGCGCTCAAGGTCGCGGATGGCCTCAAAAGTCAGCATGAAAAGATTAGCGAGATAAACCATAAAAAACGATGAAGTGCATGATGGTTGGCGCCTTATTTTTTTGCAACCACTGAATCAAAAGATGCCCTTCGACGTGGGAATGAGGGAATGGTGGGGTTAGTCTACCACGTTTGAACTGCGCTTAGGACGGGAAGGAAAACCAAAGGTAATCTGGCGCCCAAAAATTGCGAATGTTTGGCATTTCCTTTTGTTTCAGCAAAACCAGCCACTTTTTCGCCATGAATGGCGGTAATTTACAGGAAGAAGTCGTCAATCATGCGAATCTTGGGTAATGCTCTTAAGGTTTGCGGGGGCGAAAGTTCATTCAAGGAAAAAAGATATTCACTCGCTTATCCCATGGCTCCTGCTGAGATGGATGGTCAATCCTTTCATGGTTTCAAACGGCTTCTTGCATTTGCTGCAGGAATAGACTTCCTTTGGAGGCTCTGCTTTTTCTTTGCGCAAGTCCATCTTCCTGAACGGGTAGTTTATCGGGTTTTTCACGGTGATGAGACTCGTGCCGCCCTTGCACGTGGCATCGGGCTGGCAGATGCCGATATCCTGGAAATAATGCACGTTGTCGCAGTTCGGCGCGGTTCGCGCGTTCTGCTGGGCCCAGCGGATTTGGATCATTATGGTGTTCTGCGGCAGCGGGACGATTTTGTTCCATTCCATCAAACGTGCTTCTATTTCCTGCCAGTTCCAGTTGCACATACGGAGGAAATTTATGAGCGTGAAGATGCTGCGCTTCCTG
>Ga0209542_10012827_pt1 | contig 14577 bp, 21 predicted proteins | sample RifCSPhighO2_01_FD_184028 | JGI IMG/M metagenome (GOLD analysis project Ga0209542, IMG submission 184028) | Soil microbial communities from Rifle, Colorado - Rifle CSP2_plank highO2_0.1 (SPAdes) (version 2) | ecosystem: Environmental > Terrestrial > Deep subsurface > Rock core/Sediment ...
TTTTAATTAATATGAGAAATAGGAAACTTATTAGAGCACTTCTGCCGGTTATTACAGGAATAATCCTGGTTATTGCGGCGGCTTTAAATTTTAACTCCGGTGTACTTGCCAGCCAAGATCACGATGAATGCGGCGAGTCTTCAGGCTGGAATCGTTCCTCACATTACCGAGATGATGATGACTGTGAAGATGATGATGAAGAGAAAGACGAGGATGATAGGGACGATGAAGATGGCGATGATGACAGGGATGATGAGCATGAGGATAACGACGAAGAGGATGACAATGACGACAATGATGAAGATGGGGAAGATGAGGACGAACACGAGGATGACGATCATGATGAGAATGGCGGGGATGATGAGGAAGATAATCATGATGAAGATGGCACAGATGATGAGGATGAAGATGCCAACGGTGATCAATCAGACGAGGAAAATGGCGATGCAAACGGGGGAACCAACCAGGATCAGGGTCAAAGTCAGGATCAAAAGCAAAAGACTGAAGTCAATGTCAATGTCGAGCAGAAACAGGAAAATAACCAGACGGTCAATGTTACCGGCCAGGTTGCCGGAGTTTCAACCGTTCCTACAGTTCAGCCTGAAACCGGAGCTGGAGTCTTAGGCATGGCTACAATTGCCGGTGCCGGTCCATTAGGACTTCTGCTTGCCAGATACGGCAGGGGAAGAATCGTAGGCAAAAAAGAAGAAGATTTGACAAGTATTGCCTCGCATATCGTTGCCGAGAGGCTTGACAAAAAGTCTTCGTAAGCCACACCCAAACCTTTTTTATCTCACTTATTTTGAATACATGATATTCGGGGATTGACACCCGTCTTTTTTCTTGTAAAGATTGATTTAGACCCCTCATTGGGATCTAAAGCCCTTTCAGTTTTGGTACCGGCCGGTACGCAATAGGCCCCACACAATGGGGCTTTTTTGTGGGTTTTCCGTACGTGAGGACCTGTCCGCCGATTACGTTCCACGAGCCGTGTACGGATAGTACTGAAAAGGCGAGTGGTAAGTTTAGGCGGATTTGATTTTGGGTTCGAATTCGATTAAAATTGCTGGGAAATCAATGAGCAGAGCAGGACAAATTTTGCCAGAAAGCTACAACAGCCCAACATACGGCCAATTAGAGTGGCAGGAGGCGCTTGCCAAGATGATCTGGTTTATGGGCAGGGATACCAAAGGGCATTACGAGATTATTATCGGCACGGATTCCGAGGCGCAAAACGGGACAGCTGACTTTGTTTCTGCTGTCATTGTCCATAAAAAAGGCAAAGGCGGCGTTTATTTCTGGGGGAGGCAGAAGGTTTTAAATCTGCACTCGATAAAACAGCGTATTTGGCAGGAGGCCTTGATTTCACTGGCTTTGGCAGAAAAACTGGTATCGGATTTTGCGCAAATGGGTTTATTTAACCAGCCTAGGCCTTCGCTTGGGCCCCCCGATGATCTGAATTTGGAAATCCATGTAGATATCGGACCAAATGGTGAGACCAGGGACATGATTGCAGAAATTGTCGGCATGATCCGTGCAAACGGCTTCAAAGTCGCCACAAAACCCTCCTCCTGGGGCGCCAGCCATGTCGCAGACAGACACGTTTAGTGTCTGTCGAAGACCCTGAGTGTAATCGAAGGGTTGCTGATCGGCATGTGTAGAAAAAACAAAAGCCCTCGTCAAACGCGAAGGGCTTCTGTTTAAAAAATATTCGATTGTTAAACTACTTCTTACGGCTTCTTGTAGTTTTTTTCTTAGTTACTTTCGACTTTGACTTTACACTTTGACTTTTGACTTCTTCCTCGTCCTCATCCTTCGTGTACCACCAGGCGGCGATAATAACCAAGGCAACTACCACAAAGATTACAAGCGCGGTTTTCTTGTCAAATCCGGATTCTGCCTCGGGCGGCACGGCGGAAGAAACCGGCGCCGTTTTGAAGCTGATCTCTTTTGCAACCGGCGGTTTCAGCGAGGAATGGTCGTTTGCAACAAGCTCGACTCTCAGCTTGTGATCGCCCGCAGGGACGTCGCTAAAAGTAAAGGTATCTTCAATGGCTTTGGCTGCCGACTGAGGGGTCATTTGCTCATCATCCAGCCACAGATGGACATGTCCCTGTCCGGCAACTGTTTTGGTGTTGTTTGCAAAATCGACGATTTCAAAGTTTTGCGCGTCTAAAAGTACCGGCACTTTGTTTCCATATATAGTTTGTCCTTCAGACGGTGTAAGCACCTCCAGGGTGGGTGAGTTTCTTGTTTGTGCTGATGTTGATGAAATAGTGGTTAGGGCAAGTGCCAAAAATGTCCCCAAAAAGAAAACGGATTTTTTCATAAAAGAAGTTAACAAGGAGTTAACGAAAGTCATTCTATGTCAGAGGGTGCAAAAGGTGTCAATAGTGATTTATTTTTATTCAAAATTGGCCATTTTCGGGGTACAAAATTTGATCAACAGCAAAACTTTCGGCAAATTTTCGGGTTCGTATTTTATTCGGAAATTTATATTCACTCTGCTGAAAACTTCGACATTTATGTCGAAGATGAAAGCAAGAGAATACATACTTCTCCAGCAGAGTTCATGTAAACTTGAGACGAAAACTCCAGCTAAAGCTGGAGAAGTTTATAATTTGAAATTTAGAATTTTAAGTGAATATTAAATTTTAAAAAATTAATTATTTAGATTTCATTTTAAATTTAAAGTTGAAAATTTAAAATTATGGTATTTGATTTGACAATAGTTTTGTATAATGAATTACTTATTTTATGTCAGCAGAAATTCGTAAGATGATAATAATCGGTTCCGGACCTGCCGGATTTACGGCCGCTTTATATGCGGCACGGGCCAATCTTTCGCCTTTGGTTCTGGCTGGTGTTAAATGGGGCGGGCAATTGATGCTGACAACCGATGTTGAAAATTATCCCGGTTTTCCCGAAGGAATTTTAGGCCCTGATTTAATGCAGCTATTTAGGAAGCAGGCCGAGAGGTTCGGGGCGGAGATTTTAAACGAGGATGTTACAGCGGTCAACCTGAAGTCGCGTCCATTCACAATCACAGCAGACGGGAAATCCTACCAAACTCAATCAGTAATTATCGCAACCGGCGCCGAGGCAAAATGGCTTAATTTACCAAACGAACAAAGGTTAATCGGCCGGGGCGTTTCTTCGTGTGCACCCTGCGATGCGTTTTTCTTCAAGGACAAAAAAGTAGTCGTTATCGGCGGCGGCGACAGTGCGATGGAGGAGGCATTGGTTTTAACAAAGTTTGCCTCGGAGGTGACGATCATTCACAGAAGAAAAGGGTTTAGGGCCTCAAAGATTTTATTAGACCGCGCCAAAAAAAACAAAAAAGTTTCTTTCCTTATTAATAGTGTAGTTTCCGATGTTTTGGGAAAGGATAAGGTGGAAGGCGTAAAAGTTAAGGATGTCAAAAGCGGCAAGGAAAAAGATATGGCGGTTGACGGTATGTTTTTGGCAATCGGCCATAAGCCGCTTTCCGATATTTTCAAAGGCTTGATTGAACTTGATGAACAGGGTTATGTTAAGCGAATTCCACAAGGCGACGGGCCCGGCAAATTCCAGATGACGACTTCTGTTGAGGGTGTTTTTGTAGCAGGTGACATTCACGATTACCACTTCCGCCAGGCAGTTACCGCCGCGGGTTACGGCTCCATGGCGGCTTTGGAGGCGGAAAAGTGGATAGAGGCGAAAAATGATTGATCGATTATTTTTAGCACTGGCGATTCTATCAGGGATTTGGATTTTGGCCATGGCAATATTAGGATCAGCCTTTTCTCTTAATGTGGTGACAGGTGGCACTTCTGATAAAACAATATGGGAGTTTTTTATATATAGTCTCTACTTGGTTCCTTCAGTGTGGGGAGGCTTACCTTCTGTTTTTATAGGATATTATTTTTACAGGAAGCACAAAAATCTGATTATATTTTTCGGAGTTACTTTACTAGTCTGTATAATATACCTTTTACTTACAACGTTTCTGTATGCCTTTGACACCCCTAATCCGTGGATATAACAGCGAATAAACTGCTTAGAAAAGAATTTGTTGACATTGGTTTCAATTTCTCTTAAACTACCACTCAATTAGTAGTAGTTTGTAGTTTTTAGTGTGTAGCGGGTAGATTTTTTTCTATTAACTACCAACTACGAACTATCAACTTTTGCTATGTTTCGGCTTTCGCAAAAATCAGATTACGGGTTGATATTGCTTTCGAACCTCAACCGTTCACAAGGTCAGACCTTGTCGATCTCAAAAATAGCTTCCAAAAACCAGATCTCTCCCAAATTCTTATCCCAAATTGCCCAGGAATTGAAAAGAGCCGGGATTTTGGCATCAAAAGAAGGCGTTTCCGGCGGCTATTCTTTGGCAAAATCCGCGAGTAAAATCAAAATTTTAGACGTTCTTAAAATTTTAGACGGCGAACTTGTCGAGGGCAAATGTTTTGAAGATGACCACGAATGCACTTGCGGTGCAGGGGAAATGTGGAATGAGATGAAGGCGCAAATGGAGGAGACGATCGGCAAAAAAAGTGTAGCTGATTTAGTGGTGGCAAGATGATGGAGCGTCCACAGGAATCTAGGCTGCTCAAGCCGGAAGAATACGCATTTGATTTAGAATATGCCAACGATTACCTCGCCGTGAGAGTAGATGTTGTAGATGGAGAGAAATTTGGGGCTTTAATTGGTCACGATGAAGATTTAGGGGTTGTTGCCGCCTTACTCGAAGCCGATAGGGCAACTCATCCTACTTCACTTTATCATTGTTTCATGCCGCTGGATTTTATCAATAAAAGAGAAGGATGGCTCGTTGGTGGAGAGGATATAGATGGCTAGCTTTTGGCTTTTAGTAACACACCCTGCCAATTTTAAGATCATGAAGCTAAAGAATATTGCCGCAATGAAAGCGAAGAGAAAGAGTTTTGCGGAGAAAGTTGAAGTTGGCGATAAAGTGGTTTTTTATCTGACCAAAATCGGCAAATTCGGCGGAGTTGCGGAGTTTAAGTCTAAGTTTCGAGAAGACAAATCAAAGATTTTTACTGAGGAAAAACCTGGGGAGACTCATCCATGGAGGTTTGATGTGAAGTTCGAAGTTGCGCTTTCTGAAGATCAATATGTGTCGGCAGAAAACTTTAAAGATAAACTGAAATACTTAAAAAAATGGCCGGCAAAGTATTGGAAATTGGGGTTCCAAGGCAACGTCCACGAAATCCCGAAAGAGGATTATGAAATTTTAGTCACTGCTATGAGAGGAGCGGAGTGATGGTTGAGCAAATACTTGTCCAGACAAATAATGTTGTTGATTACTTGGAACAGGCGATAGGTGGTGCAAAAAAAACTGAAGGAGAAAATGCTTAAGATTCTGAAGCTTAAAGCGTCGATCGGAGGTAAGGAGATATTAAAAGGGATTGATCTTGAGGTTGGTGCTGGCCAGCTGCACGTTTTGATGGGGCCGAACGGGAGCGGGAAAAGTACGCTTGCCCAAGTTATTGCAGGACATCCAAGCTACAAGATTATAGATGGTAGATTATGGATGTCAGGTAAGGAGATCAGCAAGTTAACGCCGGACAAAAGGGCAAAGCTTGGTATATTCCTGGCTTTTCAGCATCCGGTCGAAATTCCGGGAGTAAGCGTTTTGAATGTCTTAAGAAGAGCGAGGTTGGGATCTTCAAGACCGCAAAAAAAAGTTTATTCCGGACTTGCCGCCGGTGGTGATTTGAGTAAAGCACGCGAGCTTCGGCAGGAACTTGTTTCACATCTTTCATTACTGAAACTTTCCGAAGATTTTATATCCAGGTCTCTAAACGAAGGATTCTCCGGCGGGGAGAAAAAGCGCAGTGAGATTTTACAAATGATGGCTTTGAAACCGAAATTAGTAATTTTAGATGAGATTGACAGTGGATTGGATGTTGATGCCCTGAAGACTGTAGCGACTACATTATATCATTATAATGAAGTAAATCCCCGGTCCTCGGTGCTTCTGATAACCCATTACGCACGAATCCTCAAATACCTCAAGCCCGATTTTGTACATGTGATGATGGACGGGAAAATTGTCAGGAGTGGGAGGTTGGAGTTGGCGAAGCAGGTGGAAGAGAAAGGATATCAGAATTTTGAGAAGGGGGTGAAGTATTATGACAGAGTCTGATTTCGGAAAATCGCAGATACCCGAAGGTGACTTACCTTCAATCGAATTCGACAGTGAGGGTAATCCTCATTGGGATTTAAAGAAAATATTGCCTGGTGAAGAATATGACCGGTTCATGTCGGATGTTGATTCAGGTATGAATGTACACCAATTGGCAGAGAAATATCCTGAATGGGCAGAAAAGACGAGCAGACCAGCAGGTGTTTCCGGTGGTCACCCCATACCTTGGTAGATCAGAAATATGTTAGCCGTTAATCGGCAGTCTAAGACGAATAAACCATGAACGATTTGCAAATAGCTAATTACAAGTATGGTTTTAGCAAACCCGAGAATTATGTATTTAAGGCCAAAAGAGGGCTAAGTTCGTTAGTTGTTGAGCAAATTAGCTCGATGAAGAACGAGCCCGAGTGGATGAGAGAGTTTCGGCTTAGGGCACTTTCGATTTTTGAATCCAAAAAAATGCCTACTTGGGGGGCGGATCTTTCCACAATTAATTTTGAAAATATTTTCTACTATATAAAGCCCACGGATAATCAAAAGAAGAGCTGGCGCGAGTTACCGAAGGAAATCAAGGATACGTATGATGCGATCGGCATACCCGAGGCGGAGCGCAAGTTTTTGGCGGGTGTGACGGCGCAATATGAATCCGAGGCGGTTTATCATTCTTTCCAGAAACAGTGGGAAGAAAAAGGCGTGATTTTTACAGACATGGATACAGGGCTTCGCAAATGCCCTGATATCGTAAAAAGCTATTTCGGTAGGTCAATTCCTCCTGCCGACAATAAATTTGCGGCTTTGAATTCCGCAGTCTGGTCCGGCGGATCCTTTATTTATGTTCCGCCCGGTGTTTCTGTCGATATTCCGTTGCAGGCATATTTTAGGATCAATGCCGCCAACATGGGGCAGTTTGAACGGACTTTGATTATTGTCGATGAAGGCGCCTATGTCCATTATGTCGAAGGCTGTACGGCGCCGGTTTATTCTACGGATTCCCTGCACGCGGCGGTAGTTGAAATTTTTGTCAAAAAGGGCGCACGCTGCAGATACACGACGATTCAGAATTGGTCGTCTAACGTTTACAATTTGGTCACAAAGAGGGCGTTTGTTGAAGAAGAAGGAATCATGGAGTGGGTGGACGGTAATATCGGTTCCAAAATCACCATGAAATATCCAAGCTGTTATTTGACGGGACGCGGCGCGCGCGGCGAGATTTTGTCACTTGCTTTGGCCAATTCCGGCCAGCATCAGGATGCGGGGGGAAAATTAATGTTTCTGGCGCCGGATACTTCGGGGGAAATTATTTCAAAGTCGGTTTCGGTCAATGGCGGAAGGACAAGTTATCGGGGACTGGTAAAGGTTATCAAAGGGGCAAGGGGGGTTAAGTGCAATGTGCGCTGTGATGCTTTGATTCTGGACGAGAAAAGCCGGTCCGATACCTACCCGACGATGCAGGTGGACGAGCCGGATATCACCATGGGGCATGAAGCTTCGGTTTCCAAAATCGGCGAAGAGCAGTTGTTTTATTTAATGTCCCGCGGGCTTTCGGAAGTTGAGGCAACGTCTTTAATTGTCAACGGCTTCATCGAGCCGATTGTCAAAGAACTGCCTTTAGAATACGCAGTGGAGCTGAATCGATTGATACAGCTGAACATGGAGGGAGCGGTGGGATGAGAAAGTTAGTCTACGTTCCGCTTTATCATCCTTCGCAAGTGAAATTTATAAGTAAAGATAGTTTTAAAGAAATAGTTCAAAATCATCTTTCCGAATTTTCAACAAAACCAGATGAGTATTACTCAATGTTAAAAGAGGATTTCCTAAATTTGAATTTAAAAAAAGCGAGAGCTTATCTCGATGGTTATCCATTTAATGCTAGACAAGAAAAATTTGATCTTGAACCAGATGAATACGCTCCTGAGATGAGAATCTTGAACGATCTTTTAGAACGTGGAGCAATCCTTGAACATACTGAAAATGTGGAGTTGATGCACCAACAAAATGCAAACTTTGAAGCTCTTCAAGAAGTATACGGCAAGTTGGCAGAAGAATTGCACATAATGGATGAGGAAGATAGCGGTGATGAGGGAATAAGAGCTTCTGACTTGGATCTGACAGAAAAAATGGTTCAGTTATATGAAGAAATTGACAATCTTGTAGAAAGTCGAGATTCCTACGTCGCTAGGCAAATTGCAAAAACGTTACAAGAAGACGAAACCGGCATTCTTATAATGGGTGTTTACCATGATGTAATTTCAAAATTGCCGGATGATATTCAGACTGAGCCCTTGAGCGAAAGATTAGTGGAAATTGCCAGAGAGTTTAAAAAGAAGTTCCCGCATGGTACAGAAGCAATTTCTAACTACATTGGGGAATTAGAAGGAAGAGAGTTAAAGGGGTGAAGACAATCGAACAAACAGTACATATTAACGCGAGTCCGCAAGAGGTTTACGAGGCATATTGCGATGCGAAAAAGCATGCGGAATTTACGGGGGCAAAGGTGAAGTTTGAGGCAAAAGCTGGCGGTAAATTTGATATTTGGGACGGAGAATTGACAGGGGAAAACGTGGAGCTTGTCAAGGGCAAAAAGATTGTCCAGAAGTGGCGCGCAAATGACTGGCCGGAAGGCCATTTTTCTGATTTGACGATTACTTTTGAGCCGGAAGATGAGGGCCGCCGGCCCGGAAGGGCCTCTGGCCCGGAGGGAACTCGGCTCACTTTGGTTCAGAAAAACGTACCGGACGAAAAGGCTGATGACATTGATGAAGGCTGGCACGAGTATTACTGGAAACCGATGAATGAGTATTTTGCGAAAGTATTGAGAGACAAATGAGTGAACACGAGGAAACAAGTTCAGTCCTGTCAGAAGTTCAGGAAATTTTGACTGATCCTGACAACAAAAATTACGAGGTGAATCTAAGTCGAGAATATGTGGTTTATGGCCTTTTACCTTGGCTTCAAACTATAAAACAAATTGATTTTGTTGATTGGAACAGGAATTCAGACGTACCGGTCGAGGAATGGTTTAGCTTCCAGATAGTCGACAGGTTTTCTAAATCGGCTCAAATGCAAGAAAATTTTATCAAGGTTGAGCTAAGTTATCGAGATATCAATGCAATAGGAGGATTGATGAGTGAGTTAGACATGAGGGGGCACGAAGATATTTTTCTGGTCTTGAATAGTGAGTTTGTTAAAGTCGGGGGGAGAGATAATGTCGAAATGAGGGAATATTTTGAGGATATTAAACAAAAATGACATTAGTTTTAAACAAAAGTCAGAAAGAAACAATTCCGTTCGAACTTCTTAGTGGTCAGAAAAGGCTGGATGTGGTTTTGGCCGGGGAAAATGCAGAGGTGGAGATTGTTGGGTTGGTTATGAGCAGCGGTAGTGATGAGCGGAGTTTAGAAACGTATATCACGCACGCTGCGCCTAATACTAAATCGAAAGTTAATGTGAGGGCGGTTTTGAGAGGAAAGTCCAAATTTGATTTTCGCGGAAATGTGCGAATCGAAAAAGGGGCAAAAGGGGCGGATGCGTATCTTCGATCCGATGCTTTGCTTTTTGACGACGCCAAAATGGGCGACGACACACCGGCTCTTGAGATATTAGAACCGGATGTTAAAGCAGGTCATGCGGCCACAATCGGCAAAGTCGATGAGCAGATGTTGTTTTACTTGATGACGAGGGGGTTGAGTAGGTCCGAAGCTGAGAAATTGTTAATACAAGGATTTATAAACCCAATCAAAGAACGATTAAGACGAGGTCCGTCCTCGTTCAAAGGTGGTGATTTCAATGGCAAAGATTAAAGTTGCGAGTGTAAAAGATGTGCCGGAGGGTGAACTTAAAAAAGTTGATGTTGCCGGCGAGCCGGTTGCGCTTTTTAAAGTTGAGGGCAAATTTTACGCAACCAGCAATATTTGCACCCACGAGCATTGCGAGCTTGACGAAAACCATATGATGCATGGTGATGTTGTCGAGTGCACTTGCCATGGTTCGCAATTCAACATCAGAACCGGTGAGAATGTCCTGCCCCCTGCCGCGGAGCCTTTAAAAACTTACAAGGTTTCGGTAGAGAACGATGAAATTTTCGTCGAGAATTAAAACGAGGAACCCTTCGATAAACTCAGGGTAAACTGGTTTAGTCGCCGAGGACGCACCTCGTTTTTAGGCAAATGACAAACGACACAATAAGAAAAGAATTCCCGTTTTTGAATAGGAAGTATCAAACGAGGAACGACCTCGAACTAACTCAACGAGGACGCACCTCGTTTATGAAAAAGCCTTTGGCGTACCTTGATAATGCTTCGACTACACAGAAGCCGCAGGCTGTGATTGATGCGATAGTCGATGCCTACACAAACCATTACGCCAATATCCATCGGGGAGTTTATGATCTTTCGGTTGAAGCGACGGATTTGTATGAGGGGGTTAGGGCAAAAGTTGCCAGATTCGTCGGCGCCAAAGATTCAAAAGAAGTAATTTTTACCAGAAACACCACCGAATCTTTAAATCTCCTTGCTTATTGTCAAGAACAGTTCTTGGAAGACGGTGACGAGATTCTCTTAACCCAAATGGAGCATCATTCCAATATCGTGCCGTGGCAATTACTCGCTGAACGCTTAAGGACTAACGCTAAACGCCAGATTAAGATCAAGTATGTGCCAATTACCGAGGATGGCAGATTAGATTTGAGCAGTTTAGACAGATTAGTGACTAAAAAAACAAAAATAGTCTCCCTAACTTTAATGTCCAATGTTTTGGGGACAATTAATCCGATTAAAAAAATTGCGTTAGTCGTTAGACGTTTAGCGCCAAATGTTATTTTGATCGTCGATGCGGCGCAGGCGGTTGGCCATATGAAAGTTGATGTTTCCGATTTAGCTTGTGATTTTCTGGCATTTTCTGCCCATAAAATGTACGGGCCTGCCGGAGTCGGTGTACTTTGGGGTAAAAAAGAACTGCTTGAGCAAATGCCGCCGTTTATGGGGGGCGGGGATATGATTTTGTCTGTTGATTTTGAAAAAACGACATTTGCCGAAATTCCGTGGAAGTTTGAGGCCGGAACACCATCAATTGCCGACGTGATAGCCTTTGGCAAAGCCATAAATTTTATAGATAGATTCGGTTTAGAAAATATCAGGGAACACGAAACGGAATTGACAATATATGCCTGGAATTTACTTAAAGCCGATCCTGTTATCAAACTCTACGGACTGGGATCAAAACGAGGAGAGATCTCGTCAAGGGGTTCGGTGATTGCGTTTAATGTAAATGGGATTCACCCGCACGATGTTGCCTCGATTTTATCGGACGATGGAGTTGCCATCCGTAGCGGTCACCACTGCGCTCAGCCTTTGATGTCGGTTTTGGGAATCGATGCAGCATGCAGGGTTAGTTTTGGGGTGTATAACACGAAAGAGGAGGTTGATAGGCTAGTTGCTGGGATTGAGAAGGTGAAGAAGGTTTTTAAATTTACTAAAAGGAGCGGAAGTTCTCGACAAAGCTCGAACAATATTCTTCGAGCGAGAGAAGCAAGTCGAGAAGTTCTCATTTAAAATGGATATCTACCGCGAAGAAATATTAGAACACTGGCGAAACCCTCAAAATTTTGGGGAATTGGCTGACGCTGATTTTATTGTCGACCAGATTAATCCGCTCTGTGGAGATCAGGTGACTTTTTATTTTAAAATCAAAAAAGGTAAAATTGGGGAAGTTTCTTTTACCGGCAAGGGTTGCGCGATTTCAATTGCTTCGGCTTCAATTTTAACAGAAGCGATTTTAGATAAACCGGTATCTTCACTTGCCAAAATTACAGCCCACGATGTTTTGAAAATGATCGGAGGGCCGGTTGCTCCCGCAAGACTTAAATGCGCATTTTTGTCGCTTGAAGCAGTAAAAAAGTTGAAAGTTGACAATTGAGAGTTGAGAGTGATGACAGATAATCAGTCTAACGAAAAAAAGAAATTCAAAATTAAAATCGACAGAAACCTTTGTATCGGTGCGGCTTCGTGTGTTGCATTGGCCATGAAGACGTTTGCCTTGGATTCGGAAAATAAGGCGGTAATTTTAGAGGAGAATGGTGATGAGGCTGAAGCAATTAAACTTGCTGCCGAATCCTGTCCGACCAAGGCGATAATTTTGGAGGATGTTGAAACGGGTGAGCAAGAGTATCCCTAAGATCAAACTCCAAATTCCAAATTCAAATCCCAAATATCAGCAGGTCAACTTGAAACTTCGTTTCAATGTTGCTCCTCTGATATATAAGATTCGGCTATTCTGAAAGCCTGATATTGTAGAATGGTTGTATGCCGGGGAGACAGATTGCAGAAAGAGAACCCGAACATCCGGCAAGCGGTGAGTTTTTAAGGGACATTGTTTTTGGCGCAAACGACGGCGTGGTCACTGCCATCGGTTTTTTGGTGGGAATTTCCGGAAGTATTGCCAACCAGGGCGTGGTTGTCATTGCCGGCATTTTAACAATAGTTGCCGGTTCGGCCTCAATGGCCTTGGGCAATTATCTGGGTGTCAAATCTCAAAGAGAGCATTATGAGGCAATGGAGAAGATCGAAAAATGGGAAATGAAACACAAACCGGATGTCGAACGCGACGAAATCCGCGAAATCTACACCAATTACGGCTTTGACAAAGAAACGGTGGAGACATTAACCAAAAAAGTAACCTCCAACAATGAACTCTGGCTTAAAGTCATGATGAGAGATGAGTTGGGATTTTCCGAGCAAGAAAAGGGTCAGCCGGTTGTCTCCGGTGTTTTTATGGGAATTGCTTATCTGGTGGGTGGTATTCCGCCTCTCTTGCCGTATATTTTCTTTCGGCCATTGACGCGAGCATTGATAATGTCGGTCATCGTGGCAGTTTTTGTGATGGGGATGATTGGGTTCTTCCGATGGTTTTTAAATAAAGGCTCCTTTGGCGGCAAAGTTGCCGAAACTATAACCATCGGGCTTTTGGCAGCCGCTGTCGGATTTATTGCAGGCGAGGCACTTCGTTTATTTGGAATCTCCGACATTTCTATATGACGAAAAATGTTGATTTCCTAATCATCGGCGGCAGTGCCGCCGGAACTACGGCGGCAGAGGTAATACGTTTACTCAACCCACAATCCTCAGTTTCCATTATCACCGATGAAAATCACGAGCAATACTCCCGTGTTTTGATTCCGCATTATATTCGGGGGAAAGTTCAAAGAGAGCAGGTTTTTTTGAAAAAACCTGGCTGGTACGAGGAAAAGGGTATCAAACTTACAAAGGGGATTAAGGCCGTTTCATTAGAGCCGGAGAGTCATCGAGTCACAGTCGATGACGGGGAACAAATCGAATACAAAAAACTTTTGATTGCGATTGGGGGCTATGTTAATAAAATTAATATCCCCGGCAGTGATCTTGCGGACATTCTTTACCTTCGTACCATTGAAGATGCGGATTCGGTAATTGAAGCTGCTAAAAAAAGCAAAAAAGGACTGGTTTTGGGAGGAGGTTTTGTCAGCCTTGATTTTGCAACCGGTTTTCGGGTAAACGGAGTACAAAAAGTGGTTATTCTTACAAGGGATCCATACTTCTGGTCAGGGCATTTGGATCCGGAATCCGGCCGTCTTATGAAAAATTTGCTTTCGGCAAATGGCGTTGAAATTATGACTCAGGAAGAAGCCGATTTTTTTGAGGCCGGCGGCCCGGAAGGGCCTCTGGCCCGGAGGGTTCGCCGGGTTGTCACCAAATCGAAAAAGAAAATCGAGGCCGACATAGTTGGAGTGGGTATAGGCATAAAGCCCGATCTTGAATGGCTAACCAAAGCCGGAATAAAGACCAATCGGGCAATCCTGACCAACGAATACCTGGAAACAAATATTGCCGATGTCTATGCGGCCGGAGACTGCGCCGAATTTCATGATGTTTTTTTTGAAAGACAGCACATAATGGGCAATTGGGCAAACGCTACAAGCCAGGGAGCCGCAGTTGGAAAGACAATGGTCCATTCGGCAAGCTCAGGACAGGTCGGGCAAAGGACAGTTTATGAAACAATTTCATCGTATTCGGATACTTTTTTTGACAATTCTTACTCATTTATTGGGGTTACGGATGAGAAATTTGCTGATGAAATTATCGTTCGAGGCTCTGTCGAGAACAATAAAATGGCACGGATTTTTATCAAAAAAATGAATGGGATCAGCCGCATCGTCGGCGCAACCGTTATCAACGACCCTGCGGAAGTTGCTCCGCTAACCGTATCAGTCAGAAATAAAATTGATATTCTTAAGTTTAAAAATCGCCTCAGCGATCAGGCTTTCGATCTTAAAGAAATGCTTGCTTAGTTTCTTTTCACCTAGTAACCTAAAGTAAATAAATATCACGGATGAAAATATATATTGCTTCAGACCACGCGGGGTTTCATTTAAAAAAGCAGTTGATTCAGTA
>Ga0209542_10012831_pt1 | contig 14573 bp, 17 predicted proteins | sample RifCSPhighO2_01_FD_184028 | JGI IMG/M metagenome (GOLD analysis project Ga0209542, IMG submission 184028) | Soil microbial communities from Rifle, Colorado - Rifle CSP2_plank highO2_0.1 (SPAdes) (version 2) | ecosystem: Environmental > Terrestrial > Deep subsurface > Rock core/Sediment ...
CTCATTCCCGTTCATCATCACCTGAATCGCTTTCTTCATTTTCATCATCAGGCTGAGCAAGCTCCATTATCTCTCCTTCTTTCTCAATATCTTCTACTTCAGTCTCCTCCAATTTTGCTTTTTCAGCATCAGTAATAACCCTCTCCTTAACTCTTTTTAATTGCTCTTCTTTTTTCTGAGGAAATGGTTTCTTAACAGTAATAGGTAAAACTCCAGAATACAATTCTACTTCTGCTATTTTAATTGGATCATATTTTATTTTTTCTAATTCTTCTTTATCAATCTTGATTAGCAATGGCGCATTCATTGCTATTTGTAATGCTCTTGCTCCGATTATCCTCGCAACTTCATATTTACTAAATTGTGTTCCAATATTAAATTCTTCTTTTATCATTTTACTTTAAATATTTCTCTAATTTAGGAATTAAATTTTTATAATTCTTTTCTGCCAAATCTAAAACATTATTAAATTCTTGCACAGTTAATTCTTTTTGTTCACCTTTTTGCATAGAGTGAATCACATTACCATTCGAGATTGACATTGTTACTCTCGTTTCACTCGTATCCTCTTCTTCTCTATTAGGATCAACAATCAATTTATCTCCAATCTTATGAATAGTACACTGGATAGGTATGTCATTTACCTTTTTTAAAGGTAACTTATCTTTTGTCCATTCACCATAAACAACCTTTTCAGTTTTTTCGTCAAACTTTGGAATTTTAGCATCTTTAAGAGCAATTAAAGCCCCAATTGCAGCTGCATCCATTAAATTTCCGTCGTCATTAATTGAGTAAATATCGACAAAGATTGTCCAGACTTTTTCTCCTTCTTTAATACATAATCTTTTCAAATCAATGAATTTACTTTCCCTTATTCCCCTATCAGTAATTCTTCCCAGTTCAATCGCTTCAATTCTTGGCGGTCCATTTTCAAATCTACTTGAACTCAAAGGGAGTAATTCTGCAGTAACCATCAAGTTTCCAGAATCTTGAGAATCAGGATATGGTTCTGAAACATCCATTTTTATTCCAACAATAACTTCTGTCTTTCCTAATTTAACTCTCGCTGAACCCTCTGCCTTTTTTGAAACCCCTGTCTCAATTTTAATCTCCCTAAATTCATCAACTTTTCTACCGTCAAATCTTTTTCCTTCAGATAAAAATTGTTTTATTCTATCTTTAGTTAACTCAAGAGTTTCCATTTTACTTAAATTCCTCCTTCAAAGCTTGTTTCTGAACTTCATAAATTTTTTTAGTTGCTTCTCTCGCAAGTTCAACAGCTTCTTTTAATTCTTTAGTTGAAATTTTTCCATCTAATTGAATGTGAGTAATTTTTCCATCTGGAGTCATAGTAATTGGAATATCTGTAGCTCCCTCTCCTTCTTCCCAATCTTCTTCATTTTTATCGACGTCAACAACAAGTTGTTTATCCAATTTTCCAATTGAAACACTTGAAACTAAATTCTTCATTGGAATTCCTGCATGAGCCAAAGCCAAAGCAGCTGCATTAATTCCTGCACATCTTGTTGATGCATCGGCTTGTAAAATATTTATATGAACATCAACAACAGTAGAAGGATAATCTTCAATCATAACAATAGGTTTCAATGCCCATTCTGTTATCTTAGAAATTTCTTGACTTCGTCTTGATACACCGGGCCGAATTCTTTCTGTAACTGAAAAGCTTAACATATTATATGTACATCTCAATTCTCCACTCTGTGGATTTTGAGAATGTTGTGGATGCATTTCTTTTGGCCCGTAAACCGCCGCAATCGCAATTGTATCTCCAAACGAAAACATCGCACTACCGTCGGCATTCGGAACAACACCGACTTTCGCAGACATCGGTCTAAGTTCGTCTACCTTTCTTCCACTTGCTCGTTTAAAATTTTCTTTTGCCATTTTATCTTGTTCCCACTCCTGCTTGAACTTCTCCTTCAACATAATCTGCAATATCTCTAATTGTTTTTATTCTTGCATAATCATCGTCGGAGATTACTACACCATATTTTTCTTCAATTGCTAAAACAACTTCAGTATAATCTAAAGAATCCATACCATAAGAATCTAACAATGAATTTTCATCTATATTCTTTAATTCTATCTTTAATAATCCAGCTATTATTTCTTTTATTTCTGTTTCAAGTGTCATTTCCCTTCCTCCCTAAACCATTCTTTTACTTTGTCTGTCAAACCATGAACAAATGATCTTTCTGTGACAAATTCAATTGCCTTTTTAGCTAATAATTCGTTTTCTATTTTATCGCCTTTAATCCAGATGTATCCATTTTGTCCAACGGTAATATTGCAACCAGTTTCATCTTTTATTAATGTAACCATACTTCCAGCCCTTCCAATTACTCTCGGAACTTTATTAGGATTAACTTTAACAATTAATCCATCTTCCAATCTTCCTAATCCTCTCGACTTAATAGTTAAATCAATACTTCTTCTTTTAACACTCCAAACTTTAACCGCAACAACATCTCCAATATCCATTACTTCTGCTAAATCATTTTTGTTAACAAACATTGGAACTTCCATCAACGGCAAAAATCCATTTTCAGTCCCATCAATATCTATTACCCAACCATTAAATGTCAAGTTCGTAACTTTTCCAATAATTACATTTCCTCTTCGAGGAGTATAAGTTCCAGATAATTGAATAACTTTAACCAATCCTCTTGACTCTTCAGATAAGCCATATCTTACTGCAATAATATCTTTTCCTTTCTTTTCAGTTCCTTCACCAGGTAGAAAATTATCCCCAGATACAATTACCTCTCCAGGTATGACAACTTTTCTTTCCTTGTCTGTATCTTCTTCATATTCTTCCATTACTGTTTCGTTTTCTTCTTTCATTCTTTAATCTCTTCACTCAAAGCACTTCCATGCGTCACTGAATTTAATTTATCAAAAAAGTCCATAACTAAACCTGCAGGGACATTAACCATAACTTGCAAATCTCCATTATTCAACCAATCTTCTTTTTCCTTATACTGGTTCACTACACCATAGGATTTTCCAGTATATATTGCAGGAACTACAACTTTAAATTTCTTTGTTTCAAGCTTAATTGGTATAATTTTACTTAAACTTTCAATAATTTCATTTATTTGATTTTCAAGGGGAACATTTTTTATATTAACTCCGCTTTCATCAAGAGCAGACCTAATTCTTTCAGCAGTTATGGGATTTCTTGTTTGTGCATCAATTGCATTTCTACTCAAAAAATCAACAACCTGTTTGTATTTTACTTCTCTCACTTCACTTCTATGTTCTTGTGTAGTTTGTACCTCACCCTCTTTAACTAATCTAGATGCAATCTCATTAACATCAGTAGTCCCAAAAGAAGATTTCATATCTTCATCACTAGCTCTATTGCCTTTTTTTAAATCAGTATAAATATCATCACTCTCTAAGAAATTACCAACGCTAACTCCAGGAGTATTTTTCTTAAAAGCCAATGCCTTATCCATATCAACCATAATCTCAAAATGTTTTCCCGCTTTCTTTATTCTAGCAATTGTACTTGTCATTTTATTTAATATATTCTTTAATTTCTTCTCCAGAATATCTCTTTATTTTATTTCCTTTAATTTCTAAGATTGCGCATTCCAACATGTCCGGTTTGAAATCTTTACCTTGGATTTCTTTTAATATTTCCATTGATAATTTTATACCTTGTTTTAAAATAAAATCTTTTTTCCATTTTTCTCTAAGTTTATCTTTTATTTTAGAATCATTTTCTCCTATAGCATTTGCATAATATGAAAAATAATTACCAGTTACATCGCTTGTATATAATTCAGGTTTACTTCCGTTTAGTCCCGCGAGCATCATTGAAACCCCAAATGGTCTGGCCCCCCCATATTGAGTAAATTGCTGTTTTGTATTTGAAATTTCTTTAATTATAGATTCGGGCTCAATTGGAGAATCATAAGTTAATCTATGCTGTTGAGATAAAACTTGTGCCCTTTCAACAAGAACTCTACCATCAGAAGTAATTCCTGCAATACTAGCAACTAAATGCGCATCTATCTCATGAATTCTACTTGCTGATTCTTGAACCATTAATTTATCTGTAATTCTTTTATCTGCAAGAATAAAAACACCATCACTACAAACCATTCCAATACTTGAAACTCCCAATCGAACAGTCTTTTCAGCGTATTCTACTTGAAGCAAATGTCCTTCTGGAGAAAACATAGTTGCTGTTCTATCATAACCCATAGCTTGATGTTGCATATCTATTGGCATATCCATTAGAAAACTACACCTCCAGCTATTTCCTTATTTGTTTTCATTGTTAAATTTAAATTTCTATATTTCATCAGAATATCAATAATCTGAATTCGTTTATTTTTCCTTTCCTACAAAATGAATAGAAATATGACGTTTTTAAGGTTTTTGGTTGTTTATTTCCTCAACCCCTTAAGCGTCCCACTAACTCCCAGCACTTCCATTTTCTCCTTAAACACAACCAGCGAAGCCCGAACAGAATCAACCATTTTTCTATTTACAGCAATAATCATTTTATCACCTTGCTTCTTAACAAATTCTAATGCTGTCTTTGACATCCCATTAACTCCAATAAATTCAAGAATCGCTTTCTCAATTTTATCCTTACTTCCATTTGAAACTAACAAATACCTTTTCTTTTCTCTCATCGAGGGTTTAAGCGATTTCATGAACATTCTAAACAAACATTATTTTTATACTTTCCCTAACCCAAATTAATTTAAACCCATTCTTCTTTTCATTTTCATAAATAGCTCACTGCTCGCAATTGTGATAAACTAAACTTTCAAAGTTTTGACTTCACAATTTTCTCGCGAAGAGCCGTGACATAGTCCGGCTCGAAGCCAGGAGATAAGTGAGCGCAGCGAGCGTAATTAAAAGAGAAAAATGTCAAATATAGAAATTCTAGCAATTGGAGGTTACAATGAAGTTGGTAAAAATATGACTTCTCTAAAAATCGACGATGATGTAGTTATATTTGACGCAGGTGTTTTTCTTCCTCCAATCGTTGAATTACAGGAAGCCGAAAAATTAGACAATCAAAATGGTAATTCTAAACAATCAACTACCAATGAAAAAATGATGAGGGGAGTTGGGGCAATTCCTAATGATTTAATTCTTGATAAAATCCAATGGAGGGATAAAGTTAGGGCAATGTTAATTGGACATGCTCATCTAGATCACGTCGGTGCTGTTCCTTATTTGTCTTATAGATATAAAGCAGATGTTGTAGGGACACCATTTACAATTGAAGTTTTGAAACAACTAATTCAGGATAATTATTCTAATTTTCCAAACAAATTAAAAGTTATAAATCCGAATTCATCATACTTCGTAAAAGGTAAAAATAACAAAACATACGAAGTAGAATTTCTAAATATAACTCATTCAACACCTCAAACTGCGTTAATGGTAATTCATACAAAAGAAGGGGCGATTGCTTATGCTAATGATTACAAATTAGATAATTCTCCAGTAATGGGTCCAAAACCAAATTATGAAGCATTCAAAAGATTATCAAAAGAAGGTGTCAAAGCTTTAATTATAGATTCACTTTATGCATCATCTGAAAGAAAAACTCCAAGTGAAAAAATTGCAAGAGATTTATTAGAAGAAGTAATGTTAACTGTAAACAACGAACATAAAGGGATGATTGTAACTACATTTTCGTCTCATATTGCAAGATTAAAAAGTATAGTTGAATTTTCAAAAAAATTAAATCGTGAAGTCATATTTTTAGGAAGAAGTTTAAAAAAATATACCCAAGCGTCAATGAATGCCAAAATATGTCCCTTTGAAAAACAAATTAGAATTGGAAGTTATAAAAAACAAGTTCTTTCTTATTTAAAAAAAGCAAGCAAAGACAAGTCAAGATATGTGGTTGTATGCACAGGACATCAAGGAGAACCAGGAAGTATTTTGGAGAGATTATCAAGAGGGGCATTGCCGTATGATTTTAATGAGGGAGATAATATTATATTTTCTTCTTCTACAATTCCTGTCCCTATAAATATTTCAAATAAAGAAAAAATGGATAAAAAATTTAAGAAAGATAAAGTTAGAATTTTTGATGATGTCCATGTCTCGGGACATGGGGGTAGAGAAGATGCAAGGGATTTAATTAAATTATTAAACCCTGAACACATCATACCATCACATGGAGGTTCAGATAAAACCATTCCAATGATGGAATTATGCAAAGAGTTAGGGTATAGCGGAAAGAATTGTCATTTAATGGAAAACGGAAAAATATTGAGGATATAAAATGGTAAGAGATGATATTGTTGGTGGATTGAAAGTTGCTTTATCTAAAGGACATTCTCTTCAAGAAGCTATGCAAAGTTTCTATAACGCTGGATATGATAAACCAGAAATAGAGGAAGCTGCAAGATTCTTACAATCAAATAATATTTCCTCACAATCAACATCATCAATTCCTATCTCCCAAGATAGACCGGTCCAAGATAAAAGGCCATATTCCGAGTCTAATGATAAACAATTAAGAGATAAAAGGCCTATTATTAAACCTGATGATAAACCAATTCAATTTACTATGCAAAAAGTATCTCAATATCAAGATAACAGGGTGAGAACACAACCTTTACCTAAGAAAAAAAGACACACTTTCTTAATAATATTCTTAATAATACTTCTATTATTATTAATTGGAGCAGGAGTAGCGATTTTTATATTTAAAGATGAAGTTTTAAGCTTTCTTAATTTAGGTTAAATGAAACTTCCTGTCTATCAACCAGCAGAAGATTCTTATTTTTTATCTGAAGTTTTAAAAAAAGAAATTCACAATAAAAATTCAAAGATTCTCGAAATCGGCGTTGGTTCAGGAATTCAATTAGAAACACTGCACAAGTTAAAAATAAAAAATATTCAGGGAGTTGACATAAACAACGACGCAATTTACTTATGTCGTGAAAAAGGTTTTAATGTTTTAAAATCAAATCTTTTTGAAAAAGTAAAAGGCAAGTTCGACATAATAATATTTAATCCACCTTATCTTCCAGAATCAAAATTTGACAAATTTCCAGATACCTCTGGCGGAAAAAGAGGAGATGAAACAATAATTGAATTTCTCAAACAAGCTAAAAGCCATTTAGAAAAGAACGGTTTCATACTTCTTTTAATATCTTCATTAACACCTAAAATTAATTTTGAAAAATATGATTACAAATCAAAACTATTGGAAAGGAAGAAATTATTTCAAGAAGAACTTTATGTATTCAAAATAACATTATAATTTTTTATAACTATTTTTATATACCTGTAATTTTATTCAAAATTAGGAGTAAAAATGGGGAGAAATATAAAATTCGCACACATCGCAGATTGTCATCTCGGTTCATGGAAACAACCTGAACTTCAAGAGCTGAATTTTAAAGCATTTAAAAAAGCAATTGAGGTTACCATTAAAGAAAAAGTTGACTTCGTATTAATTGCTGGAGATTTATTTGATTCCGCATATCCTCCTATTGATATATTAAAAGATACAATTACAGAATTCAAAAAACTAAAAGAAGCAAGAATACCATGTTATCTAATTTCTGGAAGTCATGATTCATCAGTTAGCGGAAAAACATTTTTGGAAGTAATAGAACGTGCAGGTTTTTGCACAATTGTTGAAAAATTTGAAGAACGAGATGATAAAATTATTTTACTTCCAACAGTTTATGGTGACGTCGCGTTTTATGGATATCCGGGAAGAAGATCTGGATTAGAAGTTCAAGATTTAAGAAGAGTTAAAATTCAAGATGCTCCTGGTTTATTTAAAATATTTCTTTTACACACAACCACTACTAAAGTGAAAGGAAACTTACCAATCGATTCTATTGATGAAGAATTACTCCCAAAAGCGCATTATTATGCATTGGGACATATTCATGTAGTTTTCCAATATGAACAATTTGTATATCCTGGTCCAGTATTTCCCAATAATTTCAAAGAATTAGAAGATTTGAATCACGGCGGGTTTAATATTGTGAATATGAATCAAATGGGGGACTTTGAAATAAAAAGAATTGACATAGATTTAATGAAAGTATCATCATTTGAAATTAACATCAATAATGGAATAACCGCAACAGATAGAATTATTAATGAATTAAATAAAAGAGATTTAGAAAATAAACTTGTTTTATTGAGGATTAGGGGAGTTTTAGATGAAGGAAAAATTTCAGATATAAAATTTTCAACAATTGAAGAATTTGTTAAAAATAAAAATGCATATTTCATTCTTAGAAATACAAACGATTTAAAATCTAAAGAGGTAGAAATTGAATTTAATACTAGAGATTCAGAGAACATCGAAGATGATGCAATTAATCAATATAAAAATGAGAATCCATCTGATTTTAATTTATTAATTCCCAGTCTAATAAATATATTAAGTATAGAAAAACAGGAAGATGAAAAAAATATAATATTTGAGAATAGGTTATTAGATGAAATTAAAAAGATAGTAAATTTGTAAAATGCTTTTAAGAAAAATTTATCTAAAGAATATTAGAAGTTATAGCGAAGCTGAGATTATATTTCCTGAAGGTTCAACTTTACTATCTGGAGATATAGGGAGTGGAAAAACATCGGTATTATTGGGAATTGAATTTGCCATATTTGGATTGCAACCTGGACAAAAAGGAAATGCAATTTTACGAAATGATGTTAAAGAGGGAGGGGTAAAATTAGAATTTGAAATTAATGGAAAAGAAATAATAGTTGAACGGTCTCTTAAAAGAGCAAAGGCAGTTTCACAAGACTCTTGTTCAATTTCAATTGATGGCGAAAAAAAAGAACTTGCGGTAACAGAGTTAAAAAATATTGTCTTAGATCTTTTGAATTATCCTCCCGAATTCTCTAAAAAACAAAATTTGCTCTACAAATTTACAGTTTATACTCCCCAAGAAGAAATGAAACAAATAATTCTCCAAGACCCAGAAACTAGAATTAATACAATTAGACATATTTTTGGAATTGATAAATATAAAAAAATTCTTGTAAATACTTCGATATTAACATCAAAATTAAGAGAAGAAAAAAGACTGAAAGAAGGAATGATTTCCAATCTTGAAAATGACAAGATTGAATTAGAATCTAAAAAAGATGAAATTAATATTAAAAAATTTGAAATTGTATCTGCAGAAAAGAATTTAATAATAAAATCAGAAGATAGAATAAAATTACAAAATAGTCAAGAGGATTTTTCAAAAAAAATAGATGAAAAAAGAAAACTTGAACAAGAAATTGAAAAAACAAATATAATGATCATTAATAAAAGAGAATTAATATCTAACAATAATATAACCATAAAAGATTTGACCCAACAAATAGAATCACTCTCTTCATATCTATTTGATGAAACCAAGATTATGTCTTTAGAAAAAGAAAAACAATCTTATTACAATGATATAAATAAAAGCGATGAGGAAAATTTGATTATCTCTTCACAGATTAATTCAATAAAAGGCAGAATAGATGAATTAATTCCTATTAAAAACAATATTTCCCATATGGAAATGTGTCCAACATGTTTACAAAATGTATCTAATCTTTACAAAACAAATGTACTAAATCGTATAGAAAATGATATAATTAATAATAATAAAAAACTAAATCTGCTAATATCTGATAAATCAAAAATAAGAGATAGAATTAATAATTTAAAAAATTTATTCTCAGAAAAAGATAAAGAAATTGGGGAATTAAAGATCTTAAAGATTCGGTTACAAGGTGTTGAAGAAAAAAAGAAAAGAATAATGGACCTTCAAAAAAATAATTTATTGCTGAAAAAAGATATTGATATGTTGGAAAGTAGTGTAGAAGTCCTTAAATCAAGTATCTTCCATTTGAGAAAATATGATTTATTATTCATTGAAAAACAAAAACAAATCGACATTGCATTAAAAGAAGAGAGATTTGCAGAAATAAAAGTGGCTGAATTAAGAAAGGAAATTGATTTAATAAACATACAAATAAATGATATGGGTGAGCGAATAAAGAATACGGAAGAAATTAAGAAAAAATTACATTATATCATGGAATTAGAAAGTTGGCTATCAGACAAATTTGTTCCTATGATATCTTTTATTGAAAGAAATGTTATGGCTAAATTAAAATCAGAATTTTCTGATTTATTTAATAAATGGTTTTGTATGTTAGTTTCTGATAACTTCATTGTAAAGATTGATGAAAATTTTACACCTATAATAGAACACCAAGATTATGAAATTGCATATGAATATCTTTCAGGTGGAGAAAGAACTGCTGTGGCACTTGCATACAGGCTTTCATTAAATCAAGTAATAAATTCAGTATTAAGTAATATAAATACGAAGGATATCGTTATTTTGGATGAACCCACAGATGGTTTTTCAGATCAACAATTAGATAAAATGAGGGAAGTTTTAATGCAATTAAATGTTAAACAACTATTATTAGTATCTCATGAACCAAAAATTGAAAGCTTCGTTGAAAATGTTATAAGATTTAAAAAAGAGAATGGGATTTCAAGACCCGAAAATCTTAGCAAAAGTTTATAAATACACTCTTTCTGTGGAATGATTAAATAAGATGGCAGAACGAAATTATCATGAACCTAATAAGGGGCAAGAGTATGAAGAATCTCAGCCTTATGATGTTTCCAAAGGAATATACCAAAGAGTTATAGATATAGTTTCACATCCAATTGAAGCAAGCAGATCATTATTAGAGTATATAAGTGACCACAATCCTTTATCAAATCCTTTTCAAGGTCCTCACTCCCATTAACCAAAAAGTTTATAAAACTCAAATTCCCCCTGTCCATATAGATTCTAAAAAAATTAGATTTATTCTATAAAGATGGATAAAATGAACGAAGAAATTAATAAAACGATATTAAAAACCGGAACTACTATTTTAGGAATAGTTTGTAAAGATGGAGTTGTAATGGCTTCTGACAGACAAGTTACTGCTGGAAATTTAGTTATGAATAAAAATTTTCCAAAAACTAACTTTGTAACAGACTATTTATTAGTCTCTTGGACTGGAGGAGTTGCAGACGCCCAAAGATTATCAAAGATTATTGCAGCCGAATTAAAACTAAAACAATTAAAATCTAGAGTAAGGCCTTCAATTAAACAGGCCGCAAATCTTGTTGCAGCAATTACATACTCAAACATAAGACAACCTTCTATGATACCCAATATTGTAGGAACTCTTGTTGGTGGATTTAATGAAGATGGAACATCTGAATTATATACTGTAGAACCTGCTGGAGGGGCTTACAAAGTTGAGGATTACGACGCTAACTTTGGTTCAGGAATGCCTTATGTATTAGGTTTATTAGAAAGACAATACAAAAAGGATATTTCTGTCAAAGAAGGTATTCAATTAGCTGTTGAAGCAATAAAATCTTCAACACAAAGAGACGTAGGTAGCGGACATGGAATTGATGTTTACACTATAACAAAAGAGGGGATAAAAAAAGTTGTTTCGCAAGAAATCCTTCCAGATTATAAGGAAGAGAATCTAAAGAAATAAAGTGGTTCTTGATGAACTAAAAATTGTATTTTGAGTTTAATAGATAGATAAAAAGTAAAATGGATATTTTAAAAAATATTACTGAAAGATTACCTGGATTAATTAAAGAAGCTAATTTTGAAGGAGCAAATATTGTAATCTATACAGATAATGAAAAATTCTTCATAGAAGGAGAATCTAAAATAAAGGAAATTGTAAATGAAATTAAAAAAAGAATCGAACTTCGTGCAGATCAAAAAATTCTTCCAACCCAAGAAGTTGTTGAAAAAAAGATTAAGGAACTTGTTCCTAAAGATGCAGAATTAACTAATATTATTTTTGATTTTCATAGAAGCATTGTTGTAATAGAAGCAAAAAAACCCGGACTAGTAATAGGTAAGGGGGGTTCAATTTTAGATGAAATAAAAAAAGCAACTTTATGGACACCTCAAATTCAAAGAAGTCCGGCGATAAAAAGTAAAATTACTGAAAATATTAGAGAAGTTTTGTATGCAAATAATAATTACAGAAGAAAATTCTTGAATGAAGTTGGAATGAAAATTTACAAAGAATGGAACCCTGAAAAAGTTGAAGAGTGGATTAGATTAACATTCTTGGGAAGTGCAAGGCAAGTTGGAAGAAGTTGTATATTATTACAAACCCCCAATTCAAAAGTATTATTAGATTGTGGAGTTAATGTTGCCGCCCAAGGTTCTGAAAAATTCCCTTATTTTGATGTCCCTGAATTTGACATTAATCAAATTGATGCTGTTATATTGAGCCACGCACATTTAGATCATATGGGAATTTTACCTTACTTATACAAAATGGGTTACAAAGGCCCAGTTTACATGACAACTCCGACAAGAGATATAACCGCTTTAGTTTCTTTGGATTTTATTGGTGTTGCATACAAACAAGCTACGACGCCATTATTTTCTTCTACTGATGTTAAAGAAATGGTAAAACATTCTATTTGCTTAAATTATAACGAAGTAACTGACGTAACGCCCGATATAAGATTAACTTTTTACAATTCGGGACATACATTAGGTTCTGCAATGTGTCATTTAAATATTGGAAATGGTTTACATAATTTGCTTTATGCTGCAGATCATAAATACGGGCGCTCAAGATTATTAGACCCTGCAGTTACAAATTTTCCAAGGTTAGAAACCGTCATCACTGAATCAACATATGGTTCAAAAAATGATGTATTGCCTGCAAGAAGCGAGGCTGAAGCAAATTTAATTTCTATAATTAATAAAACAATTGAACAAAATGGTAAAGTCCTAATTCCAGAATTAGGTTTGGGTCGTTCACAAGAAACAATGTTAATATTAGAAGATGCAATGAAAAATGGATTATTAAAGAAAGTTCCAATTTACATTGATGGAATTATGTGGGACATCAACGCAATCCACACGGCATATCCTGATTTCTTAAGTACAAGAGTTAGAGCATCTATTTTCCAAGATAAAAATCCTTTTACCTCGGATGTATTTTCTAGAGTTGGTTCATCTCAAGAAAGAAAAAAAGTAATTGAAGAAGGTCCTTGTATTGTTCTGGCTACATCTGGTATGTTGGTTGGAGGGGCAAGTGTAGAATATCTTAGAGAATTCGCATCTAACAAAAATAACGCAATATGCTTCGTTTGTTATCAAGGTGTTGGTTCTTTAGGAAGGCAAATTCAAGAAGGACTCTCAGAAACAATAATGATGGTTAATGGTAAGGAAGAAACAGTAAAATTTAATTTGGGCGTTCATACAATTCAAGGATTTTCAGGACATTCAGGTAGAAATGAATTAATTTCTTTTTTTAACAATTTGAAACCAAAACCCAAAAGAATTATAATAAATCATGGTGAAGTTTCAAAATCTTTAGATCTCGCATCGGCGTTGTATAAACTACAGCGTGTGGAAACGAATGTGCCGAGGAATTTAGAAACTTTAAGGTTGAGATAATTTCTTAAAACTTTATAAACTACTTTCACTTATTTTAATAAATAAAAGATGAAACATAATTTAAAAATCACAGCGATAATTCTTGGAATGTTTATTATTACTCAATTAATTGGTATGTTTGTAGTTTATCATTATTCCCCTGTAAAAATTGTTGATGGTCAAGTTGTAGAGAAACCAGCTCAAAATCTTCCTTATGGATTACAACCTCCGGATATAAAACAAGATAAAGAATTCGCTCAAATGTTTATCTCAATCATCATAGCTTTTGTATTTGCAATAGTAATTATTTTCTTGCTGTCTAAATTTAAAATTGATTTCGTTTTGAAACTGTGGTTTTTCGTTGTTGTAGGAATAGCATTAGGAATTACATTTAGTGCTTTACTTCCCGCGTTACCTTATGGTATCTTCATCGTAACTTTAGTTTCAGTTCCTTTAGCTTTCCAAAAGATTTATGGGAAAGATTTATTCATTCATAACTTCACAGAACTTTTAATTTATCCAGGTATTGCCGCAGTGTTTGTCCCAATATTAAATCTATTGACAATTATACTGTTACTTATTGTAATCTCGCTCTACGACATGTGGGCAGTTTGGCATTCAGGCTTCATGCAAAAAATGGCGAAATATCAAATAAATAAACTAAATTTATTTTCCGGATTTTTTGTTCCATATATGTCAAAACAATCTAGACAAAAATTAAAATTAATAAGACAAAAATCATTAAGTAGTAAAGGAAAATCTAAAAATTCTAATACTAAGGGAGTAAAAGTCAACGTTGCCATTCTTGGAGGTGGCGATGTCATATTCCCTATAATCGCAGCCGGTGTTGTATTAAAAACTCCTATGTTTGGTTTATACGGCGCTTTACTTGTATTAATCGGAGCTACTTTGGGACTTACATATTTATTCTTTAACTCAGAAAAAAAGAAATTCTATCCTGCGATGCCTTTTATAACAGCTGGAATATTTTTAGGAATGTTACTTGCTTGGATTATCCTATAGATTGTTACTACTCTAAAATTAGACATTATAGTAAGATTTATAAAGCTAAACTTCTCTTACTTTTTATTGGGGTGA
>Ga0209542_10012832_pt1 | contig 14573 bp, 15 predicted proteins | sample RifCSPhighO2_01_FD_184028 | JGI IMG/M metagenome (GOLD analysis project Ga0209542, IMG submission 184028) | Soil microbial communities from Rifle, Colorado - Rifle CSP2_plank highO2_0.1 (SPAdes) (version 2) | ecosystem: Environmental > Terrestrial > Deep subsurface > Rock core/Sediment ...
AGAAGATGAGGGATCGCCGGAATACATAGGCACGACCGCGCTCTCAGCGGATGATCATGTGCACAAAGCGGCTGCCGCGGCCGATCTCATACTCCTCATCGGCCACGATATCACCGAAAAGCCGCCGGTTCTTCCAAGTGTGAGACAAAAAATCGTGCACATGAATTTTTATCCGGCCGATATTGACCACGTATACAAACCCCATCTCGAGGTGGTGGGCGACATTTCGCACGCGCTGTGGGTCATGAGTGAAAAGATCAAAGTGCAGAAAAAATGGGATTTCAAAAAATTTTACAAGATCAAAGAACAGCTGCTAAAAAACATCGCCCACAAAACCACGAGCGACAGCTTCCCGATAAAGCCACAACGATTCGTGCACGATCTCCGTGCGGCGATACCGCGTGACGGCATTCTTTCATTGGACAACGGCATGTACAAGCTTTGGATCAGCCGTAATTATCCAGCATACGAGCAAAACACCGTGCTTCTCGACAACGCCTTCGCGACGATGGGCGCGGGGCTCGGAGTCGGCATGGCAGCAAAGCTCGTCAATCCGCACAAGAAGGTCGTGGTGGTGGCGGGCGATGGCGGCTTTTTGATGAACGTTGCCGATCTTGAGACTGCGAAGCGTTTGAAGCTTGATCTCGTCGTCGTTATTCTGCTCGACAACGGGTACGGCATGATTCGATGGAAGCAGGGTGGCATGAGACTCAAAGATTTTGGCCTTACCTTTAACAATCCTGATTTTGTAGAACTTGCATCGGCGTTCGGCGCGATCGGGTATCAAGTCAACTCCGCCTCGGAATTTCATGAAATTTTGAGAAATGCACTGCATCAGCGTGGCATCCATATCATCGCGCTCCCCATAGACTATACTGAGAACGCACACGCCTTCGGCAAAAAGGCTGAGGGTGGTGAATAATTCTTATGTTGCGTTCGATCAACCCCGCGACACTTGATATCGTTTCCGAGACGGCAGAACTTTCGCATCAGGAAATCGATCACAAGATTGCGCAAGCGGACGCTGCGTCCCATACATGGCGACATCGATCCTTTGCCGAACGCGCGCTCTTGATGAAAAAAGCAGCAAATCATCTGCGAAGCGAAAAGGAGCGGTACGCAAAAATCATGAGCCTCGAGGTCGGCAAAACGATCGCCGCTGCGACCGCTGAAGTCGAGAAGTCCGCATTTGTGTGCGATTACTACGCTGAAAATGCTGCACGTTTTCTAAAAAACGAAACGATCCCGACCGATGCGCGAGAGAGCTACGTACGCTTCGAACCACTCGGGCCAGTCTTGGCGGTCATGCCGTGGAATTTCCCGTTTTGGCAAGTGTTTCGCTTTGCGGCACCCGCTCTCATGGCCGGCAATGTCGGGCTTCTCAAACACGCTTCAAATGTACAAGGCAGCGCGAAGGCCATAGAGGAAACATTTCGCGTTGCGGGATTTCCCGAGGGCGTTTTTGTAAATCTCCCGATCGGAGCGGCTAAAGTGGCGCCTGTCATTGCCGATCCGAGAGTAAAAGCAATAACGCTGACTGGCAGCGAAAAAGCGGGGAGCCAGGTGGCGGAGGCGGCAGGCCGCGAAATTAAAAAGTGCGTGCTCGAACTCGGCGGTAGCGATCCCTTTATTGTACTGCCCGATGCCGACATCGCACGAGCGGCAAAGGTGGCTGTTGCTGCACGCATGCAGGGCAATGTGGGTCAGAGTTGTATCGCGGCGAAACGCTTTATCGCGCATGAAAAAATTGCAACGCAATTCGCAATGATGCTGAAAGAGCAGGCGGAGGCGCTTCGTCTGGGCGATCCTCTCGACCCTGCGACCGACGTCGGCCCTCTCGTCAACGAGCAGGTGCTCCGCGATGTCGAAGTACAAGTGCAAAGCTCGCTTGCAAAAGGCGCCAAAGTACTCACAGGGGGTAAACGACTCGAACGAAAGGGATACTTTTATCCGCCGACCGTGCTTACGCACGTCACCCGGGGCATGGCCGTTTTCGATGAGGAGGTGTTTGGGCCGGTGCTGCCGGTCGTTTCATTCAAAGACAACGACCACGCCATTCACATGGCCAATGACAATCCGTTCGGCTTGGGCGCAACCATCTTCAGCGGCGACATTGAGCTCGCGCAGCGCATGGCAGAGCGCTTGGAAGCAGGCTGCGTATTTATCAACAGCCAGGTCAAGTCCGACCCGAGACTTCCCTTTGGCGGCATCAAAAAATCGGGCTACGGCCGCGAGCTTTCACATTACGGAATTAAGGAATTCGTAAATATCAAAACGATATCGGTGAGTAAGTAGTCATGCTGCCACTCGACCAAGATTTTCCAAAACCTGCACGCTCTCCCGCGCCGCAAGAAAACTTCCCGGCACGATAAGCTTTGACGCACGGATGCCGCTCCCGATCACGACCGCGTCGGAGGCGGCTACGCGAGCATCAATGAGAATGGGCCAACTGGCGGGAAGCCCGAGAGGAGTGATCGCACCGTATTCCATACCAGTTTCCGAAACAGCTCGTTCCATTGGTGCAAACGAGACGCGGCGGGCATCGAGTGTTTTTCGCGCAAGGCCATTTACGTCGGCACGCGTGTTTCCGAGAACAACGCATGCCGCAAGCCATTCTCTGTCGCCGCGTTTTGCTTCGAGAATGACGCAATTGGCGGCTTGATCGAGATCGATTTTGTAATGTGCGCAAAACGCCGCTGTATCCGATAGCGCTGGATCAATCTCGGCTACGCCGACACTCTCCGCGTTTGCAGATTCTCTCAACACATCCGCAACAGGCTGCGCTACCAAGTGAAAATATTCGTGTACAGGAAGAATCGTGAGCGCTCCGAGATGCATAGGACGACTCGCTTACCGGATTCCGGAATCACAATATATAGTCACTTCAGTATAGCTGCTCGCCTCGACCGTCATGCTTGCCTCTGCGCAGCTCGGCATACTGCCCTCCCCTGCACTGATGGTGTAGTCCCCCGGCGGCAAGTCTGCCAAGAAAGTCCCGTTTGCGCCGCTCACAGTTGTCGCAAACACGCGGGTCGAGTCGCCCATCTGAAAGATTGTAATCCGCGTGGCATACGGAACATCCGCGCACTCCGGATCGGGCGGGTAGGTCTCAACAGGACACGTTGGTCCGAGCATGACGGCACCGCGAACCCCGGAATTATATTTTGCGCCCGTGCCTGAGATTCTCCCGACAGAAGACACGAGACACTGCGCAAACTCACAATTCGGCCCTACTCGGCCGACATACGAGCCATCTGGACATATTTTCGCCTCCTGCGTGCACGCAACAAATGGAGGGGTAACGGCATTGTGAGAAATTTGCGGCGCGAAGAGGATGACGTAGGCTGCCAAGCCAAGCGCTACGACGCCGATTGCAAGTGTGGAGTGAGACGCCGAAGGCATGTGAGCTTCATTGTAGAACACCGGAGAGCGATGCATAGAGGCTAAGCGACGTGCGCGGGGACAACGCGACTGCGGAAGAAATGCAACTTGAGTCGGTCTATGAGTAGAATTTCCAGCACGTTTGCAGTAATGATCGCTGTCCACTGTCCTGCCGTAAGTGGAACCGTGGAGAGAATATCTTGGAACGCCGGTAGGTAGACGGATGCAAGGACCAATACAAAACTGATCACCACCGCCCACGTAAGGATGCGATTTGAAAATATATCACGGCGGATGATGCCGCGCGTAAAGGAGCGCATCGAAAAGACGAGGAGAAGCGATTCCATGCACAGGAATACCATGAGCATCGTTCTGGTTGTCGTCAGATCAACAAATTGCAAGCTCATGATGTAAAACAAAAGTGCAATGCCACCACTGATAACGAATACGCAGAGCATCCACCAGCGCGAGATGCGATTGAGAATGGATTCTTTGGGGTCTCGCGGTGGCTCGTCCATAATCCCTTCCTTTTCCTGCTCGGTCGTGAGTGCGAGATCCGGCAATCCGCTTTCGACGAGATTCACCAAGAGGAGCTGCGCCGCGATAACGGGGAGCGGGAGCCCAAGAAAGATCGCCATAATAAAAACAAAAAACTGCGAGAAATCTTGCGTGATGAGATAGAGAAAGACTTTGCGAATGTTTTGGAAAATGATGCGACCCTCTTGAATAGCGCGGATGATGGTACTGAATCCGCCGTCGAGAAGCACAATATCTGCCACCTCGCGCGCGGCAGATACGCGTGTATCCACCGCGACCCCGATATCAGCGGTCTTCAGAGCCGGTGCATCATTGACGCCATCGCCGAGCATCGCCACCACCTCCCCCTCTCGCTGCAGCGCCTGTACGATTCGAAGTTTATGGCGCGGTGAGACACGCGCATACAAAAGCGTCGTGCGCGATTTCTCCCGCAACTCTTTGTCGGACATCGCTTCTATCTGGTGACCTTCAAGCACCGCATCTTTATGTATATGGAGACCGATTTTCTCAGCAACTGAAATCGCCGTTTTGTAATGATCGCCCGTTACGATAACGGTGCGAATGCCGGCTCGCTTCGTTTGTTCGAATGCCGCTGGCACATCGCTACGCACTGGGTCGGTGATCGCGATAAATCCTGCGAGCACAAGATGGTGCGTGGCCTTGTCGATATCTGGCACGTCACTCCCTCCCACGCTCTTGTAGGCCGCGGCGACCACGCGATACCCTTTCCCGACGAGGCCATCCTTTTGCGTGAGCAGTGCCTTGTATGCTGTCCCCTCAGCCTTTTGCTCGCCTTTCGACGTCATATATGTGCCGACGCGCTCCAGGATCACCTCTGGTGCGCCGAGGCAATAGAGCACGTTCCCCGTCGCGCCTCGGCGAAGCGATGCGGAATATTTGTGTTCCGAGGAAAAAAGAAGCGTGTCCGTCACCGTCTCTTCTTGAGAAATCGCATACGGGTCGAGGCCGCATCGTGCACTCATGCGCAGCAGTGCTTGCTCGGTCATCGACCCACGAATGATCAGCTGATCATAGGGAGCGCCAGGATTTTCGACAAATGCATCGGTGGCCATCGTCGCGGTGCGCGCGCTCATGCGCACAGATCCCGAAAGTTCCACCACATCCGGGCCCTCAAAGACGTGTGCCCCTTCCCCCGTAAGCAGAAGCGCGGCTTCCATATTGCCGAGCGTGAGCGTACCTGTTTTGTCGGTGCAAATGACCGTGACGCCGCCCAAGGTTTCGGTTGCCGCAAGCCGGCGCACCAAACCTCTCTGCGCCAGAATGCGGCGCATGCCTAAGACCAGGACGATCGTGATGCCGGGGAGGAGTCCTTCCGGGATTGCGGAAACAAACAGCGCCAGGGCGCTCTCGAAAATCGTGCGGAAATCGTGACCTGCCAGATATCCTTCGAGCGCAATAAATGCCACCACGGCAGTGATGAAAAGGCCGATAAATTTTGAAAGCCATACGACCATCTTCTGAAGCGGCGTATTTTCTTCAGGCGTCTCCTTGAGAAGTTCGACGATGTCGCCGTATTCAGTATTTTGTCCCGTCGCAGTTACGATTGCCGTTGCTGAGCCCGTCTCAACGATCGTGCCCATGAAAACCATGTCGGTCCGATCGCCCACTTCGGCCGCCGCATCAACGGAATTCAATGTTTTTAGAACAGGCTGCGATTCTCCGGTGAGCGTCGCTTCCGACACGCGAAAGTCTTTGACTTGCAAAATGCGCCCGTCGGCTGGCACCTTATCGCCCGCGCGCAGCGCGATTATATCGCCCGGCACGATTTCGCTCGCGTCGATGAGTGCCTCTCTGCTGTCACGCACCACGCGCGCTTCGAGCTTTAAGACGCCCTTTAACATCTTCATCGACTGATTGGCCTTGTGCTCCTGATAGAAGCCGACGATCGCGTTGCTGATCATTACGAACAAAATGAAAAATCCCTCAATGGTGTTGCCAAGCACGAAGGAAACAGCAGTCGCGGCGATCATGATGTACATGAGAGGGCTTGCAAACTGCATGATAAGAAGCGAGAGTGCGGAGTGCCCGCGCTCTTCAGGCAGAATGTTGCGTCCATATTGCTTCAGGCGCGCAGTTGCCTCCGTTTGTGAAAGTCCTTCCCCCGAGCTTTTTACCTGCGCAAAAAGATCAGGAATAGAAATGGCATGCCAGGATGTGCGCATATTGTTACAAAAAATCCGCCCTTCATCTGAAGCGGCTCGTATGCGTATATCGTATCAGCAATTTCTCCGCGCAGTATCCACTTAATGTATCCGCCAAGACAAACGTGTACTATGAGAGAGCAGATCGTATGAAAACCAACAATATCAAATTTGCGCCGCTCGTATCGCTCGCACTCTTCGTGATTGCAGTGTCGCTCATCTTTATTTTCACAACTCCTGCAAACATCGTGGAGTATTTCGGAATTCACAATGGCTACCTCTTGCTTTTCATTATCACGTTCATCGCGGGGGTCTCCACTTTCACGAGCGTTCCGTATCAAGTCGTGCTGGTCGCGCTCGCGGCGGGTGGTCTTGATCCCTTTGTCCTCGGCGCCGTTGCGACCATGGGAGACATGCTTGGCGATGCTACGTCGTATTATCTCGGCTACTATGGCCGCGCCATGCTACCGGAAGAGGGGCGGTGGATCCAAAAGAAAATACAGGCAGTTGCAAAAAAGCATCCGCGCCTTCTGCCGCTCGTCTTCATCCTCTATGGCTCCACTGCGCCCCTCTCCAACGATGTCCTCACCATTCCCTTTGGCATCGCGCGCTACCCATTCTTCGCGCTCATGATCCCGCTCGGGCTTGGCAATCTCATCTACAACACCACGCTCGCCTATTTCGGTGAACAAATTTTCAGTGTCCTGGAGAGTTTGTTTTCCTAAGGCGCGAGGCGTTTTCTAACAATCGTACAACCTCGTCGTCCTCTACTTGATCGAATGCAATGTAATGCGCTCCCACCGCGCCCGCAAACTCCTCCGGCGGCTCAAGTACGAAAATCTCATCGGCGCCTTCTTTTCGGAGTATCTGCAGGGATTCCGGCGGCGCAACGGGCACTGCGACGATTATCTTTGCGGCCTTTTGCAATTTGACGCTCCGCACCGCAAGCCGCATCGTGAATCCCGTCGCGATGCCGTCGTCGACGATGATCGCCGTTTTTCCCGCGATTGCGGCAGGCGTTTTGCCCGCCCGGTACGCCGTGCTGCGCCGATGCGCTTCTTTCTGTTGCCGAGCTGTTTCTTCTTTGAGCCACGACTTACTCACGATGTTCGTCTCCGATTCATTGAGAATCGTAACACCATTCTCATCGACCGCGCCGATTGCATGTTCGGGTGAGGCAGGGTGTCCGATTTTGCGTACGGCGATTATGTCGAGCGGAAGCGACAAGGCATGAGCTACTTCATATCCAAGCGCAACGCCCCCGCGCGGAAGCGCGAGGACAACTGCGCCGGTACCACGATAGGCCTGCAGCGTTTGAGCAAGCTTTCTTCCCGCGTCTCTTCGATCCTTGAACATACCTATCTCCTACCTGCCGCGTTGATAAACACATTGCTCGTTTGAATATTCCTAATGATTCTTGCTTCGCAGCTGATAATCTTTGCGCTGCCTCTTTGAGTAACTCCTCTTTGTGCTTGGGGCGCTCTGCGTCGTACGCGCTTTTTTCTGCTTTCGCACCGGCCGCATCATCGCCTCTTTTACCTTGCCTTCCATGCGCGGAGGGCGCGTCAGATGAGTTTCTTGTCTGACTTCCCTCTTATCTCCTTTGGTGGGTCTTCGCTTTGATTGTTGCTTCATCGTGCGATTATGGCCCCAAAAAAAATAAATGCAAAGAAGAATCCCATTCGCGGCCTACCGCCCGCGGCAAGAACCATCTACAATGTACGGGTGCGAATCATCCGGAAATTTTTGATCCCTCTCTTTGCGATGGCGATGGTCGTACTTGCGCTCACATGGAAATCATCGCCCCCACCGACTCCACCCGATACGCAATTGCCGGAGTCAATACGTTCCACATTTATATACGAGTCTCCGCTACCTGCGAACACCGAATCAAAACCGGTCTACATAGAGGTTGTGGACACGTGCGGACCGTACTACGAAGGTGCATGCCTCAACGCGCGCTCTGGTCCCGGCACGGAATTCCCCGCGATAGCCAAGCTGCGCAACGGCATCGTGCTCAGGGTGGCAAACACCGTAGAGGCGGAGGGTCGCACGTGGTACAAAATCGTCTTTGACGAATGGCTGCGATATCCGGAGCGCATCACGACCGATTGGTACGTGGCTGCCGATTATGTTCGCACGTTTCAAAATGGGGGCATGGAAGATTTTTTGCCGGATGTTTCTCCGCTTTCTACAAAACGCATCATCATCGATCGCTCGGAGCAAATGCTCTATGCGTATGACGTAACGGAGCTCTTTATGCAAGAGCAGATCTCGACGGGCCTCGAGCTCACTCCCACTCCCCGCGGCACCTTTCGAGTATTTCGCAAAACGCCGAGCCGCTACATGCAGGGGCCAATTCCCAATATCTCGGAAAAAGTGTTTGATCTTCCCGGCGTGCCGTGGAATTTGTATTTTACCGAACAAGGCGCCGTTATTCACGGCGCGTATTGGCACGACCATTTTGGCGAGCAGTGGTCCAACGGCTGCGTCAATTTACCACCCGAAAAAGCAAAACAACTTTATGAGTGGGCGGATATAGGGACGATCGTCGTTGTGCGCGATTAGTCTGCCGAGGGGAATCCCTGGATAAACTAGGACTCTTTTACGGTGAACGGGTTGAAGTTGGTGCCGCGGTCAAAGTGATCCTCCCCTTCCTGACTTTTGAGGTAACCCACAATTTTGTATGTAAGTGGCGTGAACGCGACTTCGATAAGTGTTTTGAAAATATAATTTGAAATGATAAGCGTAATGAGAAGCGAGCCCGGCAAGACGCCCGCAAATGCAATCAGAATAAAAAGTGTGCTGTCGACAAATTCGCCGACCACGGTGGAGCCGATCGTGCGCGTCCAGAGCCGCTTGCCCTCTGTCCACACTTTCATCTTGGCTAAGACAAATGAATTGAGAAATTCTCCGCACAAGTATGCGATAAGGCTCGCCAAGACAATGCGGGGCGCCTGGCCGAGAATTAGATTGTATGCCTCTTGATTGGGCCAATCAGCAGCAGGCGGCAAGATCTGCACGATGTAGAGCAAGATTGACATCACCGCGGCGCACAGGAAGCCGAGCCAAATCACGCGGCGCGCGCGGGCGAAGCCGTACACTTCTGTCAAAATGTCGGCGAAAATATACGTGAGCGGAAAAAGGAGCGTCCCACCGTCGAAGGTAAAGGCGCCGAATTGGACTATCTTGGTCGATGCAATATTTGAGATAAGGAGGACGGCGACAAAAAAGACCGCAATCGTGCCGAGGTGTTTGTGTGTCCTTTGCATAAGTGCCCTCAGCTTGCCATAGCTTCTTCATTTTGACCACTCAATGGCGGTACTTTTGACATTTGATAAGAAGGTACTATAACGTAGTCAGCGATCAACAGGAAAGGAGAGGCCAATGCCTCAGCTACCGGATCAGGGTGCCCTCTTCATGCAGAAAGTAACGCGTGTCGGAAACTTCCTCTGGAAGTATGATGGCACAGACAACCAGCGGGCAAGAGCGGAACTCCAGCGTATCTTCAGAGAACAATTTGATGACGACGCGCCCGAGTTGGACATAAGTGTCCAATCAGAGCCGCGCTGGGCCTCTGTCCTAATGCATGTACAGAAAAGCGGCCTCAATGAAACCGTCATCCTTCGCGTAATGATTACGGCTATACTGCAGCCGCCGAACTCTGTACTGTTCGACATAGCGCTCAATGAGCCCGACGGCAGGCCGGTCGACACGTTCAGACTGAGCGCTACGTATAACCGGTCTGGCCGAACCTGAGCGACCCTGCACCACAAGCGGGCTAAGCTTGCTTGCTCAAAAGCCGCCGCACAAACTCCCGAAGTGCGGCGGTTCTATATATCCGCGGCAAACCGACGCCTCCGCATTCCGGGCAGCACTCACTTAAGCCCACGACTTTTCGCTGGTTTATAGAGAAAAAGGGGGAGAAGGGCATTAACGATGCCGTTTGAGGCCATCGGTGATTTTGTCGGCAATTTTTGTATCGGTGTGGAATGCGAGTCCGGCGAGATTCATCGCATCGGAATTGAGGACGCGCACTGCGGCGCGATTATCTTCGTCGTTATTGGTAGCAAATATAGCTTCGGGGAAAATACTGAAAGCGATTTCTCGAGAGACTGCCCGATCATAGGTGCGTTTGAGCTCCTCGGCACTTCCTTCAAATACAAAAACCGGTTGACGTAGGAGTGGAAGATATTCGCGGCCTGAAGCATCGGCATAAGGCTTCCCGATTACAATAGGATCGCTTGCCATCCCGCCCGCCAAGAAAGCCGTTACATTCGCACACTGCCAAGGTGCCAAATCCTCTCGAAGCACTACGACAATTTTCGTATTGAACATAAGTATGAATGATATGGGATTTGAGCTTTTTAGCCAGCAACTCATCTATTGGACATTTGATAAAAAAATAGTACAACAACGGAAGAGGCAATTACAAGGAGTGCGGGCTATGGACGAGCACACCAAAAGAGGCGCCGAGAGCCTGTTCATTGGCCTTTTTATAGAGGCAATGTGGGAACATCGGGAACAGCTCACTGAAGAGCTCACGCCGGTTTTGGGGCAGTGGGAAGACGACAGCGCTGATGAGCTTGTCGATCTCTTGATCACTCTGGCGAAGCTCGACGACGAGGCACCTGCCTTCCGCGCTGACCCTCGGTTTCAAGCAATATTCTGCGGTGCCGGAGAATTGGGCATCAGCGAGAGGAGCATCAACACCTATCTCGACATGATGTCGGTACGCGCCAACTATGCACTCATTCAACGGTACGCTGTTTTTCGCACGCTGCCAGAAACTCCGCAAATGATCTTAGCGCTTTTTCTCGGCCTGATGAATACCGAACTACGCGAGCAGCTTCGATCAGAACTCAAACGCAGTTACGCATCGGCATACCGGCGGGGTGCAAGGGAGCAACATATTAAAGCAGCGATCCACGCCCGTGTTGCCAATAGGTTCCCCCGCTTCGTCTTTCTGCACGATTACCCCGATCTCTTGGAGGGAGCAAAAAAAAATCGGCACTGATTTACGGAGCGCGTACGACGCGGCGCGGTATGCGTTTGTCGAGATCGCATTCAAAATGATCTCGGGTGAGCTTTGACGCTCCTCGATTTTTCCGACACTCTGCGGACTTGCTGCCCCCGCACTATCGGGCAGCACTCACTTAAGCCCACGAATTTTCGCTGGTTTATAGAGAAAAATAACACGCGGGCTATTATTTATGAAGAGTGACTTCTTGTCTCTCGTATGTAGCAGAAAGCTGATATTCTACTCTTATAAGTATGAGCATCGAAGAAAAAAGAGCCGCTAATTCGCGGCATCTCATTGGAGCAATAATCGCTGTGGTGGCGTTTGAATTTCTTTTGATTGCGGGGGCCACAGCCGGTTCTGCGTATGCGGTGCACGCAGGGATAGACATTCCCATCGAGCTTTTCTATATTGCGGTTGTCACGCTTGGCGGTATAGGAATGGTACCGATTGTACTCCTCATACTTCAAGCCAAAAAGTTGGAGACAGCTTTCTGGAAAGAAATTGCCGAGCAATATGGATACACTTATGTACACAAGCCGTATTTTCAAGAGAGCGCGCTCACGTTTCAAGAAGGGCGCGGAAGAGCGACGGGGCATGGACTTATGGGGACCGTGCTTGATCGCCCCTTTCGCTTCTTTCAATATCGCTACACGGTACGTGAAGGTAAGCACGCTAGGACGCACACCTACTGCGTCTCCGAGATTGTCTTCGCTGGGTCGTTCCCACACATATATCTCAACAATACGCACAACCGCAACCTATCCAACTTGAAGACGTTTTTTCTTCCGCGCATACCACTGCCTGCTGCGCTTGAAGATAAGTTTAATTTGCACGGCCCCAAGGGGTATGAGATTGAAGTCCTCGAAATATTTACGCCGGATCTTCTTTTGCATGTGCTCGATGTCGACTGGGAACACGATCTTGAACTTGTCGAACAAAAACTCTATATCTTTCGCGAAAAAGCTCTCCGCACCAAACAAGAGCTTGATGACGAGATGGCACGGCTGCGAAAACTACTCGATATACTTGCCCCCAAACTCAATCGCGCGAAGCTCACGCCAATTGGCGATCTCAAATCCACTTTGTAGCTGGACGGCCCTGACTGGCGCAAGCCGTTCCTATGCTACACTTTTTGTATTATTCCTTTATTTTTTTGATATGCAAAAAGGCAACACAAACACGATTCTTTTAGTCATCGTTCTCTTGATTCTGGTCGGCGGTGGTGTGTACTGGTACACCACGTACGGCCCCAGCGCGCAGACAGAAGCAGAGCCCCAAAGCGGGAGCCTTGAGGTTAATCTCAGCGGATCGCAACAATAAACAAAGATCCCGCCGACCAGAGGCCTGCGGTCTCTTTGTCGACGGGTTGAAATTTGCTCGGACATCAGACATCATTCGAGTCCAGCTGATAGAATACCTTCTTCGAATTGTTTCTTGATCTGCCCTCGCGTACCAGACGGAACGAGTGGCTTACCAAACGAAACCGTAACGATCCGTCCCTGCTCCTTGATGTGTCGGAGGCTCGAGCGAAGCCCCATTTTTCTTGTCACGTCGGGGACGTCAAAGTAAACAGGCAGGATGGAGGCTTTTGCATTCTCAGCGAGCTTGGCGATCTTCGAGCCTGAATATATCGGGCGAATCCGCCGCCCATACCTCTCAATCAGTTTTACCGGATTATCAGGATCAATGGTGCGCGTCCCTTCCGGAAAAATCAGGAACACGCCGCTCCGCTCGAGAAGCTTCTGCGCCTCGGCAAAAGTTTGGTCGTTGTACCCCGTATCTCCTCGTTTGATGAGAAGACAGCGCATCATGTACCGCAACAACGCGGTCGGTATCAGTCCTTCGCGCGGCATGTTGTAAAAATTGAACCGCGGCTGCGTATGATAACGCCGCCAGAAAATACCGGTCATCAGAAACATCGTAAACCCGTCGATGTGGTTTGCGATGAGGATGACGCGACCTTTTTCAAGGAACTGTTCTGCATCCTCATACCCGTTTACGACGAGCTTGCCCTCTCTTTCCAGTTGTTTGACCACACCCGTAAGAAAAAGCGGGCCGATCAAGCCGATGGTAACGGACCCGCTGAGCCAGCGCGGCCCAAGGCGGTCATCCCAAAGCATGCTGGTAGTCCTTCTATTATCTATTGCCTGCGCGGGATACTAACAACTTTCTACAGAAATCCAAGGGTTACCCTTGTACTGAGAACGTTGCCAGAATATTTTCTAGCAGTGATGTTATGCGCCTCCACACTTGCGTCCACAGAGACGTATTCGGTGATGGTATATCTGCGCGTGCTGTATCTGGAGTTTCTGGAGCCGTAGGCTCCATGGTCGTACTGCCCGTTTCTGCTTGAGTCGTCTGAGCAGGTGCGCTTGTTTCCGCACCAGCATATACGCGCACGACCGTAGATGGTGCAGCATCGTGATATTCTCTGATCTCAAATCTGACACTTTTGACTGATGGGAATTCTTTAAGCGTGCGTTCCATTGAACCACGCACGAGCGGCGAGACAGCGCTGTTGTCGAAAAACGGAAGCGCACCGTTGCTAAAGGTGATAATCGCCACACCATCTTCAATCGTCACGCCAAGGTAGTAATTCCACAGAAACAAACCTTTATCGATGGCGAAGCCTGCTCTTGCCAAATCGTCAGATCTGAACGGCGAAACCATATATGTAGGACTTGACTCTGTCACGCTACTTCCTCCCACTTTTCCATTACATACAGTTGTATCTCCCGGATAGTTACAGCGCGAGGTGTAGCTGCTAGAGTCGAGCATGAGCGTGCGGAGTGCCTGATCTGCGACACGGCTGGTGTACTTGGGAAGCTGTGCGCTTTCGAGGGAGCCAAATTCGCCGCCTTTAGTCGGATAGTAAACAGTGTACATGACCACACCAGCTGATCCACAATACTTGCGCGCGATCACTTTTGTTTTCTCGCCAACGATTCCCGCTTCTGGATCAAAATTCGAAGCGATCGCGCCGTGTTTCAGTTGCCATGACTTGAGGAGTGCGACGGTCGGTGAATCAAATACCCCCCATTCAAAAGTACCGATCGAGCTCACTTGGCTCAAAGCGTTGACGAGATCGGGCTCGTTGAGCAGAAGCTGCAGCGCCGTGATTGGTCCCGTGCCATACGAGCCGTCATCTGTATCGCCTAATTTGAGCGATGACCAACTCTCAATGTAATCGCACGGACCCTTGTTCGCATCATACGCTGCGGCCGGCATAGCACTTATCGTATATAAGATAGCTGCGATGAGCAGTACGCCAAGTGCTTTCGTACTAGCTGTGTTCACATGAAGACTATAAAACACCTATGCGGTTTTGGCAACGCCGCGCGTGGTAACTCCTCACTCCCCTGAAAGTTATCCACCGCTCCCGCTGGCAGAAGCCGCCGGGAGCGGTATTCTTTTGTTTCGTGTGCGCCACGGACAATGGCACTCCATCTCTCAGAACCAATAATCCGCGC
>Ga0209542_10012833_pt1 | contig 14572 bp, 19 predicted proteins | sample RifCSPhighO2_01_FD_184028 | JGI IMG/M metagenome (GOLD analysis project Ga0209542, IMG submission 184028) | Soil microbial communities from Rifle, Colorado - Rifle CSP2_plank highO2_0.1 (SPAdes) (version 2) | ecosystem: Environmental > Terrestrial > Deep subsurface > Rock core/Sediment ...
GGGTTAGTGCCGATGAGTTTCGATCCTGCTATATCAAACGGCACATTCGCAATGGCCGCGCATTGCAAATCTTTGGAAGATACATTTATGGTACTTACTTTGTCTATGACGAAAGAGACTTGGGTCACTTGTTGTAAGAGCACGGTGGCATCCGGCTTGGTCGGATTGGGGTTGCCGCTTGAAGTGGCATAGGTCCGATCAGTAGTGTAGCCAGTTTTGCTTGCGATTATTCTGTAGGCATTTGTTCCTGGAGGAGCATCCACGATAGCCAAAGTACCAGTATTGTCAGTCACTTCATCTAGATTGACTCCGGCGGCACTATTGGTCACCTGCACCCGGGCGTTTTGAATCGGCACCCCATTAGCATCAAACACTTTTATAAAAAGAGCACCATTAGTTGAAGCTGTCTCCAAGTTTTTGGGAGCTACGTTGGCCACACCAGAAACTGTAGTGAAATTTTTGCAAGCACTACAGGAGATAGTGATGTCTACCATTTTATAATCAGCCGGTGAAAGATCGTTGGGTGAGCCGCCGATCGTGCCATCATAAGGGTCATCAATATTACGGATGGTGCGAACAATAGTAAAGGTGCGACCATCTTTGACCACGGTGGTAGTGGCCGGAAGGACTCCACTTGGTATACCCTGCACCAAGCCCACCTTAGAAAAGGCTAGGTTGCGCACCAACTCAAACTGCTCGTTCAAAAGAGCGGTGGCTGCTATTTTGTCGCGAGAGTTGCTTATGAGGCTGGTGAGTGAAGTGAAGCTGGAGTAAATCGAAACGGCTACTATGGAAAAAATCCCAGCTGCAACCAAAACTTCTATTAAAGAAAAGCCACTTCTATTTTTTAATTTATTGAATAGCATCCACCAAAGAATAAGTTGGTAACATCATAGCGATAGCAAAGACTCCGACAGCTGCACCGATAAGGATCATTAAGAATGGTTCAATAATGGTAGAGAGATCTTTAGTTTTCTGATCGACCTCGCCTTCATAGTAGGAAGCAATGTTGTCGAGCATATCGGTCAACTTACCTGTCTCTTCACCGACGGCGAGCATTTCGCCAACAAAAACTGGGTAAAGGGTGCCAGGTTTAGAAAGGGAAGCAGAGAGCGGTTCCCCTACTTGAACCTGGGCCTCGGCTTTTTCCAGAATTTCTTTGAAGTAGTGGTTGCTCAAGACTTCGGTGGTAATGTTGATAGCAACCACAATATCGACTCCTGAGGAAATAAGCGAAGAAAGGGTGCGCGCTGTACGAGCAGCGTTCACTTCTTTGACCATAGTGTTGATCATCGGCATTTTGAGAGACACCAAGTCTAGTGCCTTTTGGCCTCGTTCTGTTTTCAAACCACTTACTGCTGCTGTGACCAATCCAATAATAGCCAACAGGGTAAGCAGTATATTGGCTCGCAGGAAGTCACTAATATAAATAACGATACGGGTCGGTAGAGGCAGAGTAATATTGAGACCTCTAAAGGTCGCTGTCAGGGTCGGTACCATATAAACCATAAGCACGATGCCGATCACTATCATGACGCAGACAATGACAGAGGGGTAGATCATGGCTCCTTTGATTTTTTTTGTCAGCTGGTAGGATTTTTCAAGTTGGCCAGCGATGACTCTCAAAGAGTAAGCCAACTTACCCGACTCTTCGCCGGCTCGGACCATGGAAACAAAAATACTTGAGAATATATTCGGGTAAGCCTCCAGAGCTTTGGAAAATGCCTCACCTCCATTGATAGAAGTAAGCAAGCTATCCATCACAGAGATAAAATTCTTATTCTTTGATTGTTTTTGAAGTATGGATATAGCGCGCGATACTGAAAGTCCTGCATCAATCATAACCGCCATATTCTTGGCAAAGGTAATTTGCTCGGCCATCTTTATTTTTTTGCTAAACGAGAAAAATTTTAGCGAAATTTTTCTTGTCCTAACTTCTTCGGCCGAAATAAGTGACCAATCATTTTTGCGCACATAAGCATAGAGAGCCCCTTTATCGGTAAACTCCTTTTCCTCCTCATACTCTTTGGCTTCTCTTATTACTTTGTATTTATAAATTGCCACATCTTTATGTTTATTCTGATACCACTCGGAGGACTTCTTCGATAGTCGTCATCCCTTGAGCCGCTTTGAAGAGGCCATCTTCGAGCATAGTGAGCATTCCTTCTTTCTTGGCCTGAAGTTCGATATCTTCAGCAGTACCGCCTTTGATAATTATATCCTTGATCGCACTACTCACATTCAGAACTTCATAAATACCGATGCGCCCTTTGAAAGCATCCTCCCCCGCTTCCTTTTGAGGTTTGTAGAATTCTATGTCCTCCCAATTATCTTTGGAGTGAATTATCTTTTCGGTCCGTAGAGTCTCTAACACCTTGTCCATATTGACTACTTTGTTTATAGATTCTACTTCTGCTTTAGAAAGTTTATATTTCTCTTTTTTGTCAGCAAGCTTACGCACCAATCGTTGAGCAATGATAGCATCTAGGGTAGAGACCATGAGGAATGGCTCCACCTTCATATCAATGAGACGTGGTACGGCCCCAGCTGCCGAGTTGGTGTGTAGAGTAGAGAGCACTAGGTGGCCAGTGAGCGAAGCATTGATAGCTAAGGAAGCTGTCTCGTTGTCGCGGATCTCACCAACCATGATGATATCTGGGTCTTGGCGCACCAGAGTACGCAATCCGGAAGCAAAAGTTAGCCCGATCTCTGGCTTCACTTGAGTTTGATTGACCCTTTTCATCTGATATTCTACCGGGTCTTCGATAGTAGAGATGTTTACATCAGAAGTATTCAGAATATCAAGCATGGTATAGAGAGTAGTAGATTTACCTGATCCTGTAGGACCAGTGGTCAGGATCATGCCGGTCGTATGTTGAAGAGCTTTGTGCAAAACTTCCAAACCATCTCCGTGGAAACCGAGCGACTCGAGAGTAAACCCAGAAACCGACTCACGCAAGAGACGCATCACAGTCTTCTCACCATAATAGACTGGTAGAGTAGAGACGCGAAAAGAAACTTTTTCTCCATTCATATCAATCTTGAATCGGCCGTCCTGCGGCAACCTCTTCTCATCAAGCTTCAGACTAGAAAGCACTTTGATACGAGCCGCAAGTGAGGGGCCAATATGTTTGGGTAGTACCATAGCATCATGCAAAAGGCCGTCGATTCGATATCTTACTAAAATTTGCTCTTCCAAAGGCTCAATATGAATGTCCGAAGAGTTTTGAATGATGGCATGTTTCAAGAGAGTGTCTACGATCCTGACTACCGGCAATTCTTCTGCTAATTTTTTGAGATCACCTTCTGAAGCATCGAGGCTTGCATCTGGTACCTTTTCAGCAATAGTTTTGATCTCATCAGCATCCGTCTTAATCAGGTCGCCAAACTCATCTTTCAAATTTTTCTGATACTGAATGAGGGCGCTGCGCATTGACTCCGAGTCAGTCAGACGGGGCAAAACTTTGAGGCCTACCTTCTTCTTGATTGAGTTCAGAGCTTGGAGATCGTCAGTGTCGAGCATAGCCACTTCCAACGCATCCTCCTTTTTCTCAAAAGCTATGATGTTGTGTTTGCGAGCAATAGGCTCTGGTATCATAGTCAGGATATCTCGGTTCAGTGTTTGACCTTTCAAATTAACAAAAGGAATACCCAAGATATAAGCTTGAATACGACGAAGGTCGTCATCAGAAAACTTACCCTTAGCAATAAACATTTCGCCTAGAGGTTTCTTTTTGGATTTGGCTTCTTTTTCTACTTCTTCGACATCAGCGCGAGAAACAAGTCCCGCGTCAATAACGAAATCTTTTATTTGTGAATCTTCAACATGCATATGATTTGGCGAAATCATGTCGCACGATACGTCCTTTAGAGTGCGACCTGAAGATTCATTATATCAGATAAATGTTATATAGAGGAAGGATTGTTGCGTCCACGGGCTGCTGTCATCAGATATTTGCGCGGGTTTTGGTCGAGATCGATGAAGTCATCGGCTGCTTCGATCAAACGAGCTGAAGTTGATTTACCAAAAGATAAGACTTCTACTTGGCAACCTTGTGATTTCAAAAATTCAAGTAAAGGCACAAAATCTCCGTCGCCGGAGACTAGAACTACCACATCAAGTTTTGAGGCAAACTTGATAGCATCTACCGCAAGGCCTACATCCCAGTCTCCTTTCTTGGCTCCACCGGCAAATACTTGTAAATCCTTAGTTTTGGTCTCGATCCCAATTCTCCCTAAAGCTTCAAAGAAGCCTTTTTCCTCACCTGTTTCAGTGGCTACTACATACGCAGTAGCACGGACCAAGATCCTACTCGCTAAAGCCTCTTTCAAGACGTTTCCAAAATTGACCCGAGAGTGATAAATATTTTTTGCGCTGTGATAAAGGTTTTGGGTATCTATAAAAACTCCAACACGCTGTTCCTTGTGTTTGATAACTGCCATAAATATAAAATTAAATACTAAATTCGAAGTACGAAATTCGAAACAAATTCAAAGGTTTGAAAATTTAAATATTTAAAAATTAAATATTGTTTCGGATTTCGATATTAGAATTTCGGATTTGACTAAGATGCTTTCTTCAAACCAAGCTTCTTAGCAAGGGTAGTATACCGCTTTGGGTCTTTTTTCTCCAAGTATTTCATGTGTGATTTGCGGTCTGCAACTAGGCCCAATAGGCCTCGGCGAGAGTGTTTGTCTTTTTTGTTTTTCTTCAAATGTGAAGTCAGGTCGTCAATTCGTCTTGAAAGCACAGCGATCTGCACTTCTGGAGAGCCAGTATCGGTGTCATGAACTTTCACATCCTTTATAATTTTCTGCTTTTTGGTCTTTGTTAACATTGCGTGTATTGTAGCATAAAGCCTGGATTTGAGCAAATCTGTTACAATGAATCGAATGGCGCAAACATTGGAACAACTAAAAAGGCAGTTTTTGGAATATGTGGAGATTGAAAAGGGTAGGTCTATGAATACGATTGAAAATTACGATCGATATCTCACTCGTTTTTTGGGTTTTTTGAAAAGTGGCTCCCCTTCTGATATTACAGATAACTCGGTACGTGAATTTAGGCTCTGGCTCAACCGCCAACCCGTGCAGAGTGTAGAGCAAAAAAATAAAACTTTGAGCAAGAAAACTCAAAACTACTATCTAATCGCCCTACGAGCCTTTCTTAAGTATTTGGCCCGTGAAGAGATCAAGAGCTTGTCGCCTGACAAAATAGAGCTAGCGAAAACTCCCGAACGATCGCTCGATTTGATTACCGATACAGAACTCGGAAGACTGATGGCCGCTCCCAAGGGAGATAGCTTAAAAAGTTTGCGTGATCGGGCCATGCTTGAACTTTTGTTTTCAACCGGCTTGCGTGTTTCCGAGCTTTGCGCGCTAGACAGAGATGTAGACATTAGTCGAGACGAGCACTCGGTCCGCGGTAAAGGAGAAAAAGTGAGGATGGTTTTCTTTTCAGAAAAATCTAAGGACACGTTGAAAAAATATTTAAAAAAGAGGGTTGATGTAGATGACGCTATGTTTATAAGGGTCTCCAAATATAAAAACCCAAACAAAAAAAGTGAGAGTTTGCGGATCAACAAGAGGTCAGTAGCTAGGATCATCAAACACTATGCTATCGAAGCAGGTATTTCCAAGAAGGTCACTCCTCATATAATAAGACACTGCTTCGCCACTGACCTTCTCTCTAACGGCGCCGATATCCGCTCTGTCCAAGCCCTGCTTGGCCATGCCCACATCGGCACCACCCAGATCTACACCCACGTTACCGACCGCCACCTTCACGACATCCACAAAAAATTTCATAATAAAAGGTTGTGAATAAAAGCTAATTGATATGTATTGTAACAGTTGCAGTCTTATGTTACATAGGATACAATAATGGTATGACTGTTACAAAAATATATTTATCATCAAAAGAAACAGCGGAAATACTGGGTATTTCTAGAATGAGTGTTGTAAGGAAAATAAAATCCGGTGAGATCAAAGCACAACGTATTGGTCGAAACTATCTTATCCCTACAGAACAATTCATCAGACATGAAAAACTGACGGAAGAGAAAAAAAGTGAAATAACGAAGATAGTCGAAAAAGCCATTAAAGAGTACGGTGAGACTTTTAGGCTACTTGCTGACGAATAATATGAAATACAGAAGAAAAATAATATACCCCAGTATTGAAGAAATAAAATTTATAGCTCATGAGCTAGCTTGCGAACTTATGACAAAAACAGAACCAATACCAGATTTTTCTACTCGTTTTCCAAACAAACTAGAAAGTTGTCTTGTAGCGCCCCAACAAACTTTCAACCAAAAAGACCTCTACCCTACTCTCATAGATAAAGCATCAATTCTCCTCTATCTCCTAATAAAGAACCATCCATTTCAAAATGGAAACAAAAGAGTAGCCATAATGTCTCTTTTATATTTTCTAACCGTAAATAAAAAGTGGCTGAGAGTAGATACTAGAGTTCTTTATAATTTTGCCAGATGGATTGCAGAGAGTAATGCAGATTTAAAAGACGCGGTAGTAGACGCTATAAAGATATTTTTAACGAAGAACCTAGAAGCACGGCTCTAATTCGCCCAATGATATCCACAAAAAATTTCATAACAAAAAATAGGATTGCCACTTTGAATAATTTGTAATACCATCGGCAAACAGAGGTAATTAGCAGATGTGGCTTTCAACCAATGTACCGGTGGAGTGGGTCTTCTTTCAGGAAGTGGGGGTCAACCAAAGAGTTATGATTAGGCTTAAGCACGATCCTCTAATCTACAGAGGCAGGCTTGTGCGGAAGGGTGAGTATAATGGTCTGAAAATCTCTCTGGATTCTGGTGGTGAGATATCCGTAACTACTCTGGAAATTGAGCATGCAAGGATCCTCCCAGAATCAGACCAACTCCTTCTCTTTGCCTATTACGCAGAGCAGTTCTTCTATGTGTAGGCTATCCCCATGAGAGTCAGGCTTCTTTCGCCACCGCACTTCAACACAAGGCCGTCGCTTTACCCGCGCCGGCTTTTGTCTTTGTTATAAAAACAGTATTATACAGAGATGAAAATCGTATCTTGGAACGTAAACGGGATTAGAGCGGTGCATCGGAAGGGCCTTTTTGTGCCTTTTGTGGAAAAGTACCAGCCAGACATAATATGCTTGCAAGAAACAAAGGCAGAAAAAGGCCAAGCAGAAATTGATTTACTTGAATATGAGGAGTTTTGGAACAGCGCCACTAAGAAGGGCTACTCGGGAACAGCTATATTTACCAAAATCAAACCAATTTCAGTCACTTTTGGATTTCCAGAAGATATTGCAGAAAAATATGATCTAAAGAGTGATGGATATGGAGACTTAAACAAAGAAGGGAGGATTGTTGTAGCAGAATACAATGACTTGTATGTAGTTTGCGTCTATACCCCAAACTCCAAAAGAGACTTGAGTAGATTGAGTTTGAGGCACAAGCAGTGGGACCCAGGCTTCTTGGAATACATGCTTCGACTAAAATCTAAGAAAAATGTTGTCTTCACCGGCGATCTCAATGTTGCTCACACTGCAGATGATCTGGCCAATCCAAAAGAAAACGAAGGCGAGCACGGCTTTACCAAAGAAGAACGCGAGGGTATAGATAAGATTATAGAAGCCGGGTTCACAGACACTTTTCGGCATTTCACACAAGGCAAAGGCCACTACACTTGGTGGACACCTTGGAGACAATCCAGAGAAAGAAATGTTGGCTGGAGGATAGACTACTTCTTTACTAACAAAGAATTTTTGCCTAAAATAAAAACATCCGAGATTCTCTCGAATGTCTTTGGTTCCGACCATTGCCCAATCTTATTGGAAGTAGCTAGCATTTAGTAGTTAGATTTTTAATCCTGACTACTTGCGACTAACTACATACTACTAACTGAAGCTTTTGTCTCACAGCATCTGCAGTTGCTCTTGTGAGTGAAGATCTCCACTAAAGCGGAGATACCTATCAACAAGTAAATAGTGCTTGCTACGCCAGATGGCAAGTATGATCCCACTCCCCAACCGAAAAACTCTAATCCCCAATTGAGGCCACCGATGATGAGAAGTAGCCAAGTGATTGTATGAAGTCCTTTCATTATTTTTTAATTAATTTCTAATACTTAAATCTTATCAGAAGCACAACAAAACCGCCAAGATGCGGTGGAGGATTTTCGCACGACAAGGCGGCTTTATACCGACAAAGAACACTCGGCGAAAGAAAAGTTTCGTCAAGAAGCGCATACTTGAGAGAATTGTAGATACTCCAATTTAAAAATACATTGGTGAGAGTATATATACCGTATCTCTAAAGCTTGACCAAGCTTTCTTTCAAACTATAGTTTTATAACGTACCAATTGCTAACGTTTTTATTTAGGACTTAATTAAATTGTTAGCGTCTGATAGAAGTATACTTTGTCTTTTATATTTATGTAAAGGACTTTCTGTGGACAACTCTAAAAGACACTAGCCCACATGGTACTTGCCTCTTATTTCTTTTATTTGATCTTCTTCCAATTCGTCCTTTTTTTGTTTACCTTTTTTGGCAAGCTCTCCCAATTCTTTAAGAGACATTTTTGACAATTCTACAGTCTTTTTATTTAAATATTCTTCCGCGTTGAGCTTTGGATCTTCCAAAACCTCTTCCATCAGGGCATTTAGAATAAGACCCACCATTGGACCCGGTGGTATATTCAAAATTTCCATTATTTTCTTACCATCTATCTTGAGCATACTGACCGATATTGGGTCTCTCATCACCTCCTCTATCATAGCCTTGTATTTCCTCAATCTATAGGGGTTTTCTTTGGGTCTGCCAGTCCCCACCCTATCGCATATACGGACATTCATGAGGTCCCAGATGCTTTCTTTGCCTACGTTGGCTACTAGCCTCCTTACCGCCGAAGGGGTGATGGTTTCGGTATCAGAGAAGAACATGTGCCATCTGACTAGGTTGACGACTTTATCTATGGTTTCTTTTGGTAGGCGGAGGTTTTCTAGGATCTTTTTGGTTACACGTGAACCAACCACCTCATGGCCATAGAAGGTGTAACCGTCAGATTCTTTGTCTAGTCTCCTAGTAACCGGCTTGGCTACGTCGTGCAATAGAGCCGCAAGTCTCACATGTAACGGAAAGTCTTTGTCCGCCGCACATTGCAAGCATCGGACCAAATGAGTCCAGACGTCATAGATGTGAATCCCTTTTTGTTCTATACCAATCCCCTCTTCTAATTCTGGTAAGACATAGTGGATCAGGTTGAGTTTTTTTAGAAGCTGGAACCCTTCCATCGGGTTTTTTGACATGATTATCTTCAATAGCTCATCTCTAATCCTCTCACGTGAAACTTCTTTAAGAATATCCTTATTTTCTAACACAGATTTCTCTGTTTCTGCATCAAGAGGGAAGCCAAGTTCCACATGAAACCGGATGGCTCTCATTATCCTTAAACCATCCTCAAAAAACCGATCCTTTGGGTCCCCAACCGTTTTAATGATTCCCCTAGACAAATCAGCAATGCCGTAAAAAGGATCTACAATTTCTCCCGTCTCCACATCATAGGCAATAGCGTTTATGGTGAAATCCCGGCGTTTGAGGTCGTCTTGTATGTCCTTGCTGAAAGTTACCTTGTCTGGCCTCCTATGGTCAGAATAAGAGCTCTCAAGCCTATATGGGGTTATCTCTATAACTTTCAAACTTTCTTTTACGCTATGACTTTCATCTACGACAGCAACAGTACCAAAATTGTTCTCATAGAAAGTCTTGGGGAACAGAGAAATGATCTCTTCGGGCCGAGCATTGGTGGTCACATCCCAATCTTTTGGCTCTCTTCGCATAAACAAGTCCCTGACGCAGCCTCCCACCAGGCATGCTTCAAAACCGGCTTCCTTCAACTTTCCGGTTACACGGGAAACCTCCTCCGGTATATTAAATTTTTCTATTTTTGCCTTATTAGACATGTTTTTTGTGCTTGCACCGCGAAGTACTGAGCAAAGCGAAGTACGAAGTGGTGCTCCCGGAGGGATTCGAACCCCCAACAACGGTTCCGAAGACCGTTGTGATATCCATTTCACCACGGGAGCATAAGAAAATCATAACATATAAAGTCAGTTTACACTGAGTCTATCAAGTGTGCGGCCAGGGGTAATCGAAACCCCGCCTGGTCCTTGGCAAGGACCCGTCCTACCACTAAACCATGGCCGCTTCTATAAACATTCTTACCAAATAAATTTAGCACAAATAAAGTAATAAACAAATTTTTACATTTTCCTTTAGAAAACCTGCTAAAATGTCTTTGTGGTCTAGTTAGTGTTATTTTTCAACAAAACTGTGGATAACTCTGGGGAATGTGTGTAAAAGACTTGTCTTTTATGGCTCAACATAACGAAACAGGCAAAATAGGGGAAGGGGTAGCGGCAAAATTCTTGGAGAAGAAGGGTTTTAGAGTAATTGAGAGAAATTATAATAAGAAATGGGGAGAATTGGACATTGTAGCCATCAAAGACAATCTAGTACACTTCGTGGAAGTAAAGACCGTGAGTAGGAAGAGTTACGGAGGCAAGTTTGAGCAAGAGATCAATAACTACCGCCCCGAAGACAACATGCACCCCTGGAAGCTCCAGCGCCTTCGCAGAGCCATCCAAACTTACTTGCTAGAAAAATACCGCGCCAAAGAGTCAGACTGGCAGTTTGATCTAGCTTGTGTCTTTTTGGACCATGAGAAAAGAGTGGCCAAAGTAAAATTTATAGAAAATCTGATTATATAACCGACTTACTTCGGGGCGCCGAGAATCGAACTCGGACCTTATGGTCCCAAACCATATATACTGCCACTATACTACGCCCCGCTATGTCTACTAAATTACTATGAACCTTCCGGCCTAGAAACCACTCAACACTACCACTGTACTACGCCCCGTTAACATACGGAAATATACTACAAAAAAAGTTTTTGGGCTATAATAAAATAATGATAAGTATGATACGGAAAATAAGTTTGCCGTTTGCGAAGCTTTCTATATTTGTGATTTATTTTTGGTTTGGACTGTTGAAGGTGGTGGGGGAGAGTCCAGCGAGCGAGATGGTCAAAGCGCTCTTTAATGAGACAGTGTCTAAAATGATTGCAGGAGTGAGCTTCGAGCAGTTCTTCATAGCCTTTGGAATATTTGAAATGATTATCGGAGTGCTGTTTCTGATTGGTAAGTTTCCAAAACTAGCTTTCTTTTTGTTGCTCGTACATATTTTTACTACAGCATTGCCATTATTTATGACAGGGGACTTAGTTTGGACCAAGAGTTTGGTGCCTATGCTAGAAGGTCAATATATTATTAAAAATTTAGCATTGTTGGGATTGGGATTTTTTATTGTAAGCTCATGACATTTAAAAAAGTAGAAGAAAATTTTGTTTGTGAAAATTGTAGCGAGAAGGTGGACGGTGACGGCTACACCAACCACTGCCCACATTGCTTGTGGAGCAAGCATGTAGACAACGACCCAGGCGACCGCGCCAATACTTGCTGTGGCCTCATGGAGCCAATTGGTACAGAGGAGTCAGGCGGGGAGTGGAAGGTAATCCAAAAGTGCCAAGCTTGTGGCAAGATCCACAAAAACAAACTTTCAGTAGACGACAACTTTGATAAAGTAGTGAAAGTTTCTCAAAAATAAAGTTCTCTTAATCCTCTGGCAAAAAATCTCTTAACACAGTAAGGATTGTTCGAAACGTATCAGCTAACGGCTTACTAGTAATAATAGTTCCAAAAATTGGTTCTTCTAGAGCGATGAGGGCAATATTATCTCCCCAAATCAAAATATCAGTCAGGTTTTCTCCACACTTTTCTGGTAAAAACTTTACTGAATAAAGTCCAGTGGTTAATGCTTTGATCTTTTGGCCAGAAATATTTTTTGATTTGAATGTAATAAGGTCTCTGAATACAGTTTTTCTCTTTTCGATATCTTTTATATATTTTTCAAAAAGAGTAGGGTCAATTTGGTTTAACTTTTCGGTAGACCCGACTGCATAAATTTCTTTTGCTTCCAAAGTTAGTTCATATATACTTTTTACTTCCTGCCATCCTTCAAAAAATTGAAAGGTTGGTTTATTTTTTTGTACTACATATGTAGCTCGCAGGTCGGGGAGTACTCTCTCCACACTCTCCAACCTCCTCTCTAGGCTTAGCTTCAGAGATTCAGGATCACGAGCAATGAAGGCATCTCGTTTGCCTTTTTGAATGAGCTCTACCACATCTTTTTCCTGCAAAGACTTTAGGATGTTGTAACAGTTGGTCCTAGCTATAGCGGTACCCTTGGCGATCTGTGGGGGAGTAGAAATACCATTTTGAAGCAAGAATAGGTAGATCTCGGCCTCATTTTTCTTTAGCCCTATCTCTTTAAGCTGCCTTAGAATACTATTTGTCATAAAAATTTATACTGTTTATATACTTTATTATAAATAAAATATTTGTAAAGACATATTGTTGATATAAAATATCTTGACATTACTCTAATTTTCGGGTATGATTATTGCAGACATGAACACCAAAACAATCTTGCTAGGAATTTTTGCCTTTGCAGTCTACGCATTGGCCCTTATTAAACTTCGATATGCGTTTGGTCTTTAAGGAGGCTACTATGAGTACCTTGGAACAAATCTTCAGCCAAGTATGCGAAGCGTCAAGGAAGAGCCAGCAAGAAGCAGAGAAAAGGAGTAATCTCCGGCTGGCTCAAAAACTCAACTTGCCATTCCCTGATGTGAAATGCCTGGTAAAACAGGTGGGGAGGCTCGAACTGATACAGAGAGCTGCCGAGATGGACGTGGTCAACCAAGATTTTCGCAGAAGGATTAGTCGGTGATCTAAAGTTCCTAGCACAATAATCGGATCAGAAGTCGCAAGACTTCTGTCCTTTTTCCAGATTTGAACTGAATTTTAGTTGAAATCTGAAAATTGGAATGCTCTTTGCAGGGAGAAGGTATGAAAATTCTGAACAGCCCTAACAAATTTGACTTGATGATTGCAGTTTTTGATAACCAAGTTATCAAATTTAGCACTGACGAGTTTGCTAGCGGCACTAGATCGGCTTGCGAAACCCTTTGGTACTTGGGCAATATTTTTGTCTCAAGATTGGTTGATAATCATACATGGGAACTTGAAGGGTATGCTCGCGTCTCTACTTACCATGATTCTGGCCCTTGGAGACCTTTTAAGGCCAAAGTTAACACGGAAACTAGAGAGGGTAGCCTGGAAATCGACTACACTTTCGAAAAACAATTGAATGCAGGGGAAGTAAGAAAATTTCCTAAATCATAGGTTTGGGTGAGGAACATTTACCGAGTTTGACCGGTCGCGAAATGCGACCGGTTTTTGTTTATATCAAATTCTGTGCGGGATGCCGGAATCGGACCGGCGACCAGTGTTTGGAAAACACTCATTTTGCCACTAAACTAATCCCGCGATGTCGCCTATTCTAACACAAAAATCACCCCAAGTCGTTTAGGGGTGATTTTGGAAGCTTTTTAATAATCCTATTTTGTCTTGAAGTTTAGGATTGGACCATTGACGGTACCAAACAAGTTTTGGGCGTTGAGGCGGAAGTAGTAGGTGGTTTTAGAATCCAGATCTGATAGAGATTGAGATACCGATACTTTGACTGTGCCATTGCCAATAGATACGAAGGCAGTGGTATTGCCGAGGTCAGCAGTCTCGCCCCACTCAAACCAATACTGGGTAGCTACTCGGTTTGGTGTCACTTCGCCGTTTAGGTTGACGGTAGTGCTTGATATACCACTAGCGGCAATGGTCTTCGCGGCTGGAGCGCTACCAATTGGTAGAGGAGTACCTTCTGTAGTTTGAAATGTGTATTGATTGCCAGATACTTTGCCATATTGATTTTCAGCTACAAGCTTGAAGTAGTAAGTGGTGCTTTTGGAAAGATCTACGATGTGGGCCGGAGCGGGGACAGAGGTAAAGCCGGAACCCATGTTTTGATTGGCAGTCTTGCTTCCTAGGCTAGGGGTCTTACCATATTCATACCAATAGGCGGTAAAAGCTCCTTTTGGGTTTACACTACCGGTTACTATAGCGGTAGTATCCGATGGAGAGACAGAGGAGCTGGTGACCACAGTCGGTACCCCTGCCTTTGGTGGGCTAGTAGGGTTTGGTGTTGGAGTTGTATTTACTGCTGTAGTTGGGGTGGTAGTGGCATTGCCAGAGAATAGACTAGTATTTTTGCTTGCATAGAGAAAGATACCTCCAATCATTAATAACACGATGATTATGCCTATGACTGTTGATGTTTTGTTCATATTTTTAAATAATAATTAAAGTTCTCCGGGCTTCATTAAGACCCTCATTGTAGTCTATGAGTAGTGAAGAAGACGTGAAGTCCAAAACTTAAGCTTTTGAGCAATCCTTGCTAAGATGGGGAGACGCTGCCGTAGTTAAATGGATCATAACAGTCCCGTCCTAAGGGATAGTTGGGGGTTCGATTCCTCCCGGTGGCACTAGTTAGTCCTTGACCATCTCGGTGAAGATGACAACACGTTGGGTGTAGATTTTGCTTGCGGCGA
>Ga0209542_10012835_pt1 | contig 14570 bp, 15 predicted proteins | sample RifCSPhighO2_01_FD_184028 | JGI IMG/M metagenome (GOLD analysis project Ga0209542, IMG submission 184028) | Soil microbial communities from Rifle, Colorado - Rifle CSP2_plank highO2_0.1 (SPAdes) (version 2) | ecosystem: Environmental > Terrestrial > Deep subsurface > Rock core/Sediment ...
TCAGGGTATTATATGGGAGTGTTGAGAGGTTCATACCCGACCGCGCTCTTGAGCGCGGCTTTGGGTATTGTACCGCTAAATGGAATTTCGTAATTCAAAGTGGAGAAGGGATAGCCGAGGGTCAATCCTTGGCGACAGTCGAAAAGTACTCCGCGTACTATGGCTGTTGGGCGAAAGTCCGCGGTAATGGGATGTGGTTCCCTTTCGTCTGGATGGCAAAGTTGTGGGCTAAGAAAAAAATTCGGAGGAAACTACGCTGGCGGCATTCTCGCCAAAACCACATAGCCATGGATGGAGAAGTAATTTTTGGCCGTGTATCCCGAGAGAAGCAGCCAGACGGCCGTTTCCGTTGGCTCGCAGTGCAGTACGGGTCGGAAGTTCGCGTCGAAATTGATGAGAGCTTCCTTTTTCGGCGGACAGGTGAATTTTGGCTAAAACGCCGGTTTCGGCGCAAGATTACTGAATCGGCGGGGCGCTAGTACAGTGCCCCGCTTAATTTTTGTACTCATCCCACGCTTTCGCCTCAAGCCCTTTGCCTTGCGTTTCCGCAAGTGCGTGAATGAATCCTTCGGCCAGTTGGCGATTGGTGATGAGCGGGATACGGAGGTCGATCGCTTGGCGGCGGATGATGAAGCCGTCGGTATTTTCCAGGGTCCCACTCTTGGTGGGGATATTGATAATGAGATCAACCGAACCGTCGGAGAGAAGTTCAGCGACATTCGGCGATTTTTTTGTAGAGATTTTAAATACCTTTTCACAATCAAGGCCATTCACCTGCAAAAAATCCGCCGTATTTTCGGTGGCGTAAAGTTTAAATCCCATTTGCTCAAGCTGCTTGACCGATTCAAATAGTTTGATTTTGTTCTCCTCTTTGCCGAGAGAGACGAGTACGGCCTTTGTCGGAAGCTTAAAGTCAGCCGCCATCATCGATTTTACGAGGGCCTCGCTGTATGAATCTCCAAACACAGCAACTTCGCCGGTTGAGGCCATCTCAACCGATCTTACCGGGTCGGCGCCCTTGATGCGGCTGAAGGAGAATTGTGGTGATTTGACGGCAACATAATCCAGGTCGACGGTACGATAGTGGCCACTCACGTCATCACCGAGCATTCCTTTAATGGCGATGCCGATAAAGTTGTGGCCGGTAACTTTAGAGACAAAGGGGAACGAGCGCGATGCGCGCACGTTGCATTCGATCACCTGGATGCGATTGTCTTTCGCAAGGAATTGAATGTTGAATGGCCCGGTGATATTCAAGCTCTTGACTATCTTTTTTGTGATGTCTTTGGCGCGGCGTATGGTCTCAAGATACGTGCGCTGCGGCGGCAATACGACGGTCGCGTCGCCCGAATGTGTGCCCGCGTTTTCGACGTGCTCACTGATTGCGTAAATGACGAGTTCCCCACTCTTCGAGACACCATCAATCTCGATTTCGCGAGCGTTTTCGATGAATTTGGAGATCACGACGGGATGATCGCTGGAGATGTCCGCCGCCTTTTTGAGGAATTTCTCGAGCGATTCCTCATCATGCGCGATGCGCATCGCGGCGCCGGAGAGCACATATGATGGGCGCACCAAGACAGGGTAGCCGAGCTTTGTCGCAGACTTTTTCGCGGCAGCCCAGGTAGTCACTTCTGCCCATTCCGGCTGATCGACGCCGAGTTCATCTAGGAGCTTAGAAAATACGTGGCGATCCTCCGCTTTGTTTATGTCACTAGGATCGGTGCCGAGCACTTTTACTCGATTATCTGCAAGCTTGAGAGCCAAGTTGTTGGGAATTTGGCCGCCGGTGGAGACAACAACGCCACCCGGATTTTCAAATTCGATGATATCCAAAACTCGCTCGAGCGAAAGTTCGTCAAAATAGAGCCGGTCTGATTCATCATAATCGGTCGAGACTGTCTCGGGATTGGAGTTGATCATGATGGTGCCAAACTTTTTGCCACGCAACGTTTTCAGAGCCTGCACACACGACCAGTCGAATTCCACCGAGCTGCCTATCGCATATGGCCCTGCGCCAAGCACGGCGATCTGATTGGTGCCGGGCTGTACGTCGTTCTCACTGCCATGATAGGTAAGGTAAAGGTAATTCGTCTCGGCAGGGAATTCACCAGCAAGTGTGTCGATTTGTTTGATGGCCGGTACAATGCCAGCCTTCTTGCGCATCTCTCGGACCTCCGACTCCTTCATGCTGCAGACCATGCCTATTTGGGCATCGGAAAACCCATCGCGTTTCGCTTTTTTTAGCGTTGCTATGTCAAGGTTCGACCTTGACATTTTGATCTGCTGCTCCGTTTCGAGAATGTTTCGCATCTTTTCGAGAAACCAAGGATCAATGCCGGAGAGTTTGTGGATCTCGTCGACAGTTACGCCCATTCGCATCGCTTCAAAAATTGCAACTACGCGGCGAGTTGTCGGGTTCTCAATCTCATCGCGGCAGGCGCCGACCTGCCCCGTTAGACCTTTAGTGTCTAACGGGGTGTTGATCATGCGAATAGCTTTTTGCAGCACTTCTTCAAACGACCGCCCAATCGCCATCACTTCACCCACGGATTTCATTTCGCTGCCAATGTGCGTGGCTGCGTTATCAAATTTATTCAAATCCCAGCGCGGCATTTTGAGGACGAGATAATCAAGCGCGGGCTCAAAGCAGGCGGTGGTTTTCTTTGTAATAGAGTTTTTCAGTGCGGGTAGCGTGTAACCGAGCCCGAGCTTGGCCGCGACGAACGCGAGTGGATAGCCCGTCGCCTTTGATGCAAGCGCAGACGAGCGTGAGAGACGCGCGTTGACTTCGATGACTCGGTAATCGGAATTGGCAGGGTTCAGCGCATATTGGATATTGCATTCACCAACGATACCGAGATGTCGTATCGTCTTGATGGCGATTTCACGAAGTCCATGGTACTCGGCATTCGAAAGCGTTTGCGATGGCGCGACGACTATCGACTCGCCCGTGTGTACGCCCATCGGATCGACATTTTCCATGTTGCACACCGTGATGCAGTTGTCGGCCGCATCGCGTACGACTTCATACTCCACCTCTTTCCATCCCTCGAGATATTCTTCTATAAGTAACTGATGAATCCAAGAGGTGTCGCCTCTTGAATTTTGAGTACCAAAGAAGTCTGACGCTCTTTCTCGCAGTTCTTTCTCATCACGTACGAGCCCAGAGCCTTCGCCGCCCAGCGAAAATCCTGCACGCGCCATAATGGGGAAGCCAATTTTTTTCGCCGCGGCGAGCGCCTCTTTTTCGTTGGACGTTGCGATACTCCGCGCCGTCTTTACACCGATTTCATTGAGTCGTTTGATGAACAGGTCGCGATCTTCGGTATCACGAATTACAGAAACGGGAGTGCCCAGTACCTCGACGCCGTGCTTCTTCAGCACGTCGCTCTTTTCGAGCGCCAAGCCAAGATTGAGCGCTGTTTGTCCGCCGAAAGAGAGCGCGATGGCATCGGGTTTTTCCTTCTCAATCACCTGCGTGGCGAATTCTTCGGTAAGCGGCAGAAAATAAATACGATCTGCACAGTTCTCACTTGCCCGACCGCCACTCCAGGCGGGCGGGTCAGTCTGCACTGTTGCAATATTGGGATTCATCAACACCACTTCGATGCCCTCTTCTTTAAATGCCTTGATTGCTTGCGAGCCCGAATAATCAAATTCGCCCGCCTGGCCAATGCGGAGGCCTCCCGACCCAAGCAATAAGATTTTCTTTGGGTTGCTTGTCCTGAGCTTAGTCGAAGGATTGATCATATTTTGTTAGCGATGAGATCCTTGAGAAAGCGATCAAATATCCAAGCAGTATCGGTGGGTCCCGGCGAAGCCTCTGGGTGGAATTGCACCGAGCGCCACGGCTTAGAGACGTGCATGATGCCTTCATTGGAGCCATCGTTGGCATTTTTGAACCACGGTTTCCAATCAGAAGGCAATGTAGACTCGTCGACCGCGAAGCCGTGATTTTGCGAAGTTATGTAACATCTGTTGGTCTCCTGATCGATACAAGGCACGTTTTGCCCGCGGTGGCCGTAGGGGAGTTTGTACGTCTTCGCCCCTGCAGCGAGCGCCAAGAGTTGATTGCCGAGACACACGCCGAGGATTGGTTTTCCGGCGTCCATCGTTTTTTTGATCTGCTCGACGGTTGGTCCGCACATCGTTGGATTGCCAGGGCCGTTGGAGAGCACGAGTGCACGATAATCTTCTTTCGAATAGTCGTAATCCCATGGGACTCGAATGATGGTCGTTTCCGGTCGTATCAGCGAGCGCACAATGTTTTCCTTTGCACCGCAGTCGACGAATATGATTTTAATCGCGCCGTCGCCGTACGTCCTCACTTCTTTCGGCGAAACCCTTGCAACCAAGTTTTCAGTATTTGGGTCAAAAAAATCCCCCGGTTGACCGGAGGTAATTAATTGACCAAGGGTCGAGCCCTTTTCGCGGAGCATCTTGGTGATCGCGCGGGTGTCGACACCCTGAATTGCCGGTACGCCGGAGGCCTTGCACCAATCCGCAAGACTCTGCACTGCATCGTGGTGCGAAAAGTTTGCGGAATAATTCGCGACGACGAGCCCAGCTATCTGCATTTTCTCTGACTCGAAACCCGTTAGGGTTTCGCCCCGCGAAGCCTCGGCGAAGTAGGGCACACCATAATTTCCTATAAGCGGATACGTACACACAACGATTTGTCCAGCAAAAGATGGATCGGAAAACGCTTCTACATATCCCGTCATGCCGGTTGCAAACACCACCTCCCCAGCCGCGTTTGACGCGGCGCCAAAGCTTTCGCCTTCAAACGCCGTGCCGTCTTGAAGTAGCAATTTCATACTTCGGTTCGCCGAAGCTCTTTGGAGCGAAGGCGACTAACAAAATAGACCCGGGCGGGTCTTTGGTTCGGAGCATTCAGGGAAGCCATTAAAATTAAAGTGTAGTCCCGTTCGACAAAAAAGTCAAATCGTGGACAATGCTGTGAATGCAGCGATCAGATTTGAAAGAATTGAATATTCCAGATTCGCCGGGTATATATCGGTTTCTCGGAGCTAACCCTACTTCGCATAAAGCTTCGAAGGGCAAGGGCGCGAAGATTCTTTACATCGGCAAGGCGGCATCGCTGCGCGATCGCGTCAAAAGTTACTTTTCACCTGATTTGGCAAAAGGTCGCGGTGCGCGGATTGTGGGTATGGTTGCAGCTGCAACGTCACTCGAATGGACGGTAACTGACTCCGTGCTTGAAGCGCTTATCTTAGAAGCAAATCTGATCAAGCAACACCAACCGCAATACAACGTCGATGAAAAAGACAATAAAAGTTTTAATTATCTCATCATTACCAAAGAGGATTTTCCCCGCGTACTCGTCATTCGAGGAAGAGAACTATTTGGTCCAGAAGGATCAAAGCTTAGGACGAAAAAAATATTTGGACCATTCCCTCAGGGACTGCGAGAAGCGTTGAAAATAATACGCCGCATTTTTCCGTATCGCGATGCCTGCGTGCCGAATTCGGGCAAGGCTTGTTTTAACAGGCAGATAGGACTGTGCCCGGGCGTTTGTAGCGGTGAAATGAGCTGGGATGAATATGCTGAACGCATAGCACACATCTGCGAACTATTCAGCGGCAATTTCAAGGGACTGAAGAGGGATTTGGCGCGAACAATGAAAGAAGCAGCGAAAGATGAAGAGTTTGAAAAAGCGGCGGCACTGCGGCGACAAATAGAGGCTCTTAATCACATCCGCGACGTGTCACTTATCAAGGATGAACACAGAATTGCGCCGGGTGGCGGTACACGTATCGAGGCGTACGACGTGGCGCACACGAGTGGGGAGGAATCGGTGGGTGTCATGACGGTCGTTGCGGGAGGCGAGCCGGTCAAGAGCGCGTATCGCAAATTCAAAATCCAATCGGTAAGGAATAACGACGTCGCCGCGCTGAAGGAGATGCTTTCGCGGAGACTAGTTCATACCGAGTGGCCGCTGCCGCGCGTCTTCGTCGTGGATGGCGGCAAAGGACAGCTCAATGCAGCGCGAGGCGTGCTTAAAGATGCAGGCATCGGAATCGCGCTCGTGGGAGTAGTAAAGACTGAGCGGCATCAGCCGGAGCGATTGATCGGTGATGAGCGTGCTATCGTGGCGCATCAAAAAGATATTTTGCTGGCCAATAACGAGGCGCATCGGTCTGCGATTTCCTGGCACAAAAAACGCCGCGCAAAAAGATTGATCGCCTAAATACGGTATACTATTTCAATGATGAAAATGATCGTCGGCGTTCTCCGCGGCGGAGCGTCTTCCGAATACAATCTTTCTTTGAAGACAGGTGCCGCGATCATCGATAATCTCGCGCTCGAGCGCTACGAGGCGCACGACATTTTTATTGATAGAAAGGGCATGTGGCATGTGCGCGGAAGACCTGTGTCGCCTATGCGCGCACTTACGCGAGTCGATGTAGTGCTCAATGCACTCCACGGTGGCGCAGGCGAAGATGGTACTGTGGGGAGAATCTTGCAGAGAGCCAGCATTCCATACGCCGGATCGCGACCACTCCAGAGCGCGCTCGCGCTCAACAAAATTCGTTCGCGCGAAATATTGGAGCGAGCGGGGGTGATCATGCCGCGAGCCATTTGGTTTACGCTCAACGATGAGGCAACAACGGGCGAAATGGCCAAGATCGCGTTTAATTTATTTCCTCCACCGTTTGTATTGAAACCGCCGCTCGAAGGGTCTTCTTACGGTATTACGATCGCAAAACACCTCGTAGATTTGCCCGACGCGATTGGCGACGCACTCGACAGATACGGCGCGGTATTGGTGGAAGAATATATTCGCGGAAGAGAGGCGAGCGTGGGACTCATTGAAAATTTTCGTAAGGAAAATTTGTATGCGTTGCCGCCGGCACGCACGCTCGTGCCCGAGGGGTGGCGCATGCAGCACCCATCGCACTACGAAGAGGGGTCGCTTCACCATTTCGTGCCGAGCGATTTTAGCGATGCGCAAAAGCGCTATCTGATGGACACCGCGCGCAAAGCGCATCGCACGCTCGCGCTCAATCATTTTTCGCACGCCGACTTCCTCGTAACCCCGCACAAAATCTACCTCCTCGAAATCAACGCTCTTCCCGGTCTCTACCCCGGCGCCGCATTCCCCAAGATGCTGGATTCGGTCGGCGTCTCTATGAGCGACTTTTTGGACCATTCGATTCAACTGGCACGCAGCGTATAAAAAAGGGCGCGGGCTCTGCAACGTATTGTGCAGAGCCCGTCTCCGGTATCAAACGAACCATTTATCCCGCGGCGGTTTTGCGGTCCGCCGTTGGGGCAGGAACTAACGACGGTCGTGGGCGAATTTCAGCCCGAACCGCTCGCAGAAGATCAGCAAGCTCGGCTAAATATGTCTCCAGAACTTCTGGACTCATGTGATGCGCATTGCGCACCAGATTCATGACGTCAGAAAGCCGATTCCGCAGCTCCCCGAGTGTCGCGTCAGTTGGATGCTGCAGACTCATGCCCTCTCCTTACTACTCCACTTAAAAAACATCAAAGCCCCTCCGCTGAGAGGGGCGGGTCGACGTCAATTGTTGGTTGGCATCGGCACACCAAAACTGTAGCAGCGTTCAAATTGCTTCATGATCTCTTCAGCTGGGGAAAACTGTCTTGGTGGACTACATCCGCGTGCACTGGAACGAAGTTCTCATATTCCTATATACAGTTCAAAGAATTACTAAGGATTAGTTGCTGTGCCATCAAGTCTGGCTGGTTCTCTATCAAATTTTGCCCACAGCAGCATTTCCGAACGTGGGCTAGTAATACAAATAATCCCATTTCTGACATCGTTTTTAGTAACTTGCGCAAAACCCTCAAAGTTTAATTCCAATATTTGTGCATCTGTTTCCACATTGAAACAAGTATTGGTAGGAATAATTTGACCGTCTAATAAGAAAGTTAGCGCCGCTTGATGCTCACTATCTCGAAAAAACATCTTCTTGTCTTTCAGAGTAAAATTCGCAACTTGATTAACAGTGGCAATTTGAGTAATGGTTGAGGAACTGTTTTCATTTGCTTCTTGCATAACTAATGGAGTGGCTGCATTGTTAAAATACCAGTAGCCAGCAGCGATTACCGACGGAACTAGAATCAGTCCTACAACATTAATCTTGTGAGTTGTTGTCAGTTTATTCATAAGCATTTTGACCCATAAATTTTCATTGATTTCGCGGGCACGGCATTTATCTGTTTGGTGCCAGTCAAATTTTATGGACCCTAGCGGATTCGAACCGCTGACATCTACATTGCAAATGTAGCGCTCTACCAACTGAGCTAAGGGCCCAACTTCTTTTTGAGAAAACGACGTCCTGCAGCTGTTTTAAAGTACAGTTCTCGTTTCCTCGCAGCTTCAAAAGTATCAAATTCTTCAGCGTACGCAACAGTGGGCTTTTTCATCTTTGCAGTGGTTTTGGTAGAGCCTCGTCCATGCTCTTGCAAACGTCTACCCAAATTATTCGTCATTCCCTTGTATAGGGTGCCAAGCTCATCCCTTAAGACATAAACGATATGGCCCATATCTCTGAGCTAAGCCCGCCCGAACGACTGACGTCGTTCAGTCGGGCGGGGGCCCGCGCTTGAAAATGTACCAGGTTCTCGCCATCGAGCAAATCTCTACGCAAGCAATCTCACCATTACTTCATTTGGATTTTGACACCTTTACTAGTATCGTGAATGGGCGTGCGCCACGCTATTTTGTAGTTCCGTATGAATACTGAAAAACCCACACGAAGTGAGAAATGGAAACTGGAGCTCGAACAGGTTTTTTTGGCAGCATATGACGAGTACTCAGATTCGCTGTTCCGGCATGTAATGCTCCGTGTGCGTGATCGCGAAGCAGCAAAAGATGTCGTGCAAGAAGCGTTTAGCCGGACGTGGGTGTACCTCTCAGACGGTAAACAAATCGAGTACATGCGAGCGTTTTTACATCGCGTGGCCAATAATTTGATCGTGGACGCCGCTCGCAAAAAGAGATCGAGCTCGCTCGACGCCATGATGGATGATGGCGGCTTTGAGGTTGCTGACGAATCCCTGACGCACCCTGACATCATTCCGCAAACGCGGGAGGTCGTTGAGCACTTGAAATCACTTGATGAAATTTATCGCACCGCCATCATGAAACGATTTTTTGAAGAGAAATCGCCGAAGGAAATTGCCGTCGAGCTTGGCGTATCGGAAAACGTGGTCTCGGTGCGCATTCACCGCGGCATCGAGCGACTTGGCAGGCTTATGAAGCGCAAACCAGCAAAAGCTGCATAGCGATTGACACAAAAACAGACCCATGCGAGCATGTTTGTAATGTATTTTTCTGTGGGCAGGTCTTGGACAAAGCTCTCGGAAGGGTCGTTTACAGATTTTAGTTAGCTAGTTCAAGACACGAAGATTCATGGCAAAGAAGTTGTATGTTGGTGGTCTGCCTTACGCGACCACTGATGCGGAATTGCAGGAGGCGTTCGCGCAAGCGGGTGCAGTGGAATCAGCTGTCGTCATCATGGATAAGATGAGCGGCCGCTCGAAGGGATTCGGATTTGTCGAAATGACGAATGACGAAGATGCCCAGAAAGCGATCGATATGTTCAACGGGAAGGATTTTGGAGGCCGCACATTGACGGTCAACGAAGCGCGCCCGATGGAAGCTCGTCCTCCTCGCTCCGGTGGCGGCTACGGTGGCAACCGTAGCGGCGGCTATGGCGGTGGTGACCGCGGCGGCAACCGCAGCTGGTAATAGGCGCTTGCCTATTTTCTATGAGCGGCCGCCTCAGACGCGGCCGCTCTGCGTTTGCACTTCCCGCACATCGCTCGTAAGGACATAACGACCTGGCCGTCTCCTCCCTCGTACCAAATCTGTGATACTTTGAGGCAATCTTTTGATCTTATGGAAGAATACGACAAACTTACGAATATTGAACATGAATCGATACGCATGTATTTGCGTCGCTTTATGGCCGAGCACCCGGCGCGGGCTCCTTTTCATATTCGCGCACTCGATTGGAGCGAGGCGGCTTTTTTGGGAAGCCATACAAGCGGCACGTTTGCATATACGCGCTTTGCGGGCGCTGCGTTTGCGGTTGTACTTTTTGTCGGTTTTGGGACATCGTATGCTGCGCAGAGCGCGCTTCCCGGACAAGCGCTTTATGGCCTCAAGGTCAATGTCAACGAAAAAGTTGCCGGTGCTTTAGCGATCACGCTCGTCTCGCGCGCGCAGTTTAGTGCTGAGCTCACCGAGCGCCGTCTTGAAGAGGCCGAAATGCTAGCCGCTGCGAACGAGCTCTCTCCGGAAATGAGCGTCGCAATACAAATTCGCATCGAGCAAACGACCGCTAGCTTTAATAGCCATGTCGCTGATCTCACGGAATCCGACGATGGGACGGTGGCCGCTGTGGACGTGCAGTCGGACATGGAAGCCAAACTCGCCGCCCACGCCAATGTGCTTACAGCGCTTACAACTACCGTGCCTGAGACAAAGGACGCGCTCGCGCCGATTATTTCCGCGGTAGAGACGCATGTAGCAACTGCGCGCGAAGCGAGAGGCCGTGCCGCGGCATCCCTTACAACAAACGCTTCAACGGGCGAGGCGCCGGCAAAAGCAGCCGTTGACAAAAAGAAGGAGAGTGCCAAGGAGGCGCTCGGGCGCGTGCTCACGCTTGTAAACGAGACGGGCGAAGGAGCAAGCACCTCGCCCTCGAGTGTCATAGCTGGGCGCGCCAACGAAGTAGAAGAAGCGGTGGAGCAGGGCGAAGCATATTTGCAAACGGGTGAATATGAGCAAGCCAACCAAGCTTTCCAAGGTGCTATCCGCGCAGCTACGCAAACCGAGACGGAAGCGGCAATGAGCCTTGAGCTCCAAAAGATTCTTCCGGCATTCCCCCTTGAAGCCACAACAACGATTGGTGCAGAGCTGAATATTGGAGTATCCAACGGTGCCGTGTTGGGAACGACTACGAGTCAGGGAGCGGAAGAGGGCAACAAGAAGAAACGCTGAATTCCCTTCATCTTCACTATCCCCATTTTTCACATCTCCGCGACGCGCAGATGAGCGAAAATCACGCATAATAGGGATAATGTTTTCATCGTATACGAGCGGGCGCGTAGAGTGGGATAAGATTCTTTTTTGGGGCGTTGGTATCTACGCCGTCATGTTTCTTTTATGGAACTTTTTTGCTCTGTACGGATTTACCGCAGGCGTCATTCCACGAATTATATTGCTCTTAGCGCTCATCATAACGGCGACGCTTGCCGGTAGGTCGCTGCGCTTTGGGAGACCTTCGGATATTTTGCCCTACTCAATAGGGTGGACAGTCATCACCATGATCCTAGATAAGATTATGATTTTTCCGGTCGTAGGCCTCAGCATGTATGCAGATTGGAATATTTGGGTTGGCTATCTTCTGCTTCTTGCGATTCCGATTCTTGCGCCACATACGAGGCATGCGCCGGAGCCGACTCGCATAACATGACGCACGTCATTGAGCCGCGCGATGCCGCCTTTGCACTCGTCTTGCATCGTTTTTTTGTGCGCTTTGCAAATACGGCAGTAAGTGCATTCGTGTGGATCATTCTTTTTCTCTACTTTGCGGACATTGAACCCTCGCTTGTTCACGCGGTCATCCGCACCTTTCTGCTCTATGCACTCGCACAAACAGTAACGATACTGGCGGCACCGCTCGCGCTGCGCATGATCAGGGGCAACATGCTGCGCGGGCTCGTTTACGGCACAATTTTTTCCGTCGCCGCGCTCGCGTATATGGGCGCGCTTACCTCCGACGTCTTTCCGCAAGGAGCTGCAGTGGTCGGAATACTGCTCGGCCTCTACCGCGCGTTTTATCGCGCCCCGTACGAGCTCGAGCATCGCGCCGCTCTACCTCAGGGCGGGCCGCTTTTTGCTGCGGAATTGTTTCTGGGGTTAACTCCGTTCTTGGCAGGTCTTTCTGTCGCGATGGGCATCTGGTATCCTCATCTCTTTTTTGTTGCTGCCGCTATCAATGCACTCGCACTCATTCCGCTCCTCTTCACGCTGAATGTCCACGAAACATATTCGTGGGGATACCGACAGGCCTTCGCGGAGCTTATCGCCAACAAAAATCAACCGCTTGTCGTCTCTGGCGTCCTTGCGGGAGCAGGAGGTGCCCTCCTCTTTCTGATTTGGCCGATTTTACTGTATTTTGAGCTCTCGCCAAAACCGCTTGTGCTTGGTGCCGCGTTTTCGGCGGCACTTCTTATGGTGCTTATAATCCGCTCACGTCATGCGCGCGTACTCATCGATCAGCACGCCGACGGTGCCACCTACATAGACGAGTACACGGTATTGAAAGAAATGGCACTCGCAATCGGCAGACTCGTGATAAGCCTCTGCGCTGCGATCGGCGTAGCGGTGCTGCTTACGTATTGAAGAGAGAGGCGACGACTTCTTTTACCACCGCGCCGTCGGCGCGCCCGGCGAATTCCTTGATGACGGCGCCCATGAGCTTACCTGCTCCCGCCTGGTCAACGTTCATTTCAGCCTGTTTTGCGCGAGCAACCTTTTCGATCTCCTCGCGACTCGCCATTTGCGGCAAAAATTCCTCGATAATTTTCTTTTCAGCCGCTTCTTTTTCCGCGAGCTCCGCGCGGCCGCCCTTGGTGTACTGCTCAACCGCATCCGCGCGCTGTTTCCCAAGTCGCTTTAATACCGTTATCGCTTCGTCGTCAGAAAGTTCTTCGGTTGGCTTTCGCCCCTTGGCCACCAATTCATTCGTAAAAGCCGCCATAGCCCCACGTAGCGTATCCACCCGAAGCTGATCCTTCGCCTTCATCGCGGCAATCATCTGCGCCTTGATGTCTTGTACTACCATGAAGAAAAATATACCACATCTCGCAATCTCGCGCATACCCCTCTCTAATCGACGGCCGTCGATTAGAGAGGGGTATGTCTTGGTGCCATGCTAGAATTTGCGCATGGAGATCTTGATCGTCGGACTTCTGATTGCAAACCTATCTCTTCTCGCCTACCTTTTGATGCGCAAACCGACCGCCGCGCTGCAGGATACGGGTTCTTTTGTACTTTTGCAGCAACAAATGCAAGAAATGGCGCGGACGATGGATACGCGGCTTGGGGAGGGGATTCGGACGCAATTTGATCAGTCGCAGAAGACCTTTAGCACAATTCAGCAGCAGATGGACGCGATTACCAATCGTGTCTCGTCGCAATTGATGGAGGTGGTGAAGGGCGTGTCGGAAACGAGAGAGTCCACCAAGCAAGTATTTACGATTGCCGAACAGCTCCACAATCTCGAAAAGGTCTTGAAGCACCAAAAGCAGCGGGGGAATCTTGGCGAAGCATCACTTGAGCTCATTCTCGGCAATATTTTGCCGCCCGGCACATACAAAATGCAGTATGAATTTCCGGGCGGGGAAACGGTGGATGCGATTATCGAAACGAAGGAAGGAGTCATTCCTATTGATGCCAAATTTTCTCTCGACAATTATCAGCGCTTGGTGAATGCCGTAGATGACGCGCAGCGAGCAGAGCTCGAGAAGCAATTCAAAAACGATCTCAAGCTGCGCATTGATGAAACCGCAAAATATGTGCGACCCAAGGACGGCACACTCCCATTTGCCTTTATGTATATCCCGGCCGAGGCTATTTACTACGACCTGCTCATCAATGAAGTCGGCTCGGTGAAGGTCAACACGCGCAATCTCATCGACTATGCGTACAATGAAAAGAAAGTCATCATCGTCTCGCCGACCACCTTTGCCGCGTATCTCCAATCAGTCCTCTACGGTTTCAAGGCCTTCAAGATCGAGGAAACGGCCAAGGATATCGCCAAAAACGTGGAGGCACTCGGGCGGCACCTCAAGGCGTATGAGGACTACTATAAGAAACTAGGCAACTCGCTTTCGACGACCGTCAATCATTACAACGCGGGTGGCAAGGAGCTCGGAAAGATTGATAAAGATGTCTTAAGAATTACCGGGTCCTCGACCGGCCTTGAAGCACCTGTTTTGGATAAGCCGCAGCTTGCCTTTGACGAGTAAGCGAGTTATATTTCGCCATCATATGGCCAAGATCGCGATTATAGAGACGGGCGGCAAACAGTACGTCGTTGAGAACGGCAACGTTTTGCAGGTAGAGAAAATCACGGGTACCTCAAAGGGTAGCAAGGTTACTTTTGACAAAGTCCTCCTTACCGACGATGGTTCCAAGGTCGCTCTCGGCGCACCATACATCACTGGTGCCAAAGTCACCGCTGAACTCATTGAAGAGGGTAAGGACGATAAGGTTCGCGTGATCCGCTACCGCCAAAAGAGCCGCTATTTCAAGAAAAAGGGCCATCGGCAACCATACGCGAAAATCAAAATCACCGGCCTGCCCTGAGTAGTTTGCCCCTGCTTTCACCGAGAGAATCAAGGGACGCTCCCATAATACCAACTTGGCTTGAGGTAGAGCTTTGGTCTGTGTACATAAATAACCCTTCGAGGGCCTAATACCAAAAGGTAATCCACCGGTTTGACCGGTGAGACTTGAAAAGGCTTGGCCGTTCCGAGAGTCAGTATCATACGAAGCG
>Ga0209542_10012836_pt1 | contig 14569 bp, 14 predicted proteins | sample RifCSPhighO2_01_FD_184028 | JGI IMG/M metagenome (GOLD analysis project Ga0209542, IMG submission 184028) | Soil microbial communities from Rifle, Colorado - Rifle CSP2_plank highO2_0.1 (SPAdes) (version 2) | ecosystem: Environmental > Terrestrial > Deep subsurface > Rock core/Sediment ...
GGCTTAAGACCATGCTCCTCTGCTATCTGGGCGACCGAGATGCCATCGTCCCTGATACGCTCAATATCTGCTCCTTAACCTCTTTGGATACTGCCGGCTGTCCTTTGGGCATAATTTTTCCTTTCTGCATCCATTATACCCTTGAAGACTGATTGTCTAAATTTTGGGGGGCGGGTCACTTACTGCAAATGTTGAAGATTTTATCAGTAAGAGTAACGCACTTTCTCTTGCCGCCGATTATTGTAACTCTTTCAAACACGGGGGGTTAGATAAAAACTCTAGGTCAGGGCAAGAACTTGAAAAAATGAACACTCATATTAATTTTGATCTTACGCCAACAGGATTTGTAGCGTCCGCTCGCCTTGAACTTACAATCGGCGGCAAGAAATACGATGCCTTCTCGTTAGCGACAGATTGTATGAAAGAATGGGATAGTTTTTTAGAACAAAACCAAATTCGATTTTCAGCTCCTTAATTCATAGCCCGCCAGAATTTCGCCAAAAAAGAAAGCCGAAGCCCGCGCGGATTCCTCCCCAGACCCCTCCTCCGCGCGGGCGAGACCGCATTCCGCACCCCGCCACCATTCCCCCAGAAAAATAGAGGAGGGGTGCGGTCAAGAGTTCCGTTCAAAGTAGGTTCGCGCGAAGTGTATAATTACAGACACCAAAAATTTTCAATTATGGCTAAACGTTCATTTATAAAAATTTTGGCGATTTGGTCGTTTCTGTCTACTGCGGCCGTGACTGTTTTTGCTTCGCAGGACCGGATAGTTAGCGCTGGTCTCAAAATGGCCTGGGGTCTCATCGTATTGTGGGTAGGCGCGGGCGGCTATATTATGCATCGCTTTCGCGATTCCATAAAAAATTTCGTTCAGCGTATTCCTCTTGGCTGGAAAAAGAAATTCGTTTTATTCGCTACCTTGCTGTTTCTGATCAAGGAAGCGATAATTACCACTATGACTAACTTGGCGCCGGTGTTTGGTGCCAGTATTGGCGAGGTCTATATTACCGCGTCTGCCAATTTTCTGGACGTAGTTTTTTTTCACAGTGCGACAATGTTTGTCGGCCCATTTGTGTTTTGGGCACTGGCTCTACGACGCTATGATTTTAGTCCTTTCGGCGCTTTTATAGTTTTTGGCCTCACTGGCCTGTTGGGAGAGATTGGTTTTTCAGCCCACAGCAGGTGCCGCAGTTTGCCATGTGGATGTTTATATATGGCCTTATGATCTATCTGCCAGTCTATTCCCTGCCTCCTGCTGAACGGCGCGGCGCCAGACCGCCGAAATTTATCATTATGTGTTAATGATATTTTTCCCTCTGCTGCCTGTTCCATTATTTGCCTGGCTGCCGGGCGTGATTGATCCCGATCATCCCACCATTCATTTCCAGCAAAAACTCCGCCCTTGACGGCGGAGTTTTTGGTTGCAGAAAGATAGTATAATCAAAATAACAATACCAAACGCACAGGAGGAGTGCTATGAAAAAGAACATTCTTGCGGCAGCGCTGCTGGTTTTTACTGCAGTCCTGTGCGTGGTTTACGCGCAGGACTATGAATTGGTTCTGGTCGGTGTAGTCAAGGATTATCGCCGATTACCCGAGCAAAACAAACAAAATGCGGAATTCACTTTTGTTCGTTTGATCTACAACGGCCGTATTCCTGGGTACATCAAAAATTGGTATACGGATTATCCGAAGGGTGATCAAGCGCTCGTGGCGATGCTGGGCCGCAGCACTGGCGCCCAAATTGCAGAGGAACCGAGAGCTATCCCCATTCTCCACCCTGACCTGTTTAATTACCCAATGGTTTATTCACTGGAGGCTGGCCAGATGCTGCTCGATGACCCGCAACGTAAACGAATGCGGGAATATCTGGAGCGCGGTGGGTTTTGGATGATTGATGACTTTTGGGGAACTCACGAGTGGGACAATTTCGAAAGCGAAATGCGGAAAATTTTCCCCGAATGTAAGATCGTCGATATCCCGCAAAGCCATATCATTTTCCACAATTTCTTTGACATTGATGAGGTGCGGCAGATACCGAACGTTGGCTACGCCACTTGCCATGATTGTCCAACCTGGGAGTTGGACGGTTATCAGGCAAAGGTTCGCGGGGTGTTTGATGAGAAAGGCCGCCTCATGGTATTTATCAACCACAATACGGATTTGATGGATGCCGCGGAGTGGGCGGACTATGAACCGTACGCGTATCGTTTTTCCGCATACTCATACCGCGTTTTCACCAACGCGGTTATCTACGGCATGACGCACTGACTGGAAACAAAAGGAGGTTTCAACGAAAACATTGAAAATGCGACAATGGGCTCGAGGATTTATTTCTTGAGCCTTTTGTTATCTCTTGAAAAGAGTTTTGATTTTTTTTGCCACGCGAAATAAGGTGTGATATTTTTTATCAACCACGAGATCCCAAGTGCCTATGCAATGTCTTTCTACCCCAGTCTTTCCTGATTTGATGTAGCGGGATTTGAAACGTGTGATCCCTGCCCATGAATGGTCTTCGTCTGCGCCAGCCGGCGCGATACCCCACATATCATAATATTTTTTTCCGGCCAGTTTGCTCTGGCGAATTGCTTCCCATAGCGCAAGAGAAGGCACGTTCGCGTTTCTGCTTTCCGATGAGGAAGCCGCATACAGATAAGTTCCACTGTCACCAAACAGCATTATGATTGAGGCAGCCAGAATCTTGCCTTCAAACTCGCCCGTCAGCAAAATCGCGCGCGGATCACGCGATTTGTAATCGCCGAGCATAAACTGCTGGCGGAATTTTTCAAATCTAGACCTTGGCCAAACAGCGATGCCATCGCGTCTGGCTGTCTCGCCGATCAGCTCAATGAATTTGTCAAAAGCCGGACTGTCCTTGGTTTTTTCTTCAATTTTAACGCCCTTTTTTTTGGCGAGCCGGATGTTATAGCGGGATTTTTCGTGCATATTTTCGAGGAGTTCATCTTCGGTTTTTGTCAGATCAACGAGCACCGTGTCTTGCGGTTCCATTTGCCGCAACAGAATCTCCGGAGGAGTAAAGTTGTAAGTTGTAAGTTGTAAGCCACTTTCATAAGGCGGATTAATTCGAATCAGTACCGAGTTTTCTTTTTTCCCAATCCGTCTTAATTCCTCAAATACACAACTTATTAACTTGTTACTTACAACTTGCATGACAGGTCCTTTTGTCACCTCTAGATAAGTCTTGCCAAAATGCAGCGGCCGCACTATCGCCTGGGCCACTGCCAGGTACTCCCCCGCTTCCCCTGTCACCGCGAAGCGATGAATTTTAAATCCCAAAGATTTTTGAAACTCGCCCCACTCATAGGTTTGCAAAAAAGACGATGGCGAAGAATTTTCCGCAATAAATTGGTTCCACTCGCCGTGATGAATTTCTGTTCGAATCTGCATGAAATGATTATAAACCAAAACCCCTCCGGTTAGGAGGGGGTTAGATTAAATGCCTTTTTGCTCTAAAGCAAGAGTAACCTGGTTGACAGCGCGGATCCAGCCGTCGTTTTTCCAACCGACCCAGCGGTTTCTCATAAGGGCTGGCGTGGTAAGTCCACCATCATGATATTTCTGGATAAGCTGGTTGGCTCTGGCAAACGCGTGAGCATAATCTTTGTAAGTCTCAGGTTTACCGCCGCCAATCCCCCAACAGTTGTGAGGCCTGATGTTTCTTTTGCAGAAATTGCTTTCCGCGAATGAAATACCAATGATCAGACGGTAATGGCGATGCTTTAAAAGTTCTTCCGCAAACGGGGCCATCGGCGAGCTCTTGCTCTCCAGATATTCTCTAAGCGGCTCTACGCGCGGGTCAATGACGGGCTCGTGGGCAAGAGCTTCAGCTTCCACCAGGTCTTCACCGAATATGACCTGGTCAATATCAGTAAGCGCGACAGAGAACACAAACGGCTTATAATCGGGAGTCGACTGAGCCAAGGCCGCGTGAGGAGCAAGGCTCCAGGATATTACTCCAATCAGTGATGCTCCGATGAATATTTTTTCAAGAGCCGTGAGCTGCCTAAGGGCTTTGATATCAATACTGCCCCATTTAGCGGTAAAATTAGTAGTATTCATTTCTATTAGTAACCCCTTTCAATCTTCTCTTAAAAGTAAAAAACCCAAGCTAGGGTTTTTTTTGTTTTGGTGATTAAGTTGTTATTCGGGTGTTGCCTACCCTATCCGATGAAGGATAGGGCACGCAACTATGTAGCCTACCACATAACAGCAATAGAATCAAGGCTGTTTTTCGAAAAAAATGCTTATTTAAGCCATTTTTTATTGTTATTTTGGCCACAGTTAGCCAAAAATGGGCATTTGGAAAAACTCAGGAAAATGGCTATAATCTATGAGTCTTTTGTGAGCCCGGGTGGCGAAACTGGCAGACGCACTACCTTGAGGTGGTAGCGCCCGAAAGGGCTTGGAGGTTCAAATCCTCTCCCGGGCATTCGTCGCAATTGGTGGACACTTCGGGTTTTCGCTGGGCGAAAAGCCCTTCGGTCCACGTATTGCTCCTCTTTCCCAAAAACCCGTGCTCGGCCCGAATGGGCATGCGCTCCTGCTCTTTGGGATCCCCTAAAATGCAGGGACGGTTAGCTCAGCTGGTTAGAGCGCCTCGTTTACACCGAGGAGGTCACTGGTTCAAATCCAGTATCGTCCACCATAAAATCAACATTTCACAATAAATTTTTCAATATGTCAAATAGCTTGAAAATATTCAGTTTTTCGCTGTCCAAGCTGTTTTTTTATGCTTTAATCCTCCTGCTCCCTTTTAATATTAACTGGGTGCGTTTCACAGAAACCAGCTTCTATTTTGGGTATCATGTTTTCTACAATTCTTCATGGTTTTATTTGACAGATATTATAATTTGTGGTGTGGTATTAATTTGGGGATGGAAAGTTTCGATGAAACACGGAGGATTTAAACAGGTTTTCAACAACATATTCACATCCCCGGTTTTTTATTTTTGGCTTATTTCAGCCATTTCCATAATAGTTTCACGTGAAACACTCCTGGGTTTTTATGGGGCTGTGAAGATCTCAGAGTTCTTACTGATATTTCTCTATGTGAAACACAGTTTCGGTGAAACAAGAAAGGTGCTATGGCTGATTGTGATTGGAGCGATGGTTCAATCAGTCATCGGTATTTTGCAGTTCCAAAACCAGCACTCGATTGGTTTAAAAAGTTTCGGTGAAACATTCTTTGCCCCAATGATGAAAGGGATTGCCGAGTTCCCTACTGGTGAAACAGTCTTGATTAGAGCTTATGGCACGTTCCCCCACCCCAATTTGCTCGGTGTCTGGCTTTTCACAGCACTGATCTCCGTGATTTGGCTTATTTATGCACAATCTCGGCAAGACATAGATATTTCACGTGAAACAAAAGCAAGTGTTTCTGTGAAAAATGTTTGCATTGAAACATTTTTAGGGGTCGCCGTTATATTGATCTCCACTGGCATAGTGTTGACTTTTTCTCGCACCATTTGGCTGGTGACTGCCCTGGCCATTGCCGCGCTTTTGATTGTCAGCAGGCTAGTGAAACGAAAAGTTTTTGAGCGCATGCAAACTGGGCAGAGGGAAACTGGAGTGGCCATTTACCATCCCCGGCGAATAGCGCTTGTTTTGGTCCTGCTACTTGTAAGCCTCGGTCTCAACTGGATTTTTTATGGCCAGGAAATAAAAGACCGGATCCGAGTTTCTGAGAAACATGATCTTTCAGAAGAAGAAGCTGTGGTTAATCGCCAGCTTTTTAACAATATAGCCTGGGAAGCGATCAAAGATCATCCGGGATTTGGCTTAGGCATGCGTAATCTCGTGGTCAGGATGGGGGAATACTCGCCTGAAAGGCTACTACCCCATTTGCATCAACCGGTGCATAATCTTTATCTATTGATCACGGCAGAGCTTGGGCTCGTCGGTTTTACAGCTTTTGTCTGGCTGCTGTTTAATATTTTGAAGCAGGCGAGTCTCGCAAAGCTGTTTTTAGCGATGATATTTGGCGGCTTTCTGTTTTTGGGATTGTTTGATCATTATTTCTGGTCTTTGCAGCAGGGAGGATTGCTGTTTTGGATCATGGCTGGTCTTTTAGCTCACAAAAACACCCTGTCCGGTGATGCTGGGCAGGGTGTATAGGAAACGACGGTTTTAGGCATGTTTGGCCACGGACTCCTCAAATCGCGCTCCAACGCTGCGAAGTCCTGTGGCTAACGCGGGCCTGGCTGACATGACCGTGATAATCTGTTGGCCTCGCTGGATGGCCTCATTGATCTCGGTAAATGACGGAGCAGGGGAGCATTGATTCAGAGTTTTCGTGCATCCGCAAAGCGTAATCACGAGCTCGGTATCAGTAGTCTTGGTCCAATCAATCTGCGGAGGTCTTTCTATCTCAACGGTTTGCGCTTGGCTCATCTGGTACTCCTATTGAAAAACCTTCGCTTCCGCGGGTAATCTTGATGATAAGATTCTTACTGGCTCGATATCGAATGATTGAATGATAGTGCTACAAGCAGGGGAATGTCAACAAATCAAAGCCCGCCGCGCCCTCGCTTTCAGAAAATTCGTGCCGACAGTTGCGAAAATAAATACAAGTAAATAATAGCTTAAAAAATTTGTTTTCGCAAAATTTGTTCTTTGAAATTTTGAAAAAGAAAAAGGTGTGCGCAGATTACTCCACGCACACCCACTGGTGTTGAACTTACCAACTTCCCGAAGAACCTCCACCGCCGCTGTCGAAGCCACCGCCACCACCGAATCCGCCGCTGTTGCCGAATCCGTATGACGGACTCGAATCGCTCGAGCTTGATCTCGACGAGTAGTCGTTGGAATGATCGGTGTTCGCGTACTGATGCGCCGACTCGGCATTTGCCGTGTTCGACTGAATGCTCGTCAGGATCAGGTACAGGATGACCCAGTCAGTCATCGTCATGCCGGACTGCTGGGCTTGCACCTGCGCGTATTGCGTCCGAGCTTCTTCGAGATACTTCACGGCCTTCGGAGACGACTTGCCTTCGGCAAGTTTCTTCTCGACCGCTTCAATCATGCCCGGAATCTTCTTGAGCAATTCCGGACCTTCTCTCCGCGCCTTCTCGGCGAAAGCGATCTCGCGCTTCATGTCGGAAACGATCTGACTAAGCGGGTAATCCATCGAGTCGAGCTTCTCGCGAAGCTCGAGCCAGTCGACACCTTCGCTCGTAGCGGTCAGTTGATCGATGGAAGAAAACTCGCCTTTCAGCTTAATGAGCTTTTTGCGGGTTTCCTCTTTCACGTCGGAACTTCTGGCCGTTCTCTCCGCCTCGGCGAATCGCGAAGCGACTCCGCCTTTGGTTTTGAGCACATACTTACGCGCCTTCAAGCGCCGAACTGGTGGCACGATGAGAAACAGCATCAGTACTGCTCCGGCGATACTGCCGAGAACGTAGCCGAGGATTTTCGTGTCTTCGGATGTCCACTCTCGCTGAGTCGGTTGCGGCGCTTGCGAAGTTTCTCTTTCTGCGGCCGCAGGCGCGGAGCTTGCATCAAGGGCGCGCATGATCTCATGCGTTCCGTCGATGATTCCTTGCGCCATGTCCCCAGCTTTGAAGCGAGGAAGAACGGCGTTGTCGTGAATCTGATCGGCACGACTGTCAGTGAGGATCGCGCGAGCGCCCGACGCGGTTTCGATCCGCATCTTGCGTTCTTTCGGAGCGATGAGGAAAACGATGCCGTTGTTCTGGCCACGCTTTCCAACACCCCATTCCTTTGCGAGTCCTCGCGCGTAGTCTTCGATGCTCTGGTTATTGAGCCAAGGCACTGTGATGACGGCGATCTCGATCGTGGTCTTCTTCTCGAACGCTGCCAGCTCGTCGTTCAGCGACGCCCCCTGCTCACGAGTGAGCAAATTGGCGAAGTCGTTCACATGGCCGGTTGCTTTCGGGTACTGTTGTGCGTGGGCCGTTGCTGTCGCAACAAGCAACAGCACAACGACAAAAACTGCGTTACGGGTCGTCTTCATTCGGTTCTCCTTTTCGGTTGTGAATGTTCAGTCTTTGAGCCAAATACGGCTCAATTAGTCCCGCGCTATCCTAGCATATTTAGACGCGTTTATCAATGGTAATTTGGATAAAAAAGCCTCAATGAGGCCCTATAAATTCTTTTTTTTAACTGTCGGCACGAATTTTTTGAAAGCGAGGGCGTGGCGGAATTCCCCCCACACCCCCCTTCCGCCGCGCCCTCGCTTCTGGCATTTCGGCGAAAAAATCCGGCGGCTATCTAATAAATCCTCCGTGTATCATGCAACGATACACTATCTTTGAGTTTAGTAAAATTTCTTCCTGACCATCAAAGTTTTCTAAACCGCCATTTACCGTAAATTGGTAAGTCCATTCGCCATCAGAAAACTTTGCTGGTCCTCGAACCGGAATAACATCATCATACTCCTGCATGAGTGCTTTTCGGAGGAAATCGTACACATCTTTCTCGCTAACTTTTTCATCAAGAACGAAACCAAAATAATTTGCACCCCATAGCGGCTTTTCGTTTTCATATACGATTTCCTCGCCGATAAAGTCGCGCCCACCAAAATAAGTGTCGTGATAAATCAGTCCGTCTTTTTCAAAATGATAATCTTCTGACTTCAAACGCGAGGGCGCGACTTTTGGTGCACTCTTGTTGGCATAAGTCGCTTTATTCGCTTCGTTTAGAAACTTTGCAAGAGTTTCGATATACATAATTATTTATTCTCTTTAACACCCTTAATCTTCTCATAATGAACCTGCATTTTATTGTCCATCAAGTAGGCGAAAAGATAAGTTGCTTCAACTGTACTGTAATGAAGCTCAAAGCTATCACTTGCAAATTTATATAAAGTATCATCAAATTTTTTCTTATCTTTCTGGAGATTTAAAAGTGCCAATTCTCCAAAAGGTCCTCCATGTACCCCTGATGATAAGTTTGTATAGTTAATTAATCTCTGTAGCAAATACTCTTTTTTGAAACGCTCTACCACCTTATTTTTCTCGTTGTTGTTATTTGCTATGAGATAGTAGAAAATTTGCTCGATGCGAAACTCCTTTCCGACTTCGCGAATCGCATTATTGTGTTCTCCTTTTGTATTCCAGTTAGTTTTTTCTGGGTAAACAGCCTTATTGTAGTTATTGATTTTGGTAAACGACTCAAGATCCTCATTCCCTTTTAGGGTTTTGTAATATCTCTTACCGACATCATCGCTGTCATCATTTAGAGCGCGCACATAAATATACAGATGTCTAAAATTGTGTTCAATCATAGAGCGAGATAAAATTGCGACAGCATAAACATTTCTACTTGCAGATGCTTCTAAAATAGCGCTATTCAAATAGCCGCTTTTGGGAACAAATGATAAAAGAGCTTTGTTTGTGTATTTGAACTTGGTTTTTTCTAAAGATTTAACTATCACAGGCAGGGAAGATTGAACTTCTTGTGAAAGTCGGGCATTCAGGTTAAAAAGTTGTTTTATTTTCTCCTCCATATCTCTATATCAGCAAAATATAAACACCCGAAAACATAATAGTCGCTCCGATAACTTTCTTAATCAATGTGGGCGCAGAAATATCCTCTTTGATTATGTTCGGTATTAGAAGCGTCAGAAAAACACCAATCAGAATTGCATAGAAAGATTGTACTTGCATAACAACTGTAACCAATCCAGCAGAAGGAGCGATTGCGAGAGCTTTTTTGATACTCATTTGACCGAAAAAGTCCAAAACATTGTTCCAAGAAAACCAGATATACTTTCCTGCTGTTGCGGTTTTAATTCCCTCGATAACTTGTCTACGTATTGACGGGATAATAAACATTGTTAGTCCCGCTAATGCAGAACCCAAATTATCGAGCATGAAGTAGTCCCAGAATGACATTTTTGTTAGTCCATAATCTATGAATAAAGTCATTACTGACCACATGAGAATTGCTATCAAAATCATTCCAAAACCTTTGATAAAAATTCCTTTGGTCTTTTCAAACGAAATTATGGTTGCGCCCGCCAGAACGACCACAAATCCAACAAGCTCATTTGAGGATAGCGTTTGTCCTAAAAACGCAAAAGCTAAAATAACGGTAATGACGGGAATGAGTTTGAAAAGAATTACGAGCGATGATGTATCGCCCTGCTCAAGTGCTTTTCCGTAGAAGCCATAAGAATAAATAAGCACCATGCCGGTTGCAATCGGTATCAAAGAATAAATGTTGAGTTCCGGTGTTCCTACAAAAAGAAAAATTGCGGCGAAGAAAATCCAACTCGTGATTGTTGAAAAGAAAACAAAATCAAAAATCCCCTTCGTATATTTACCGAGGATATATTTGTCCACAAAATTGGACGAAGCCCAGAATAGTGGCGCAAGTAATGAAAGAAAAATCCAGTTCATATTATTTAAGTAAATCGTCTACTTTAACTCCTAACGCCACCGCAATTTTTCGCAAGGTTTCAATTCTTGGATCGGGCGTTGCGCCAGATTCTATTTTTGTAATCGTATGCAAAGTAACATCTGCGATTTTGGAGAGTTTATCCTGCGAAATACCAAGCTTATCTCGGTACTTTTTCATATTCTTAGCGATTGTGGGTAAGTCCTTGTCCATGTAGTAAAACTTTACTATACTGATATTAGCTTGGTATAATTATCTTATGATATTTTTTGGTTTTTATCAATTTGTAGCCGCCGGATTTTTTCGCCGAAATGCCAGAAGCGAGGGCGCGGCGGAAGGGGGGTGTGGGGGGAATTCCGCCACGCCCGAGCGTTCCGCCGGAGCGAAGCGGAGGCGGTCATTGGGGGTTTTCCGCAAAATGGGTTCTGACTTTTTCAAACAAACACCACCAAATTTGATTTGCCGAAGAAGTTGCCTCGGGGCTTCGCCCCTCGGCATTGGTTTCCGCCAAGAAATTCCAGGGGGTTTTGAAATCCGCCAAAAGCATTCCCGCCGAAAGTCGGCGGTTCCCAAACAAAGTTTGGATTGCGCCAAAGGCGCAAGAGCCGATGAAGAGAGATTTTTAGAAATTGTCGGTGTAAGTGCAATGCCTTTATCAATTTAATTCCCGAAGCCATGATCAAATACTTTATTTATTGTAGAAAATCATCAGAGGACGAAGAACGCCAAGTTTTGAGTATTGAGGCGCAACTGACGGAGCTTCGGGAATTCGCCAAGCAAAACAATCTTTTCGTGGTGAAGGAATTTTATGAAAGCAAAACTGCTAAAGAGCCAGGGCGAGAGATTTTTAACGAAATGCTTGGCGAAATTGAAAAAGGCACTGCACAGGGAATTTTAGCGTGGAATCCCGACCGATTAGCGAGAAATAGTATTGACGGTGGACGAGTAATTTACTTGGTGGATACGCAAAAAATTGTTGCGCTAAAATTCCCTACTTTCTGGTTCGAGGCGACACCTCAAGGAAAATTTATGTTGAGTGTCGCTTTCGGACAGGCAAAGTATTACACCGACAATTTAAGAGAAAATATTTTGCGTGGCATTCGGCAAAAAATCCGCCGTGGCGAACTCTCGGCAAAAGCCCCTCTCGGATATTTCAACGAGCCACGACTTCGCACGATTGAACCGGATAGAAAAACCTTTGGCAAAGTAAAAGAAGCGTTAGGGGCTTTTGCTACGGGACAATTTACACTCACTGGTATTCAGCGCAAAATGTTTTCTCTTGGCTTGGTTGGCAAAACGGGCAAACCTTTGCATCTCGCCAGTATTGAACATATTTTAACTAACCCCTTTTACTACGGACATTTTCAATATCGTGGCGAGGTGCATCAAGGTTCGCATAAGCCAATGATTTCAAAGAAACTTTTTGACCAAATTCAGACCGCACTTGTTCAAAATGGAAAGCCCCGCAAAAAGCGAGGACCAAAAAACTTTCAATTCCTCGGTTTTGCGACTTGCGGGGAATGCGGGTATGCGATAACGGCAGAGAGAAAAATAAAAAAGAGTGGTTTGAAATATCACTACTATCATTGCACTTTCAAAAGCAAAACCCGCAAGTGTTCGCAAAACCGCTTTTTGCGGGAAGAAGTTTTAACTGAACAAGTGAGAAATCTTTGTCAAAAAGTTTCTTTGCCCGATGAGTGGCGGGAAAAGTTTTTAGCAAAACTGGAAAATGAGAATAAGGAATCCCGCCACTCATCTGACCTTTTCGTTCAAAATCTACGCGATAGTATTTCCGCCATTAAAATACGACTGGAACGACTTACAGACGCATATCTTGGCGAGGCGCTGGAACTCGTAGAGTATCAAGAGAAAAAGAATGTTTTAATGGCGGAAAAGAAAACAATTGAGGAGAAATTATCGGATTTTGAGCGAAAAAGTAATCATTGGCTCGAACTCATGCGAAACTGGATTATTGAAGCCAACCAAGCCGTAAATCTCTCTAAACAAGAAAATCCCTCACGGATGAGAGATTTTCTTGTTTCCATCGGCTCGAACCGCCGACTTTCGGCGGGAATTCTGGCCGTAGATTTCAAAACCCCTTGGGATTTCTTGGCGAAAACCACTGCCGAGGCGCGAAGCCCCGAGGCAACTTCTTCGGCAAATCAAATTTGGTGGTGTTATTCTAGCATTTGCGCGAACCTTTTTTGAAAGAAATGCGGACTCGGCAGGGCGAAACATTTGACTGGGGATATGGATTCGCCCTGCCTCGGCTCCTGTCCCGCGCGGAGGAGGGGTCCAGGTAGGAATGCGGGCGGGTTTCGGACTGGAGCTTTTCAGAAATTCGGCGGCTGTGACTCTAGCTTAACTTTAAAGTTTTTGGCTACTATCTGCCAGTATAACATTTCCCTTGTATACATGAGGGTGAATGTTCTAGTTGAGCACACTTATACGCGGCGAATGGACATACTTTACCATAATCATTCACTCTTTGAAGAACCGTGGAACTGTCAAATGATTGATTGGTGTATACATAACAACTAAAACCGCCTGGTTGAAATAGTTTACAATCAGAATCAGCTTCACAGTAATTTGCCTGCTCAATGGCAAGAGTTATAGCTTCTTTTTTTTCTTCACATGTGTCTACGGGCGCACCAAAACTGGAAGGCCCAATTTCTGTAAGCGAAAGTGTCTGCGGCTTGTTTTCCTCTAATGGAACAAAAAGATTTAGTGATCCTACAATTCGATTTTCTCGCAACGGAGAAGGCTGGAAACGATAGGTGCCGGGAATTAAAGAAAAAACGACTTTCCCATCTCGGTCAGCAATTTGTTCGGCAATAATTTTGCCCGTAGAAGTATCTATAGCGGCAATTACTGCACCGTCAAAAATATGACTGCCGTCTTTTTCGTAAGCGTAGAGAGTAACTTTGTATGCTTGGGGCGAATTAAAAAATTTAAACGTACTCAATATTTTAAGAAACTGCTCATCTGTTTCGTCGTTAGCATGAGCCAGAGTAAAAAGATAAATCAGTCCGTCTTTTTGGATAAATATATTTGTTTTAGTCTGGCCTTCCGCGTACATTTTTGCCACTATACCTCCAACCATCCCTTTAAAATTATACACTGGCAAACCAAGAAAATCTATTTTATCCGAACTGAATTTTGACACATCTTTTGAAATATACAATTCCATTTCGCATGAGGAAAATTCATTTCTATTGGCTGATGCAAAACAAATATTATAGTTAGGAGTAAAAGGTGACGATTTATGAATTAGTGGCAAACTAATTTTATAATTACAAGCTCCGTCTTGTTGGCTCTCACAAAGACTCTTGTCTTCTTCTAGTGGTTGCCATTCGAGCGGATACTCCAATTCGAAACCATATTTTTCGTTCTTATATTTTTGCCAGCCAGCAATATTGGTTGAAACGGAAACTTGTTGAGTTTGAGTTTCGGTCGGGGTTACCAATCTCTTTGAAAAAAGAAAATAATCAGCAGTAGCAAAAACGGCAATGACGAGAACACCAATAATCAAGATAAGTATCTTCTTTTTATTATTTGGAGGAATAGGATTTAATTGTGGCGGCTGTTGTTGAATTTCTTGTTCCATAAAATTGATTATTAGTTGTTAATATTATTTAAGCAATTCCTCCATCGGAACGCCCAACGACTTGGCGATTTTTTGGATTGTCTGAACGCTTGGTTTTGTAACAACACCACCCTCAATTTTTGTAAGTGTAGAGTATTTGATGTCGGCTTTCTTCGCCAAGTCGTCTTGAGTTAATCCTTGTTTTGCTCGCACTCTCTTTATGTTTTCGGATATAGTTGCCATAGTATGCTACTTTTGATAGTATAGAAATATGAGTCGTTACTTTCTTTGCTCGCAAAACAAGCATAGCAAAAATCGTAGATTTTTTCAATGTATGGTTTCTGATTTTGTAGCCGCCGAATTTCTGAAAAGCTCCAGTCCGAAACCCGCCCGAATTCCTCCCCAGACCCCTCCTGCGGGCGGGAAATCAGCCGAGGCAGGGCGAATCCATATCCCCAGTCAAATGTTTCGTTTGGTGGACCCAGGGAGAATCGAACTCCCGTCTGAGCAATGCGAATGCCCCGTATTACCACTATACTATGGGCCCTTGAGCCCGCAAAGTTTAGGCGGGTGAACGAATGCCTAAAATAAGTTTTCCAACTT
>Ga0209542_10012837_pt1 | contig 14569 bp, 14 predicted proteins | sample RifCSPhighO2_01_FD_184028 | JGI IMG/M metagenome (GOLD analysis project Ga0209542, IMG submission 184028) | Soil microbial communities from Rifle, Colorado - Rifle CSP2_plank highO2_0.1 (SPAdes) (version 2) | ecosystem: Environmental > Terrestrial > Deep subsurface > Rock core/Sediment ...
CCAGAAGCGCGCATATTCGTAAGCTGCTTCCCTTTCGTCGGATTAACCGACATCTCATCTCCTTTCAAAACATTCCCGACAACCATTCCTTCATAGACCAAATCTCCATGGCTTATATACAATATACCACGTTCCTGTAAATTAGCAAGAGAAAAAGCGACTGCTTTACCGTTGACCATTGAGGCCATGGAACCATACTCGCGTTTTTTTATATCTCCGGCATAAGTCTGAAAACCAGTAACCCGGGAAGACATTATTCCTTCGCCTTTAGTGTCAATAATAAACCCGCTACGATAGCCCAGAAGCCCGCGTGTTGGTATTTCAAAGATAATCCGCAGATTACCGTCTTTTTCCGCCATTTCTTTCATAATTCCCCGCCGTTTGCCAATTTTTTCTATAACTCCGCCGGAAAATTCCACCGGCACATCAATGATTAATTCTTCGTATGGTTCACTGCGTTCACCATGATTTTCTTTGAAAATCACTTCCGGTTGAGAGACCTGCATTTCAAATCCTTCTCGGCGCATATTTTCAAGCAAGATGGCAATATGCAGTTCCCCTCGCCCGTACACTTTAAAAAACGAAGGTCCCATTTTATTCGCCCCCTGGTCGGGAGAAAAATCCACCTTCAGGCCAACATTTACCTCCAGTTCTTTTTCTAATCTTTCTTTAATTTGCCGAGAAGTGACAAATTTTCCTTCCCGTCCGGCCAACGGCGAATCATTAACTAAAAAATTAAGTGAGAGAGTCGGCTCGTCAATCGCAATATGGGGCAAGGCCAGCACCTCTTCGTCTTCGCAAATAGTTTCTCCGATGTAAATATCCGGAATTCCCGCCAAGAGAACGATGTCTCCGCAAACGGCCGAAGACGCTTCTTTGCGATTAATGCCTTCAAAAGAAAAGAGTTGGGTAATTTTCCCCCGACGGGTTCCATTTTCTCCTTTGACAAAAACTTGTTCGCCGGAAAATATTTTTCCGGAATAAATTCGCGCGATTGCCATTCGGCCTAAAAAATTATCATAAGCAAGATTAAAAACTTGCGCTGACATTTTTTCACTTTCGTTGAGAGAAGCCGGCGGAACTTTTTCCAAAATTACATCCAAAAGCGGAGAAAGATCATTGGATTTTTCATCTAAATGTCTGAACGCTTTTCCCTCGCGACCAATTGCGTAAACTGTTTCAAAATTTGCCTGTTCTTCGTTGGCGCCCAATTCAAAAAAAAGTTCCAGAATTTCTTCATGAACGCGATGCGGATCAGCTGCCGGTTTGTCAATTTTATTAATGACAACAATCGGATTCAACCCTAATTCCAGGGATTTTTTCAAAACAAAGCGAGTTTGAGGCATCGGTCCTTCCGCGGCATCAACCAATAAAAGGACCGAATCAATAGCCCGCAAAACACGCTCCACTTCAGAGCCGAAATCCGCGTGACCCGGAGTATCTACTATATTTATTTTGGTATCTTTATAGTAGATAGAAGTATTTTTAGAATATATAGTTATTCCACGCTCTTTTTCTAGGGCGTTAGAATCCATGGATATTCCTTCGTCTTGCAATCCGCCGTTTTGGCGCATTAAAGCATCGGTCAAGGTTGTTTTGCCGTGGTCCACGTGAGCTATTATTGCTATATTTCTGATTTCCATTTGATAAAAATAAAAAAGCCCAATAGGAACTTTTCATTTTCTTCCTTATATTATAACATAATTTCTATAAAAAAGCAAGATTGGGTATTTACGGTGCGTCGGGTAGGATTCGAACCTACGTAGGCCTAAGGCCGACAGATTTACAGTCTGTTGTAATTGACCGCTCTACCACCGACGCTTGGTCAAACAACCATAAGGTAGCATAAAAAATACTTTTTTGCATCACGCTTATGCCGATGACTTCGGGCGGACCTGAATAGAACTTTTGATTTTGCCGGTTCGGCCTTTGCGCGTATCGATGGCCAGTTCTCCGTGTTTGACCGAAACGTGAACCGCGTCCCCTTTCCGCACGCCATTGGAAATAATGAAAGAAGCGACGGGGTTAAGAATTTTATTTTGAATCAAGCGGTTGAGCGGCCGCGCGCCGTAATGCGGGTCGTAGCCTTCTTGCGCCAAAAGAGCCAGGGCCTCTTCGGAAATCTCGAAACTAATGCCCTTGGCTTGGAGACGCTCAACTACGACTTTGATGCGGAGATTTACGATTTCCTTGATAGCTTCCGGCGACAACACGTCAAAGACGACAATCTCATCCAGCCGATTTAAAAATTCCGGACGGAAATTATCCTTGAGCGCCTCCAGAACTTTTTCTTTGACCCGACCGTAATCCTGCGTCGCGGAATTATTGGAAAACCCGATTGCTTCCATTTTTTCTATGAATTGCGAACCGATATTGGAAGTTAAAATGATAATCGTATTTTTGAAATTAACGACTCTTCCTTTGCCGTCGGTCAAACGCCCATCATCAATTACCTGCAACAACATATTGAAAACCTCCGGGTGCGCTTTCTCCACTTCGTCAAAAAGCACTACCGCATACGGCCGATGGCGCACGGCTTCGGTCAGTTGACCCGCTTCGTCGTAACCCACGTAGCCCGGCGGCGAGCCAATCAGTTTGGAAATAGAATGCCGTTCCATATATTCGGACATATCCACTCGAATAATCGCATTGTCGTCGTTAAACATAAACTGACCGAGTGCTTTGGTTAATTCGGTCTTGCCCACGCCGGTGGGCCCCAAGAAAATAAACGAGCCAATTGGCCGGTTTGGGTCGCTGATGCCGGCGCGGGAACGGCGAATGACATCCGCCACACGCCGGATGGCTTCGTCCTGACCCTTGATTCTCCGCTGGAGTTCGGTTTCCATTTTTTCCAGCTTCTCACGCTCTTCTTCCAGCATCTTGGTCAATGGTATGCCGGTCCAACGAGCAACGACCTCCGCGATGTCCTCGGCGGTAATTTCCTCCTTCAGAATCCGACGAGATTTCTGTAATTTTTTTAAACGCGCAAGTTTAGTATCCAACTCTTTTTTGAGCGCTGGAATTTTACCGTAGCGAATTTCCGCCGCCCGAGACAGATCGGAACGCATTTCCGCGTCTTCCGCCTCCAGGCGGATGCTCTCCAGCTCTTTCTTGATGGCACGAATTTCGGACACAGTGGTTTTCTCGTTCTGCCACTTAAGTTCCAATTCTTTGGTCTTCTCCGAGAGATTGCTAATTTCTTTATCTATCTCTTTAATCCGCGTTTTAATCTCTTTTTCCTTTTGCTTGTCGGCCGAGCCACTGCCCTGGGACGCTATCTCTTTCTTCAGCGCCTCCTTTTCTATTTCCAGGCGCATCGTTTTTCGATGCGCGTCTTCCAAAACCGGCGGCTTGTTTTCCAGCATTATTTTCAGCGAAGAAGACGCCTCATCAATGAGGTCCACCGCTTTGTCTGGCAGAAAACGATTGGTGATGTAGCGAGAAGACAGGTTGACCGCCGCCACAATGGCATCATCGGTGATGCGGATGCCGTGGAAAAGTTCATAGCGCTCTTTGAGCCCGCGCAGAATCGCGATAGCGTCTTCCATATCTGGCTCGTCGATGTAAACCGGCTGAAAGCGCCGGGCCAGAGCCGGGTCTTTTTCAATATGCTTCTGATATTCGCGCAAAGTGGTGGCGCCAATCGCCCGGAGCTCCCCACGGGAGAGAGCAGGTTTCAGCATATTGGAAGCGTCCATCGTTCCCTCCGCGCCGCCGGCGCCCACAATCGTATGTATTTCATCGATGAAAAGAATGACTTTGCCGTCCGACCTCTCCACTTCTTTCATTATGCCTTTGAGCCGTTCTTCAAATTCTCCGCGATACTTCGTGCCGGCCACCAACAGTCCCAAGTCCAGCGAGACCAGCTCTTTATCTTTGAGAGATTCGGGTACATTGCCTTTGGTAATCATTTGCGCCAAACCTTCTACCACCGCGGTTTTGCCCGTGCCCGCCTCGCCGATTAAAATCGGATTGTTTTTGGTGCGACGGGAAAGGATTTGCATAATGCGGCTGATTTCGTTGTCACGCCCGATAACCGGATCCAGTTTATCTTCCTTGGCCAGCTTGGTCAGATTCCGGGTATATTTCATCAACAGCCGGAATTTCTTCGGTTCAGACACATCGGTAATATTCTGACTGCGAAGCTCTTCTAAGACCTTCATCACCTGGTCTTTGTGGATGCGAAAACGCGCCAGTGTTTCCCGGGCCTCGCTACCCACATCCAGGATAGCGACGAACAAATGCTCGGTGGAAACGAAATCATCTTTCATATATTCTGCCAGCTTGACCGAATGCTCAATGACCTGCGCCAAATCCGGGTTGAGATAAATTTGATAAGAGGGTGAAATCGTGCTACGTGCTTCCGGCAGTTCAATAAGCTCCAGCACGGAATCGGTCAAAAGCACGGTATCCACTTCCAGCTTATCCAAAATGGAATTGACGATGGATTCCTCGGCTAACAACAGCGCCGCCAGGAGATGCAGAGTGGAAACGTGATTAACCCCACGCTCAATCGCCAGTTCGTGGGCTTTCTTAATCGCTTCTTTGGCTTTGGTTGTAAATCTATTTAGTGGTGGCATAGGCGTATAATTTTCATAAATCGCGGAACCGAGAAAAAACTCGCCGGAATTATTGTCCGGTCGCGGACAAGACCGCCAGGGCCTCGGTCACGATTGCAATAGAAGCGAAATTTGAGGTTTCATTCAGCAATGCGATACCCAGCGCTTCACCATCCAAATTAAGCACCAAGCCACCGGCGGTCTCCCAAGTGACCGGCAAATTGATGCCCTTGTTTTCTTCAAAAATAGAAGTGGCGATTTTTTGTCCCAAGACAATTATTTTCTGCCCGGTTTTCATTTTAGTCAAATCGCCGAAAACCGGCACAGTAAAGACCGGCTTCTGGTTGGGATCAAGCGGCGGAATTATCCGCAGAAAAGAAAATCCGGCCGGATTGGCAGCAAGGAATTCGGCCTTGAATTTGCCACTGGCATTTTCCACAAAATAATTTCCTCGCTCCGACGCCAGGGACGCGTCCGCCACCAAAACTCCTTCCGCTGAAACCACAAAAGCCCGGCCAATGGCAAAATCTTCCTTGGACAGCGCGAAGGCCGCGTTGCGGTTCTTGGCAATGGCATCCACCACCAAGTCCTCTTCCTTCACCACCACTGTCTGGACCGTGGTTTTGCCTTCTACCTGTTCTATTTTTTCAATCGTCTGGCGAATGACGCGATTAACCGGCACCGTGATCGAAGCTGGTGCTTGCTGCATTAGAGTTACCGTGGTGATGCCCGTCGCGATAGAAGTGATGAAAGACAAAAGCACCGCGAGCAAGATTAGTTGTGACTTATTCAAATCTTTGATGTCCATTTTTCAATTATACCACTTTTTCAGTTTTTGCAAAATTTGAGCCAAAACTTTTACCGTATAATCAATATCTTGCTTTTGGGTATCGCGCCCAAGCGAGAACCGCACGCCCCCCACGTTTTCCGCTAGGTCCCCGCCTGCCGGACGGGCAGGTTGCCTAGCGGAGGTGTTGCGCAGAGCTTCTATGACATAAGAGCCTTCCTCCCGCGAACTTTCGCAGGCGCTTTTGGATGAACACATTATGCCTCGAGCGGAAAGTTCCAGCACCAGCAAGTCGCTTGGAATTTTTGGAAAGGTTACGTTCACATTGTTGGGTAAACGATTTTCCAAATCGCCGTTGATAATGAGCGAAGCGGAAGTTCCGCGAAGCCGTTCAATAAAATAATCGCAGAGTTTCGTTAAGCGTTTAGCTTCTTTATTTTTTATTTTTTGCGCCGCTTGGAGCGCCGAAGCGAATTTTAAAATTTCCGGCCAGTTTTCCGTGCCGGGGCGAATGCTCTGTTCCTGGTCTCCCCCGCCGAAAATCGGCGCAAGCGGTACCGGCTTTTTTTTATAAAGTACGCCGACTCTGCCAGCTCCTTCAATTTTTGAACCGGAAAGGGTTAACAAATCCACGCCGAGTTTTTCGACGTTCAGGTCCAGATAATTCGCCGCCTGAACCGCATCGGTGTGAAAAAGCGGATAGCCCGTGAAGGTTAAACCTTCCCGGGAAGGTTTAACCTTCACGGATTTTCGGAAATACCGCACGGTTTTCGCAATTTCTTTGATTGGCTGAATTGTGCCAATTTCATTGTTCGCATACATTACAGATACGAGAACAGTATTCTTTTTAATTTCTTTTTTTATTTTTCTCGGATCAACTATGCCATTTTTTTCAACTGGCACGATTGTGATTTGCGCGAGTTTTCTTTTCTCTAAAAGTTTAAACGTCTCAAGCACGGAGGGGTGCTCAATATTGGTAGTAATAATATGCGGAAGAAAGGACGCAGCATAAACGACGCCCTGGATGGCCAGATTATTGCTTTCCGTTCCTCCGCTGGTAAAAATTATTTCCCCCGGTCTGGCGAACAGAACCTCGGCCACATGCCGGCGCGCATTTTCCAGTTTTCGTCGAGTAATAACGCCAAGTTCGTGGATAGAACTAGGGTTAGACACAGCGGAGGCGGCATAGTCCAAATACCTGCCCGCCTTGGCGGTCGTTCGGGCGGGTATTTTTTTCGTTGATTTCGGCATAAAAATAGTATATATTGAAAACCTATGAGCGCACAACTCGAAATCGTTTTTTTTGTCTTGGTCGGCATGGCTGTCTTAATCGGCACCTTTTGGATGTTCAGTACCGAACGCCGCCTGAAAAAATTTTTTCTCGGCAAGAAAGCGCGGGACCTAGAGGACACAATTCTAGCGCTGGAGACGGACATTAAGGAACTGAAAGGGGTAAAAGAAAAAATTCTCCGCGAACTTGACAACATCAACGGCAAACTCCGAAAAAGCATCCGTGGGCTGGAAATCGTCCGCTTCAATCCCTTCCCCGACCAAGGTGGAAATCAAAGCTTCGCCATCGGTATGTTGAATGAAGACGGCGATGGTCTAGTACTCTCCAGTTTGTATTCTCGGGAACGGATGAGTGTTTTCGCTAAACCAATCAAGGGGGGCAGGCCCGCCTACGAACTCACCACGGAAGAAAAAGAAGCGCTGGCAAAGGCAAAAGTGTAACGGCGCGGAGCATGCAAAATTTTTAACTCCGAGGGTCCCGCTCCGGAGGAGAAGGGCGCAGGAGGAAAAATTTTGCATGCTCCGCAAAGTATTAAGATTATGAACAGCAAAACTCCAAAACAGAATACTGTCTCCCGACCACCGGTGGTGGTAGTTATGGGACACATTGATCACGGCAAATCAACTCTGCTTGATTACATCCGGAAAACAAATATCGTGGAATGCGAAACCGGCGGCATTACCCAATGCATTTCCGCCTACGAAGTCACGCAAAAAGACGACGAGAGTCGAGACCGAAAAATCACCTTTCTGGATACTCCGGGGCATGAGGCCTTTTCCAAGATGCGTGAGCGCGGAGCAGCCATCGCAGATATTGCTATCCTGGTGGTCTCGGCAGAAGACGGAGTGAAGCCCCAGACCGTGGAGGCGTGGCGGACAATTATGGAAAGCCAGACACCCGCTATCGTGGCCATTAACAAGATTGACAAACCCGGCGCCAATATTGAAAAAACAAAGATGGAACTCGTGGAGAACGAAATCTATCTGGAGAATTACGGCGGCAAAATTCCTGTCGCGGAAATTTCCGCCAAAACCGGCGCCGGCGTGGACAATCTCCTTTCCCTCATCTTGATTTTGGCGGAAGTGGAAGAGTTTAGGGGCAATCCGGATGAGAACGCTTCCGGCTTCGTGATTGAAGTCAATCTTGATTCGCGCCGGGGCATTCTGGCCACGTTGGTCATCAAAAACGGAACGCTGAAAAAAGGTATGACGGTAGTAGTAGAGAACGCCACCTGCGCTACTCGCATTATGGAAAATTTCAAGGGCGAAATGATTCGCCAAGCGACCTTCTCTTCTCCCGTCCGCATTGTGGGCTTTGATAAAATTCCCCGCGTGGGGGCCGCCTTCAAATCTTTTGACAAAAAGACCGACGCGGAAAAGTATATGGAGGAATGGCAGCTCGGCTCCTCAAGGTCGGACCTTGGAAATTCAAAAAGGTCCGACCTTTTCCCGCCGGAAACGGACAAAAAAATAATTCCCATCGTTCTTAAAGCCGATGTGGCCGGCTCCATCGAAGCGATTGAAAAGGAGATAGAAAAAATTAAGAGCGACAGCGCAGAATTCCGGATTATCGCCCGGGGTATTGGACCCGTATCCGAGTCGGACATTAAAGGCGTCGCTTCCGGCGCGGAAGTTCTGGTCCTGGCTTTCAATGTCAAGATGGACCGGAGCGCCTCGGAAATCGCCGAACAAAGAGGCATAACCATTTCCCATTTTGACATAATTTACAAACTGGTAGAGTGGCTCACGGCGCAAATGGAGACCCGGCGGCCGAGAGTGGAAACCGCCGAGACCGTGGGCCGAGCGAAAATCCTGCGCGCTTTCAGCCGAACTAAGGAACGACAAATCATTGGTGGTAAAGTTTTGGAGGGAGAATTATCCTTAAACAGCATCGTTAAAATAGTGCGTCGGGAATTTGAAATTGGCCGCGGAAAAATCATCAACCTGGAGAAAAACAAAATCAAAACCAGTGCGGTGGGTGAAGGTGCGGAATTTGGTATGATGCTGGAATCGAAAATCGAAGTGGCCCCCGGAGACACTGTGGAATCGTTTACCATCGTGCAAAAATGAACCGAAACGAAAAAGTAGCTAACAGCATCAAGGAATTAGCGGCGGAATTCTTGAATCAGGAAGCGAGCCACGTCTCTTTATTGACCGTAACGGAAGCCCGCTGCTCGGCAGATTTAAAACACGCAACTATTTTCATCTCGGTGCTGCCCGCTACCAAAGAAGCCGCCGCCTGGGCGTTTGTGCGGCGCAATTTGGGCAAGCTGCGGGAATTTCTAAAAGAAAAATTGCCGATAAAAAATATTCCCTATCTCGAAGTAAAAATAGATTTGGGTGAAAAGAATCGCCAAAAAATTGACGAACTACTACGAGAATAAAATTTGTGCTCGAGGTGGGAGTTGAACCCACATGCCTTGCGGCATTCGATTTTAAGTCGAACGCGTATACCAGTTCCGCCACTCGAGCAATTTTTAATTGAACTGTCCGCCCAGTAGGATTCGAACCTACGACCGTTCGCTTAAGAGGCGACTGCTCTACCAGCTGAGCTATGGGCGGAAAATTTTTTCTTTCCTTAATTTATCACAATTTTTAATATTTTGAAAGTTAAAATAAAAATGATAGACTCAAAATAGTTCGGCCTAGTCGCCAAGTAGTAAGGCAAGAGTCTGCAAAACTCTTATACGTGGGTGCGATTCCCACCTAGGCCTCCTTGCCGGGGTGGCGAAATTGGCAGACGCATTTGCTTTAGGAGCAAACGAGAGCAATCTCATGGAGGTTCAAGTCCTCTCCCCGGCACACAGCTTTTTTATGGATACAAATTTTGCAATTGAGCTTCTCTCTTGGTATCAGATGCCCGCGCTGTTCCTGGGCGCTTTTTTATTCGGCGAGACGGTCGTTCTGGCCGCCGCCTTTCTGGCGGCGCAAGGTCTCTGGTCCGCCTGGACCGTTTTCTGGCTGGCTCTGCTCGGAACGCTGGCCTCGGACGCGCTCTGGTTTCTCTACGGACAGAAATTTCTCTCTATTTTTCATAAATGGGAAATGTACCGGCGCGGAAGCGAAAAATTTCTGGGCCTGCTGGAAAAAATCTCCGGCAACCGGCCTTTCCTATCGCTAGTTTTCATTAAGGCGGTGTACGGCGCAAGAATTTTGACTATAATATATTTGTCCGTCCGGCGGGTACGCTTTCCAACCTTCCTTCTTTTTGATGCCATCGGCAGCGCCTGGTGGCTCGCGGCTATCGTCGCCTTCGGGCAGGTGGCCGGCAGTTTAGCGGAGCTGGTGCCGATTCTGGACAAACTGGAGTATGCGGTGCTCGCCATTGTAGTCATTATCATATTATGGAGAATAATTTTCTTATGGATCGGCAAGACGGCCATTCGGGAATTGGAACAGGCCGAGCAAAAATAACAGCGGTTGTGCCGGCCTACAATGAAGCCGCGCGCATCGGCCGGGTCTTGGAAGTGCTAACCGCCTATCCGCATTTCAGAGAAATAATCGTAGTGGACGACGGTTCCACCGACGGCACCGGCGCGGTGGCGCAAAAATTCTCCGCCCAAGGCGGACCAGCCTCGGGCTGGGGCATCCGCGTCGTGCGCAACCCGGCCAATCTGGGCAAGGGTTACGCGATGGACCGCGGCGTCGGCCTGGCTCAAAGCGAAATTATTTTTTTCTCCGACGCGGATGTTGAAGGGCTCACGACGGAAACCATCGCCGAACTCGTGGCGCCGGTGGTTAAAGGCGAAGTGGATATGATGATTGGTATGAACAACCGCCGCTGGTATTTGGTCCACGAAATGCTTGCCTTCGTGCCCCTCCTAGGCGGCGAGCGCGCGGTGACTAAAAATCTCTGGCAGAAAGTTCCGGAGTATTACAAGCGGCATTTCCGGGTTGAGGTTGCGCTTAACTTCTTCGCCATCTATTACGGTCGGGGCTATCAATATAAAATTTTGAACGGCGTGACCCAGACGGTCAAAGAAATCAAGTATGGCTTTGGAGAAGGCCTGCGGGCGCGGGCCAAGATGTTTTACAATATTTTCTCCGCCCAAATCCGGCTGAATTTTCTCCACACCCCGCAGATTGTCCGCGAAGGACGCTGGCTCGCACTCCTGGCGCTTTACGGCGCGGCTGGCACAATTTTGGGCACGATAATTTTCGTGGCAATCTATTTCGGCCCGGGCAGGTTCGTGCGTTACCTTTTCGCGGAAAAATTGCGCGACCCAACTGCAAATTTTGTCCATCACCTGCTGGATTTCGCCAACCTGACTGCGATAGATACAATCGCTCTTATCGGCCTGTTTATTTTTGTCTCCAGCATCTGTATCTTTCTGCTCACCCGAAAGAATTTGAACTATCTCCTCTATGGCTTTCTCTACAAACTCAAAAACGGCCACGCCAGAGGACGGGCAAGCCGGAAGAAATAAAACCCCAAACCCTTGACAAATACAATGCAATATGCTATACTACTAGTATGGATAAAATTAATAAAAAATCAATATATTTGGGCTTGCCAATGCTAGTTATTTTGGCGCTGGGCCTGTTGCTTTTGCCGGCCACTACTCAAGCAAGAGCAAACGCTTATGTCACCGGCTACACCGAACCGGAACCCTATGTGGAGGAAGAGATTGTAAACTATAACCCGCAGTCGGTAAACAACAACACCGCCACTAATACTAATTATGGCAACGCAAACTCGAACGCGAATAATTCTAATCCTGCCAACGCCGGCAACAGCTACAATTACGGGATTAACACTTTCAGCCGCGACTACGAAAGCTCCACCGACTATTCCAGCGAGACGCAGAACGAGGACAGCGTAAACGGCCGGGGTCTGGCGGCCAGCGTGGTCTTGGGAAGTGAAAATTCTTTCCTGCCTTCCGGCCTGATACAGTGGGTGCTCTTGGCAATAGTCATCGCCAGCATCATCATCCTCGTGCGCAAAGTTTTCGGCGCCCGGGAAGAATACGACAGCGCGCCGCTGAAACACGCGTAGAATTAGAAGCAAAAAAATCCCCGTACGGGGATTTTTTTGCTATTACACAAGAGCTGGAATTTTTATCCTTAATTCGGTTTCTTTTCCCCTAATCCGCCTCATTCGCTTAATCTGATCGGAGGCGTCCAGTATTTCAATACCTAGAACCTTCCCCGCCTTGTCAACATCAACTAAAAGCCTGTCGGTTATTTGGACAGTTTTAAAAACCTTGGTTTTATTCAAGTAAATATACATGGCATCTGCAATTTTATCGTAGGTGATTTTCATCGAAAATATAGGGTTATGACTATAATTTTTTGTGGGTATTTTACATAAATAATTTCTAAAACTTTATCTCCGAATTTCTTTCTGATTTGCGTTCTGTTGCCGAATGTTAGCTTTTCAAAATCTGGGTTTCCGATGGCTTGTTTGATGAAAGAAACCGGTATGTTTCTTTCCAACAATCTGAACTTCGTATGGTCGGTAAAAATAACCTTCATACACATTTAATGGTATCACGAATAATCCCAAATCAACATTGACTTTTTAGCTTGGTTATGATATAATATAAAGGATATAGCCCTTCGAAAACAGAATAAGTTTGCGTTCGCGCCGTAGGTGCGAACGCTTAGAGTTAAGAAGAGTTAAGAAGTTCAACAACTTACAGCCCTGCATCGAAAGTGCGGGGCAAGGAGATTAGTCATGATTGCTTCTTTAGCATCGGTTTTAATCGGGGTCGGGCTACTTGGTTTGTTAGCCACCTTGGTGGTGATATACAAACCACTCTACATGGCCCAACTTTCGTTAAACCCTTTCGGGGGTGAAACGAAAGAGCATCATCAAGGATTGTCCACGAAGGCCCCGTGGGCTATCCTACAGCAGCCAGAAATCAACATGCAGTCGGAGATCATAGTAACCTCTGGCGGTATTCTAGTGATGGCCTGGGAAAAATTCATCTCGGAGAAAGTGTATGAGAGAATTTCGCCCAGGATCTATGAGACCGCCGACTCCGTGTTGTATGGATCATGGGCTACGGCGATCCGTCCCCGAAAAGGGAGCCTCGCGCAACTGATCCTAAAAACGCCTCAAGTCGTAGCGTTGATGGCTATGGTCGAAGTGGATTTGGTAGTCTCGGACTACCTAGCCACCCGTCCGACTACCGAAGTGCTTCATGACAAGAGAGCAATTAGTAACCTTGTCGCCGGGGTTTTTGGCGGAAACGATGAGGAGGCAACCAGCCCATTTGAGGAGTCGTATGGGGTAGTCGTTTCAAACCCGCGGCTCTTTGATCTCAACCTCGGAGAGCGGTCGAGGGAAGCGGCCGAAAAACTTTTCGAGGCGAAGAAGTTTCGCGAGGCGATGGAGGATCTCGCGAGCCAGATTGCCGACTCGGACAAGCGCTCCAACGCCATTCTCTTGGCCACAGGGATGGCCAAGAAAAACATTTACAACATTGAAGGTCTGGAGGGTGCTGTGAAAAGCGTCGCCGAGGCCTTTGCGAGTGCCAGGAGGACATCATGAAGAAAGCAAGGGTTTTCTTCATTGCCCTTCTTGTGTTGGGGTGTGTGGTCCTTTTGGGTGTCCGTGGCTACGACACCTGGCAGGAGAAACGCAAGGCCGACAAGACTGAGCGAGCGGCGGCGCGTGCCGCACGCACGCAAGTCACATCGGCACCCGCACCGGCGCCGAAGCCGGAACCGCCGATGAAGGTCTCCGCCGTGACACCGGCGGAGATTACGGCGGACTACGCCTACTCCCTGGAGGCGGATGGACCAATTATGGTTCAATACCCCGGCGAGAAAGCGTTTCTGTTTACGCCCGGGCCGTGTCAGAACCTCCCTCGACCCCGACACTCGGGGCCCAAGAAGTTTTGGGACCCGAGGGATCCGGAAGGAGGGCATATCGCCTTCCGGATCTACCGGAGCGATGACGGGAGGTGTTAATCGTGCTTGGCCAGCGCAATCACAAGGGGCAGTAGCAAGGTTGAATATACCTACTACTGCCCTTTAATCTTGCCTATTTTATTTTTTTACTGCATCCGTTCCCCATCCACTTCAATCGCTCCTCCATCCACATCCACATAGTCAATATTAAGCGTGTTCAGAATGATATTCAGTATCGTCCAGACACCCATCATTATCGCGATGCCGACGATGCCCCAAATCATATGGCTTCTGCCGGTGGTTTTCTTTTCGTCGCTGGTCTGATTCAACAGAAATTCCAGCATCCCGTAAAGGAAAAATACTATCGCCAGGGCGAACAGAAAGAGAATTAGCGGATTGATAATCTCGCTCGCGACTTTTGCGATAAAGGCATCCATGCTTTATGAACTTGATAACTTTCCACTTTCAGCTTAATAGGGCGTGGTCGGGAAAGTAATGTTCTGCCCGGCGTTCTCAACTCCGAAAGTGTTGGTCAGAATTCGGACCAGGCCCCAGAGACCGATGATGACCGCCAGGCCGATGATGCCGAAGATAATCTTGTCCCGGCCGCGACTTTTGGCTTCCTCATCGCTGGCGATAACATAGGTCAACACGCCCCAGATGAAGATAATCACGCCCAGAGCAATCAAAATCGGGACGATGATATTCAATATATCGCCAATTTTGCAGATGAAGGTCGTGAGATCTCGGACGGGCGCTCCGCGCACGCACCGATTGACTCCGCCTATCTGCGCCAAGGCAACCGCCGGCGCCGCTACCATCAGAGCCATCCCCGACAATACCATTAACTTATTTTTCATAATAATTTTTTCCGCCAAAGGCGGATCAGCCTACGGCTGAAATAATCTTTTAATTTTTACGACCTGTTAATGACTAATAATATGTCCAAATTATACCAAAACCTAACCGGAAAATAAAGCAACTATGGGCAGCCAGTGGGCGGACAAACTTGCGGGAGTACCGAACCTCTCTGGCCAATGGTACTGGTAAGTATGCCCACCAGCCCCCAGACGGA
>Ga0209542_10012838_pt1 | contig 14569 bp, 14 predicted proteins | sample RifCSPhighO2_01_FD_184028 | JGI IMG/M metagenome (GOLD analysis project Ga0209542, IMG submission 184028) | Soil microbial communities from Rifle, Colorado - Rifle CSP2_plank highO2_0.1 (SPAdes) (version 2) | ecosystem: Environmental > Terrestrial > Deep subsurface > Rock core/Sediment ...
TTAGGATTATTATAGCAATTTCCCGGGAAAAGTGCTATAAAATAAACATCTTTGGGAGATCGTCTAGCGGTAGGACACGCGGCTCTGAACCGCGTAACCTTGGTTCGAATCCAAGTCTCCCAGCCAATTAGGTTGAGAAGTTGCTAAAACAGCTTCTTTGCCTTTAATTGTCTGTTGATTTGCGAGTTCGTAATCCTTATTCAGCTTTGGAACCCAATCGAGTAATAAACTAGTCGCATTCGTGTAGCTTTTCTTTATTTCAAGCCCATCTTGGAGCAAGTTCGTAAAAATTTGAGACAAAAGTAAACGCTTCTCATCAACGGTTGCTTTTTCGTATATTTCCTTTGCTTTGTAAGCAAGCTCGTGCACAGCAACACCAAGCTGGAGTAACTCATCGTTTTTGTCGCCCATAGCAACCAGTGCGCCTTCGAGCGATGTTTCTTCTTTGGTGAGTTCTTCAAGTTTTCGCTCAAAGAACTCTGCTGGAGCCTCTCGGTTTATTTTGGCTTCGTAGAGCTTATCCTTCCGACTTCTCACACTCTGGAGTAGTCCATTGAGACGCTGTACACCTCTTTCTCGTTCAATGGTACGTTCTTCGTGTTGCTTCCGTAGAATGTCCTCGATTGCGTTTAGCACCCTCTCATCTCTTGGTGCAATAATGTCGAATACACTCGTAAGCTGTTTCTCAACTCTATCTTGTCGCAACCCAGTCTTTTTAGGGCATACCTTAAACAAGCCGTGATTGTTGCAGTGTCCATACCAATGACCTTTCTTTTCATACCAAGTTGCCATACCGCCACATCCAACGCAGGTAATCTTTCCCTTGAAGAGAGAGTTGTGCTTTTGGTATCTCGGATTTTTTATCTTACGTTTCAAAATCAACTGCACCTTTTTATACAAATCTTTTGAGATAAGTGGTTGCTGCTGTCCGTTTGGATATACAACTTTCTTCCAAAGAAGCTCGCCATAGTAGAAAGGGTCTTGAAGTAGTGTGTGAATCTTGCTCTTTCGGAGGCGCTTACCACTCTTCGCACGCAGCCCTTCATCGTAGAACTCTTTTTCCAGGCGGATAATTGAGTAGTTACCAGTGGCATACAACTCAAACATCTTCCTCATAAACGGGGCGGTTTCTTCATCAATAACGTGCACCTTGTGACCGTCTTTTTCGCTAGTTTTGTAGCCCATACGAGGCTTCGAAGGAAGTTTTCCTTGCGACAACATCTCTTTCTGACCCTTCTTCACTTCTTCTGAAAGATTCTGACTGTAGAACTTTGCTATCGCTACTTTCATATCCCACACCAAGTTCTCGTGAGCTTTAGTATTTTGATTAACGATGAAATTTTCCTTTACGAAGTGTACGGCTCTATTCTCATCCTCGTGAAGCCAGTCGTATATAATCGCTGCATCTTTGAGGTTACGAGTAAGCCTGTCAATTTTTTCGCAAAGAATAACAGATACTTTGTTTTTATTCACATATGCCATCATTTCATTAAACTTTTTTCTGATTTGCTTTCCGCTTGCTGATTCTGATATTCGGTAAGGTTTTCCAGTTACAACAAATCTATTTTTTGCATACTCCGAAAGCATCTTCTCTTGTGCATCAAGAGAATAGCCAGTTTCTTCTTGCTCTTTGGATGACACGCGGCAATAAATTACCGCTTTTAGTTTTGGTAGGTTATTGGTCATAGCTTCATCAATATAAACACCAATGCTATCAGTATTAGTAACGCGATGAGCAGTAGGTAACGTTGAAATGCAGGCATACTCCGCACGTTAGTTTTAATTGATTTTGCTTGCACATTTCCTGTCTTGAATATAAATGGAACGTATTTTGTAAAAAATTTGAACAACACAATCAGGATGTTTATAAGGAACACCGCAACCAATGCAATGATGCCCCACCAGCCAAAACCAAAGTTTTCAAAGAAAAGCTGGAATGAGGAAGTATTTTTAATATGGCTCAGTTCATTATAGAGAGCGTCATTTAGTCCAGCGGTGGGAAATTTATATGGCTCAGAGCCACACATCATTTCTTTAATAAAGTATGTGGGAGAGGGGTTTTTCAAGGAGTGTACGCATTTTTCATAATTCTCCATTTTAGCGTCAAAAAGTTTATCGAGTTCTTCTTCGCGTTGGGCAATTTTTATTTCAATATCTCCTTTCAAATCTGAAACCGCATACCCAGCGATTACGGCGCCCGCCATAATCACACCAAAACAAATTATCATAAACGGTTTTGAATACTCGTATGAAAAAAACCGTCTAAATTGTTCCATAAAAGCATTATTCCTAAGAGAAAAGTGTCCGTTGCCAGCCCCTCCTTTCTTGAGGCAAAGAAAAATAACAAATGGAATGTTGACGAATGGAATAATCGCAAGCACCCACCAACTTTGTGCTATCCCAATATCGCGCACTCTGCGGATACTAGTTTTGATATGTACAACAAGCTCGAAAACAAACGAGGCAATAAATAATACAATTACGAAGTACAAAATAACAGACTTATCTCCAAACAAGTTGATGGATAAAGCCGTCAACAACGACACTATTGTTATTGGCACCACACCTACTGTGAAATTTGCAATGATATATCTACCGCGTCCAATAGTGTCTTGCGTAAGCCCTAAAAATTCCCAAATGTTTTTCATAATGTTTTTATTAGATATTTATTTTATAAATCAAAAAGGGGCTTACCGCATCTATCTGGTAGCCCACGTCCGAATGTCGCGAGACATCCTTCAATGGCAAATAGAGGATAAACCCCTTTCTGGATTGAAGGACAAAAGTCCTGCGACAATATATACGGATGTAGGCTACGTTGTAAGTATAGCACCATGGCAGGAATTGGCAAGGTCAATTATTAAGGTGCGACTACTTTACTTATTCTGTCTCTTACAAACAGACGCAAGCTATCGGGGCTTTCTGACCAAAACCTTTTTGCTGAATCAATAAAATACAGGCGTGGGCACTTTGAGCACCACAAGTAATAATCAAAGTAGTACGCTCGCTTGCCCCTGGGTTTTTGTCTTGGGATGCGCTTGATAACAGGCGTTCCGCAGTACCTACATTGCTGACCTACTTCAATAATTTTTCTGTTTTGTGTGTTCATATTTTTTATTCTTAATTTTTACGCTCGTTTTTCTCCTCAAGTTTCTTTGTGAGTAGAAAGTTGAATAGCCTACCTGGAGACTGACACTTACCTTTACGCATTTCGTCTTTCACAGTAGCGTAGGCTTCGTTAATTGCCTGCATTCCAAGCTGATGCCGACGAGCTAGTATAAAGCGCATATCCGATTCTCCTAATGCGGAAGCAATATCAACGCAAACATCGTCGTCGTTGCTGCCAATCGGATATTCGCTCGGTCGTTTTTCACTTAAAGGGAAACGATTTTTCGATTTCATAGATTTTTTTTAGAATCGAGTCTGTCTAAGTTTGTGTATCGTTATTCGTCTGGGAAGGTCTGATATCGGTCTAATGGATTCTTGTTTACTTGAGTAAATCCGCCATCATTCGACCTTTCTAACCTCTGCTCTGGCGGTTGGTGTCTCGGCATAGGTTCTGGTGAAGACTTGGGGACAGCTCTTTCAAAAGCTCTGCTTACGCTCCTGTCTTTGCTCTGAAAGTAAGGGTCTATATCAATCCATTTATCGTCACGTTTCTTATCTAATGGAGCGAATTTGAACTTTGCTATAACATATGGAAACTCTCTGCTTCCACTGTGTGGGGGGAACCATATAAGCTGATGAATATCTCTTAACTCCATCATCAGCTTATTGATGGCATTTATGTTCTGTTTGCTAGTCCTTCGTCTGAACTGGACGCAGAGTTCTGTATAGCTTATAAGCCCAATGCCGTTGTAAGGATTTACCTTCCGATACAGGAAGTTAAAAAGTAATAATTTATCTGGGTTCAGTTCGCCAGCGTCATACGCCTTCCAAACCGAACCAAAGACCATCGAGAACGGTGTGTAGTCTTCGGGTTCGGTCAGAGTAGTATGGATTGGAATTTTCATTTTCTTTTTCATATTTTAATTATTTCTGTTTCGAACGTAAGTTGATTTTTGCAAGGGCTACATAAATATCAGCGATGTCTTCAAGTAGCTTTTTTATTTCCTCCTCGGAACGACCATTGAATGCCCCAACCTCTTCAAAGGGTTGTCGGAGTATTTTGAGTTGTTCGTCGGAGAGCTGCATCTATTTGAAGCTATATAATCGATTCTTGAGCAGTTTTTGATTATTAAAAAGGCTCTGCACCGATACAGAGATTTCAACACCAGCCCAATAATCGCTAATGTTTTTTTCAATCCCTTCTGCCTGCACAAATAAAAAGTTGATGCGCTTTTCGTTCGCACGCTCCAGACCGACCAATTCAAACTGGAGCGTAACAAGAAGACTTGCGAGTCCTAAATCCGATATGGGCATTTGGTTTTCGTTTTGCATCTTCATACCATTTCAAGGTATCAAGATGTGCCATGCCCCTTCGATTGCTCTTTGATACACCTAAAAATAAAAAATCGGCTTATATTCAGCCGATTTCTTGTTGAGTTATACCCAGGGTGAATAGGTGTAGCGAGGGTGTAGGGTTTTTATTTTGCTTTCCTTATTTTTATCAACAATTTATAGCCACTGTATTCTACTCCCTCGATAACCTCGCCCTCTTTAGGATTCCTTATCCCAAGCAATTTAGCTATACGTTTCTTTATCTCACCAATCTCTTTTTGAACACTGCGGTTTTCTCCTTTATCGCTTGATTCTCGCAAGCTTTCAGTAGGCACGTAAGAACCGCTTGCGTCTATGAGAGCATTAAGTATTTTGTATCTACCAGTATTTTTACCAAACTTTGTTTTCTTTTCGGGATTGCTCTTGCTATATAGCAATCCTTCTTCGTTGAAAATCCAGTCATCCAATATGGCTGCGGCTTTTATGGCGCTGCCTTTTGTGAGCTTTTTACCAACTACCCAATTCTTCTCATCAACCTCAATTGCATAAACCGAATAGTCTTCGTCTGTTGCGGCTTCATCAGTGCTGGTTTTGACAAATACCCGCTTCCCATCCTTTGTAATCTTATCGTGCCCCCACCATCCCTCAATTTTCTTTATGGCTCCATTTTCTTTAAGAACTCGAAATACATCTCTGGGTGTTGGAAACCCCAGATTTTGCTGCGAAAAATAAGTATCTGGTATATAAACAGGATTGGTTTTTTGGACTGTTAGCGCCTCGTCAATGATGGCAACTACCCGTTTTATTTTTTCTTCAAGTGCCATTTCCATATTCATAGCGTTGAGGTCATCGTATCAGAACTCGCCAAATCTTGCCAGCTCAAAGGGAAAGAGCTACACTATAAGAATTAAATCTATGAAGCAAGAAAAATTTTTTACATTGAAGCAAGCAGCGAAATACTTGAATATAGGCGAACGCACACTGTTTCGCTATTTGCACAACGGACGCGTCAAAGCTGCTAAAATTGGCTACTGGCGCTTTCGAGAAAAAGACCTCAAAAAATTTATTGAGAGTAGTTTTAAGGTGCAGAAAAGGAAAAAGTAGAAGCTCCAAAAATATGAAGATGAAAATGTACTATGCAAAAAGAAGCTAAAGCACGAATAAAAATCAATGACCTCCTCCAGAAGTCTGGCTGGAGATTTTTTGATGATGAAAACGGCAGAGCGAACATTTCCCTGGAGCCAAATGTGAAGCTCACAAAAACAGCGATTGATTCGCTCGGCAACGATTTTGAAAAAACAAAGAACGGTTTTATTGATTTTTTATTGCTCGATGAAAAGGGATTCCCGTATGTAGTTCTTGAAGCAAAATCCGAAGACAAAGACCCGCTCGATGGCAAGGAACAAGCTCGTAAGTATGCCCAATCTCTCAATGTCCGTTTTGTTATCCTTTCAAACGGCAATCTGCATTACTTCTGGGACTTGGAGCGCGGCAATCCGTCCGTCATCATTCAGTTTCCGAAGCCAGACTCACTGCAACACTTTGAATCATTCAAACCAAATCCGAAACGCCTTGCTGATGAGAAAGTAGAAGAAGACTATATCGTACTTACACAAAAAGCAGATTATCGTAGCGACCCGCGCTGGGCAGATGAGGCGCAGCATCAAAGTTTAATTGAGGCGGAGGCGCTCAAGTTTTTGCGCCCATATCAACTTCGGGCAATACGCGCTCTGCAAGAGTCTGCTGGTAAAAACAATGACCGTTACCTGTTTGAGATGGCAACGGGTACGGGTAAAACGCTTGTCTCCGCCGCAATCATTAAACTCTTCTTGAAGTCTGGAAACGCCAAACGTATTTTATTTCTTGTTGACCGTCTGGAGCTGGAAGACCAAGCAGCCAAGAACTTTAAGAAGTGGTTATCAAAAGATTATACAACTGTTATCTATAAAGAAAATAAAGACGATTGGCGCAAAGCAGAAATTGTAGTCTCGACTGTTCAAAGTCTCTCATTCAATAACAAGTATCAGAAACTTTTTTCTCCGACTGATTTCGACCTGCTTATTTCAGACGAAGCCCACCGCTCAATAGGTGGTAACAGCCGAGCAGTCTTTGAATACTTTGTAGGCTATAAGCTAGGACTTACTGCCACACCCAAAAACTATCTCAAAGGGATTGACCCAGCCGAGCTAAACTCTAAAGACCCGCGTGCCTGGGAGCGCCGACAACTTTTGGATACATATCAAACATTTGGCTGCGAAACTGGTGAGCCGACTTTCCGCTACACACTTCTCGATGGTGTTAAAGAAGGCTATCTAGTAAATCCCATTGTTGCCGATGCGCGCACCGAGATTACTACTGAACTTCTTTCAGAAAATGGCTACGCAATGATGGTTGAAGACGAAGAAGGCAAAGAAGAAGAGCAAACCTTTTTCCATACCGATTTCGAGCGAAAGTTTTTCTCCGATAAAACTAATCAAATTTTCTGCAAAACATTTCTGGAGAATGCACTCAAAGACCCTGTCACGAGAGAAATTGGCAAGAGTATTGTTTTTTGCGTAAGCCAAAAGCACGCCTCGAAGGTTACGCAAACTCTCAATCAGTTTGCAGACCAACTATACCCAGGAAAGTACAATTCGGATTTCGCCGTGCAGGTTACTTCAAACATTTCCAATGCCCAGGATTTTACAATAAGTTTTGCCAACAACAACCTCAACGGACATACCAAGTTCTTGGAAGGCTACATTTCAAGTAAAACCCGTATATGCGTAACAGTTGGAATGATGACTACGGGCTATGACTGCGAGGACATTTTAAATGTTGGCTTAATGCGCCCAATTTTTTCTCCAACAGATTTCATTCAAATAAAGGGACGCGGCACGCGCAAATACAATTTTACTCACAAGGAAAGGGAAGGTGGTGAAGTCCAAGAAGTGAAAGTTGCTAAAGATAAGTTCAAGCTTTTTGATTTTTTCGCCAACTGCGAATACTTCGAGGAAAAATATGATTACGATGAGATACTGCATCTGCCGCCTAAAACTGGCATGGGCGGAGAGGGTGGCGACGGAGTCAAAATTGATGAAATTACTATTACTACCATCGACCCACTAAAAACCTTTTCGGAAAAAGCCATTGGCGTTGAGGGAATGAAAATTGACCGTAAGTTTTTCGATAAGTTCGAGGCGACAGTAAAAGAAGACGCATTCATAAAACAGAAATACGAAGAGGGCGACTTAATGACCATTGAAGATTACATAAAGGACAACGTATTCGATAAGCCAGAAGATTTTTTCAATCTTGAAAAATTGCGTAAATCAGTGAAGGCTGACCGCCGTATTAGTTTGCGAGAGTTTATAGAAAAAATCTTCGGAGGCATTACTAATTTCAAATCCAAAGATGAGCTACTGGAAGATGAATCTGAAAAGTTTATCGCCATCAATAAACCAGAAAGCCAATTTGTAATGCCCATTAAAAATTACTTGAAAGCTTATATTACTGACAATGAGATACGAGACATTATTGAAAAAGGAGAATACACGCGACTCGCAACAAATCCAAAGCTAACTTTCGCTGACCTCGAATCCTTGAATGGTTGGATTGAAAAAGTACCAGAATACGTGAAGGATTATGTTTCTCTTAACGCCTATATGTAGAATATGAACTACAAAAATATATTTGAAATAGCGCTGGAAAAGGTAGTCGCCGAGCATGGCTACCAAGGTGTTATTCGAAATAGAGATATTCATGAGCAAGCATTGGCACATAGACTTGCATATCATTTAGAAAAATCTGATTTATTTACTGGCTACCATATTGATTGTGAATACAATCGACATGGCGATGACCCGAAGATAGATGAGCATGGAGACAATTTCAGACCAGATATCTTGATTCATGTGCGGGGTACTGACGATGATAATTTAATTATGATTGAAACAAAAAAATTCAACGACTCTCCACAAGAAATAGAAACAGCACAAAGAAATCTCGCAAGCAGAAAAGACTATTACCGATATAAGCACGCTTTTTTAATTATTTTTCCCGAAACATCTTTACAGGAAAATAGCGTTGTTGAAGTATAAATATGCTTACCCAAGAAATAAAAAAGAAAATTGATTCAGCGCGGAACATTTTGGTTGGTAAGGTCTCCGACCCAAAAGCGCAGGTAGAACAAATCACCACAGCGCTTATCTATAAGTTTATGGATGATATGGATAAGCAAGCTGCCTCGCTCCCGAAGGGCAAGGTACGGTTTTTTATTAACGGATACGGAAAGTACGCCTGGAGTAAAATGATGGATGCAAAACTTGGAGGACAAGAACGCCTGAATCTCTATGTAGAAGCTATTACGAAGATGTCAAAGAATCCGAACTTACCGCAGCTTTTCCGCGACGTCTTTAAGGATGCCGTATTACCGTATCGAGACCCCGAAACTCTGAATCTTTTTTTGAAAGAAATAAACGGTTTTACATACGACCACAGTGAAAACCTCGGAGATGCCTATGAATATCTTTTGTCTATTTTGAGCGTTCAAGGAGATATTGGCTCATTAAGAACGCCTCGTCACATCATAGATTTTATCGTTGAAGTTGTTGACCCAAAGAAAGACGAATCAATTCTTGACCCTGCGTGCGGTACGGCTGGCTTTCTTATTTCCGCATACAAGCACATTCTCCAATCAAATAAAAATAAGCCGCTTACACCAGACGAAAAGAAGCGCCTGATGAATAATCTTACAGGTTATGACATTTCACCCGATATGGTAAAGCTCTCACTGGTAAATATGTATCTACACGGATTTCCAAGTCCAAACATTCACGAATACGATACTCTTACAGGCGAAGAGAAGTGGGGGGAGCGTTTTGATGTAATGATGGCTAATCCTCCGTTTATGTCGCCGACAGGCGGTATCAGACCGCACAAACGTTTTATGGTTCAAGCCACCAGAGCAGAGCTTCTCTTTGTTGACTACATTGTGGAGCACCTAAACAACCACGGTCGAGGTGGTGTTATCGTGCCTGAAGGTGTTGGTGCCAATCCAGATAATTCCTACAGGCAGTTGAGAAAGTTACTAGTTCAGGATGGTCTTTACGCTGTTGTGTCTTTGCCATCAGGAGTTTTCAATCCTTACTCTGGCATAAGAACCCATATTCTCTTTTTCGATAACCAACTGTCAAAACAATCGAAAGACATTTTATTCGTAAAGGTTTCCAACGATGGATTCGATTTGGGAGCGCAGCGTAGACCGATAGACAAAAATGACCTATCGCGTGCAATCGAAGTCTTACACGCACAACAGGAAGCAATCAAAAATGGTAAAAAAAACTCTCTTCTAAAAAAAGATGAACTATTTGTTTGGACAATCTCAAAAAAAGAAATACTCGATAATGAAAACTACAGCCTTTCGGGCGATAGTTACCGTGCGAAAGAAAAACATTCAAGCTCGAAGTGGACTATGACCGAGCTTCATGATGTGCTGGACTATGAGCAACCAACGCCATACATCGTCAAATCTGTTGAGTATGATGATGCTCACGCAACGCCCGTGCTGACCGCTGGAAAGACTTTCATATTGGGTTACACGAACGAAAAAGAAGGAATCTTCAAGAAAGAGAAATTGCCCGTCATCATTTTTGATGACTTTACAACTTCTATGAAGTTCGTTGATTTTCCTTTCAAAGTAAAGTCATCTGCGATGAAGATTTTGCACGCAAAGAAAGATAAGGCGGATATAAGATTTTTATTTTATGCGATGCAACGGGTTCACTTCGCTCCCTATAAACACAAACGTCATTGGATTTCTGAATACTCAAAAATAAAAATTCCACTTCCGCCGCTTTCGGTTCAAAAAGAGATAGTTGCGAAAATCACGAATGATGAGCAACAAATCTCTGCGCTCAAGAAAGAAATAGAGTCTCGTAAGAAAGAAATTGAATTAAAAATCGCCGAAGTATGGGGCGAATAAAAACACGTCTATGAAACTCAAATACGCTGACATCGTAAACTTCCGCTCAATACAATCCATTAAGGTGGATTTTGAGCCGTTTTGTCGCGTATTGGTGGGTATCAATGAAAGCGGTAAATCAAACATCCTTCGCGCTCTATCAATGGTAGGCGAAGAATATGCGCCAACGGCAGAGGATGTTAGGGAGCCGTTACCAACTGAAAAATCAGTTACCGAAGCGTATGTACGATTCGTCTTCACTCTTGATAAGAACGAAGTGGAGCAGGTGTATGTAGAAATAAAGCCGAAGATATTGAGTAAAAAAACCGAAGCCCCACTTATCGCAAAAGGTGGTAAAAACTTTTCACTCCACGACTTTTGCGCCGCAAGAAATGAAGGCATATACAGTGTAGATATTCAATCTGCAAAAAAGTCGGCAAAGTATTGGGCGATAGATAATAGCTATTCTGTTTTATCCAACTGGAAAAAACCATCAGCGGGTTGTCCAGCCGACTACAATGTCCAAGCTGGTGGTACGGCGGTACCTCTCCAAAACTATGTCCTGGTAAATGCCGACGAGCATACCGATATTCCAGAAACTCACCTGGAAGATGTTGATGCGGATTATGTGAACACACTTGTTGGTTCAGAGATTACGAAACTTGTACCCAAGTCTCTGCCAAAAGTTATTTTTTGGAAATACGATGAGCAGAATCTTCTCCCTCCAACCATAAACCTTGATACCTTTGCAGCAAACCCAGACAGCGTAATTCCTTTAAAGAATATGTTTATGCTTGCAGGGATTACCGATATAGCTGGCGATATAAGCAAAGCAAGAGCAGTAACGGGCGGAAATAAACTCCGTAACCTATTGCATCGCGTAGCCGACCATAGCACAAAACATTTCCGCAACGTCTGGAAAGAGTACAAGGAGATTTCTTTTGCTCTTGAGCCGAATGCAACAAACATTGATGCGAACATAAAAGAAAAAAATCACTGGAAGATGTCTCAACGAAGTGATGGAGTAAAGCGCTTCATTACATTCCTTTTGCACATTTCAGCAAACGTAAAAGCTAATCTTCTCAATGGTGCATTGCTGTTGATTGACGAACCAGATATGGGGCTTCATCCGTCTGGCAGCCGATACCTGCGAGACGAATTGATAGAGACGGCAAAAAAGAACTACGTCGTGTTCTCGACCCATTCAATTTTTATGATTGATAAAGACAACGTAAACCGACACATCATTGTAAAGAAAGAGCGCGAGAAAACCAGCATAACGAATGCTACTAAATCGAACTTCGTTGACGAGGAAGTTTTATTCAATGCCCTAAACTACACAGTTTTTGATATTCTCAAAAAAGACAATCTTATTTTTGAGGGCTGGAGAGATAAAAAGTTATTTCAAACGGCTTTGAAAAAAATCCCAGATACTCATACCCAAGACCTCAAGACCTTGAAAGAGCGGCTGAAAACCGTGGGGCTTTGCCATGCCGAGGGAGTGAAAGACATCAGAAACATAACACCCCTATTGGAGCTGGCAAATAGAAACTGCATCATCGTGAGCGATGGCGATACGCCTGCAAAGGAAAAACAAAAAGAGTTTCAAGTAATACACGGCTATGGGACATGGAAAAGGTACGATGAGATTTCCAAGAGTTTCAAGGCGGAAACGGGCGAAGATTTTATTAAGGAAGATGTTTTCAAGTCGCATCTGGAAGAGGTCAAGAAAAAGAATCCATCTATTACTGGCGACCCAACATTAGGGACTACTGGGCGAATAGCAGCAGTCAAAAAGTGGCTGCTGAAACAGAATGTTGCACAAGAGTTTGTTGCCTTATTTCTCAATGAACTGAAGCGCAGTATTTTTGATGACCTAAAACCAGCTGACATAGAAACTTCCTATTATGATTTTTTGAAAGACTTTTCTTCGCTTGTTGATACTGCCATTCCTAAACAAACATAATGAGCTGGTATAAAAAAGTTCTCAAGGAAAATAAAAAAGACATTGTATCATCGGCGGCATTCGCCGTCGTTTTTGCTTTAGCGATTCTACTTTGGCATTTTGCGCTTAGTAAAAGTTTCCAGTGGGAAACGATAAACCCAATAGAGGCACCGAGTATTTTTAGTCGCGCTCTCTACAGCGCTTTGGTTTTCGTAACGTTTGGCGCTTTCTTGTATTGGGTTAGGTTCTATCAGTTCCTTTACCATCTCATTAGCGACAGGCAACTTTATCGTGGTATTAAAGGTCTCATCTGGGGTTCCTTAATTCTCATTATGTACTTCTGGATTGTACCTACGATTGTTGAGCTGCTAAATGCGATTATCTCATTCTTCTACAACATTCTGAATCTTGTTTTGTACCTATTCCCACCGCTGGGCGCATCCTTCATTGTGTTTAGTATCGGCTATATCATTCTTAAAAAATACTATGCTATAAAAAAAGGCGCTTGGCACGAAGAGAAACACAAAGAAAATCAATAAAGCGAAACTGACCCTATGTACTCGTAGTTTATATGGTGTAGATACAATTAAATAAGCTTATCAAGAGTATGGCGAGAGCACTGGCTCAAAGACCCGTCAGCAACCTGCGAAAGTAAGGTGCTAAATCCAGCCCAAAAACAGGGAAAGATACTTAGTCCATACTCTTTCCTGTATTATCAGGAATTTTTTGTTTATATACGGCAATAATATGGAAATAAAAAAAGACGGAACATTAAGTGAGTGGTTCAAGGAAGCAAGGGCACAAGGATACTCTTTTCCTTTGGCGATGTGCCATGGCATCCAGACAGCAATGAAAGAGCTGAATAAGAGTTTTGCAGAAGTCTTTGAGTTGTTTGTAAAAAGGGTAATTATTATCCAGGTGGGGAAAATGTTCATCTACGATTTGCGCGGACATAAGGCGCTGATTCCCGAAGGATTGCATAAGTGCGAAAAGTGCGGCGAATACAGAGGCAACGTAATGAAAAAAGACTTAAATTGGGAGGACTCTTTTCATAAGGAGGAAGCAGAAAAGAGTGAGGAATATCTTGGTGTGTCTTGTCTTTGTGATGGCATCTTATGCCACAAGTGTAAGAAAAATAAAATCCATAGACCTGTCTCGAACACATACTATGCTGACACCAATAGAATTGAACACTATCCATATTTTTCAGGAATGATGGGCTGCGCTGAATGTAGAGAAAAACAAAATAAACTAAAGAAGCCAGAAGAGGAGATGGAAGTCCAGAAGGAGTGGGAAGTATCAGTGAGGCTGCCACGGGAGATGTACGAGTCGCAGGATGCGGAGCGATTGTTAGATAAATCTTCCAAGCATTCATTGACAGAACAAGAGAGAAACAGACTTGCAAACACGGTAGTCATCTTATTTTGGCTTATAGTAGTGTTCCTCACACTTTATGGACTTGGTGGTATGTCCTTGGTTCTTAATGGTGTGGGTTTTGTGATTGGTGTCCCGATTTTAGGACTGTTCTTTTGGGGTATTTATAAGCTCGGAGACCGTTTTCATTGGTGGGGGTGAATATAAAAGGTTTTGCCGTAGAAAGTTCAAATTGGGTTAGGGTGTCCCAACCACGCGCACAAAGTTGAAAAGCAAAATATCCACCACCTATTTCTAGTTTCCAGAAATTGCGCACAAGAGAGAACGAGAGTACGTCCCATCGGCATAGCTTTGACATACTATGGCATACCAAACATAGACCTGTATATCTACATTGAGCAGTATTGGCGAGTACGGATGTGTGGTGGATTCGCAAGAATGATATTCCAGCAACAAGCATTGGCATTACTGGTACATAACAGGACAGTAAATACTGGTATATCTCCGTTACGTATACAAAGGTTTTGCGGTAGAAAGTATAAATTCGGTTAGGGTGTCCCGCGTCCGAACGAAAAGCTCGAAAGGAATACACCCAAAATCAAAAAGAAAGAACGGTTGATACTCTCTCTTCATAATTCGGCTTACTTTTGCTAGACTCTGATATACAGGACAGGGATACAATTTTATTGAACGATAGCTAACAGGCTTCTCATCTGCCCAAGAGAAACGCTTGGATAAGGGAAAATTTCCTCCCATTTGATAGTTCGTAGATAGTCCTGCCAAGCCAGCCAAGTTGTATGAATCGGAAAGGTTGCCTCGCGGCTTCGCCGCTCGGCATTGAATTTGGCGAGGATTTGCCAGTCATTTCT
>Ga0209542_10012840_pt1 | contig 14568 bp, 20 predicted proteins | sample RifCSPhighO2_01_FD_184028 | JGI IMG/M metagenome (GOLD analysis project Ga0209542, IMG submission 184028) | Soil microbial communities from Rifle, Colorado - Rifle CSP2_plank highO2_0.1 (SPAdes) (version 2) | ecosystem: Environmental > Terrestrial > Deep subsurface > Rock core/Sediment ...
CTTGTTTGGTTATTTAATGGTTGTTAAAATCAATTATTACTCGAGGCACACTACAACGAATTGGCGGCATGCCAATTCAGTAAAGTTTATAACATCTTAGAATTACCTTCGCCTGGGTGAGGTTAAAATGGACGATATTTCAAATGAAGAAGATAACTTAGAACGGATTCAGTCGGAAGAAAATGATAGACTGAAAACAGAAAATAAAACTTTTGAGATCATATCATATGGCGCAGATTATACTTTGTCTGTGTTTTATGAGAAGTTATCTAAAAAAGAGATAATCACACCAGAATTTCAAAGAAAATTTGTTTGGAAACCTGAACAAGCAAGTAAATTGATAGAGAGTTTTCTATTAGGATTGCCTGTACCCGGAATCTTTCTTGCAAAGGAAAAAACTGAAGATAAAGAATCTGGAAATTTTTTAGTAGTTGATGGTCAACAGCGTTTAAGAACTATTCAAGCATTTAGAGATGGAAAATATCCTGTGAGTGACGAACCTTTCCACCTTATTGATGTTCAAGACCAGTGGGAAGGTAAAACTTACAAGGATTTAGAGCCAGTTGACAGAAAAAGATTTGATGATTCTATTCTGAGAGCTACGATTATTAGGCAAGTTGACCCGAAAGATAATACGAGTATTTACCAAATCTTTGAAAGACTTAATACTGGTGGTACAATTCTCCAAAATCAGGAAGTTAGGAATTGTGTTTATTATGGGAAGTTTAACGATTTACTTCATCAACTAAATAAAGAAAGAAACTGGAGGGTATTGTACAACATGAGTTTACCCCAAAAACGAATGAAAGATGAAGAACTCATCTTACGATTCTTAGCTTTGTTTTATGATTTTGAAAAATATGAGAAACCGATGAACTCATTTTTATCTGATTTTATGGGAAAAAATAGGAATCCTACACTCCAGAAATTAGAGGAAATGAAAAACATTTTTCAAAATACAATAAACTATCTTCAGAAAAATATTGGTCTGGAAGCATTTCGACCAAAAAGAAATCTCAATATTGCTGCTTTTGACTCAATTATGTATACTATTGCCAAGTATAATCCAAAATTCAAATCCAATCTAGTAGAACAAATCAAAAAATTATTCGAAGATGAAGATTATCATAAGAGTATAACTGAAGGAACCACTGACCCCCCAACAATTGCAACTAGATTTAGATTAGCAAAGAAGTATCTGGTTCAAAATGGAGAGTAAATACGCTCAAGCAAAATTGGATTTTTTAGACACTCTCTTCCATGGTTTTGAGAATCAAGAACTAGATGATTACACCAAGAGCCATATAGCAAAATATTTGACGGTATTATGTTCCGGCGTGTTCGAAGATATAATAAAAAATTTTATATTGGAGTTATCTCAAAAAGATACTCTTAGGAAAGAGATTAAGGAATTCATTTTTAAAAAAGTTCAATGGTCGCTAAATAATCCAAAATACCCTAAATTAACGACTTTCCTAGATGAGTTTAATAAAGAATGGGCTAAAAAATTAAATGAAAGAGTAGAAGTAAAGAACAAAGATGCACTTACATCTATTGTTAATAATAAAAATTTAATTGCGCATGGAAATTCATCTACTATTACCTTTCCCCTGATTAAACAACATTATGAAGATTCTAAAGTGATTATTGAACAATTAGACAGCATAATTTTACAAGAATCTGGTTAATGCGTGCCATTTGTGATTGTCCTTTACGTATCGCTTCACCCATTTAATAGGACGACTTGTGACACGAGTAATAACTCTGCGGACGCAGGTTTCCAGAACTTCGTAACTGGAAACGATTTTAACAAGGGTCCTATAAGTTATGTGCAATATTACTCAGGGCATCCATGAACTAAAAATATTAAAAAACTCAAAAAACTTAAACGAACAATTACAGAAAGAATTATTTGAACGATATCCCGAATATAAAAATCGATATTACTAAGCCCCGATTCTTACTACTTTTTACGTGAGTGTGCGCCCCCAGACTATTGCCTTCGTATGTGCACAAGTAACCGAGAGAGTTGTATAGTATGTGCCCATGCAGCACTCTCCAACCTCCGAACAGTGAGCTGTTAACTTAACGAGACCTAATATTTCGAAATAACCCTAAAACCCATCTTCCGAGACTGGCTCTAAACCAGAATGCCCAAACGAAATTATTTCAGTAGTTTGGAATGGTAAAGAAACAGGTGGATAAACTGCCCTATATTGCTTTTCTCGGTCACATCCTTTTGGTAGAACATCAACAGGTATATTCCCAAATCGTGCAGGAGCCTTGAAGAATTGTGTCTGCTCTGGAATTTCTACATTAATTTCTGTAGAAGATTCGCTTATCTCTTTTTCAGCCTCTCGCTGCCAATCGCCGAGTTTGGCTGTAATCTTCTGTTCTTTCTTCTTTTTCATATTCAATCATCTTTTTCGATAATCATCTTGTCATCTTTAGTATCTACTTCCAACTCTTGACCAGATTTCCAGCCAAGTTTCTTGATTAGTTTAGAAGGAATAACCACCCAGAATTTCTCATATTCTGTGCCTTTATACTCTCGGCTGACTTGGCTCTGTAATCGCATGGTGATATTAGATACCTAACCCTTTATAAAGATTTAGATACCGAAAGCTATATATCTGGATATTCTCTTTTAGATACCTAAAGGTTTATATAGTAGTTTAGGTATCTAAAGTGTATGGAAGCAAAGATTAAATGTGTTCATTGTGAAAAAAGCAACTTCATCAAGAAGGGTTTTAGAAGGACAGAGAATAGAGGTAGGATTCAAACCTATAGATGCCTCGATTGTGGTAAGAAATTCACTCAAGATGATGGCTTTTACCGTATGAGGAACAGCCCCGAGAAGATAACTTCAGCCATAGACTTGTACTTCTCTAACCTCTCCAGCCGTAAGGTCAGGAACCACTTTAGAAGGCATTGGTCGCACAATTCCAGTCATGTGACTATCTTAGATTGGTGTAGAAGATATACGCTTAAAGTCAGCAAATATGTTGATTCTATGCAACCAACATTAAGCGGTCAGTATTACGCCGATGAAACCGAGATAACAAGAGGTAAGAATAAAGACATCTTTTGGTGTAATGTAGATTGGGGAACTAGATACATTAACGCAACACTCTACAGCCCACGAAGCCAAGATGTTACCGATGCAACTGAGTTTATGCAGCGAATTAAGAAACACAGGCTCCCTGAATACGTCCAAACAGATGCGGCAACTTTCTACCCCAAGGCTTTCAGGAATGTATTTTATTCAAATACTGGCAAGAGAGCAGAACAACCAAAACACATCATCAACAATGTGTCAAAGACTAAGAAACACAACGTCAGAATAGAAACAGTCTTTATGAAGGTCAAAGACCGAGTAGATGATTTTAGGGGACTGAAGGCTCTTTGGTCTGCACCAATACTTATGCAAGGGATAGTTTTACAGCACAACCTAATAGAAGCACATACAATGACAGGTAAGATACCTGCCGAGTTAGCTGGATTGAAATTAGAAGCTGGAGAGAATAGATGGTTGGGGCTGATTAGGTTAAGTTCTCATGTATCACAAAAATAATCTATCTCTTCATTCTTTTTGATAATTCCTTATCAAACTTTTCAGACAAAGATGATGATTTAAAATTCTTTATTTCGCCATCTAATTTTAAGAGTACCTCTTTAGTAATACTTTCCATTGTGTCAATTATCTTTTTTGTTTTGTCCATGTTTAACCTCTCAAAAGCTCAACGACTAGCCCTATTAAGTACTTAGCATTCTCCATACTAAGTAACCCTCTATTTTTCTTTATCTGTTCCTCAATTATCTTCTTCTGAATTCTTATGTCAATATCGGAGATTGTTGTGTTTATTTTCTCAGTAGTCTCTTTTTCTTGAGTATAATATTCCATAGGCACTGGTAATGTAGTTCTTTTTATGAAGGTTTTATGTTCCCTTATCTCCCTCAACAAAGCGTTCATTTTCTCTCTCAAATCAAGGAGGCGATTACCACTCAAATTCATCACTTGATTAAGTATGTTGATGTCGTCTTTTTCCAACTTCTTATTTGAGAATAAAATCTGCCTCAAGAAAACAGTTTGTATAGCTTCTTGTGAATCACATACAGTGGTATAGTATGTTTCCAAATCATAACTTAACTTCATCATGTTAAAATAAAACTCTGCTGTTGGGTAATGCTTAAAAGTGTCATTAAATAAAAGTTTTCCATTCTTGAAATTAAGGATGATAAAGGTTATCTCTTTCTTCCTGAAAACAAAATTCATTACTTTTTTTATAATACTGAGGGGATCATCTCCCTCAAATAAATCATCTGGAAGTTCTGAGAATATTGCTCTGAATGCACTTTTTAACTCATCTATCCTTATAGGTACGCTAGTTATACGTCTACTTATCTCAGGTAGGTTTGTATCAAAGAATTCCTTAACTTCTTTATCTGTGACATATTCAAACTTCTCTATCCCTTGTATGACTGATTGGATTTCCTCATCATTTTCTAATTCAATGAGATTATTCTTTACTAACTTCATTGGGACAACCTCAGAACCAGACAATTGTTTCTGATATTGTTGGAAGTTCGGAATATAGTATTTCTTACCCATAACCGTTTAAATAGGCATCTTTTATTATAAATCTTATGCATAAACCTCTTTTCCTCCTTATATTATCTTAATAGTCTTGGAAAATCAATTCTTCCTCTGTCGATAACAGGTCTCGCTAACTTTACAGCTCACCGAACAGAAAGTCTTAAATACACCAAGATATACTAAGATATCCAGGTGATTCATTTGTTTATATTCACGCAGCATGCCATTGAAAAGATGGACGCATTGGGTGTTGACAGGATGACTGTTGAGAGGACCATTCGAACCGGCATGAAGTGGAAGGAATCTCAGGAAGAGAAGTGGCATGCACAGATGGCCGGAATTGAGGCTGTGTTCCAAAGGCAGGAAAAGGACATGGTGTTAATCACAGTCTATGAAGCGGGGAGGAAAAAATGAAGTGCGTAATTTGCGGAGGCAATACTCAGAGGAAAAATGTGGAGCATAAGGAGTTCGGCATATCTCTTGGCATGTTCAAGGCTGACGTCTGCGAAAAATGCGGAGAGGCTTATTTCGACGAGAAGACTGCGGATGAGATTCAGAGAAGGTCAAGGGAAAAGGGATTGTTTGGCCTGGCAAAGAAGGCAAAGGTCGCGGAAGTGGGCAACAGCATCGCAATAAGAATTCCAAAGGAGATTGCCACGTTCATGAAAATCAAGAAGGGCAAGGAAGTTACATTATTTCCTGAGAGCCAGCATGACTTAAGGGTGCAGGTTTAACCGGATTTTCCCTTTGTGTCCTTAGTTGTATCATCCTGAAATGGCTTTGTTTTTGACCAATAGTCATTGAAATATGAACGGAATGTTTCTGCTATCTGCTTATTTATGATTTCAACAACAACCGGTTGTTTCTTGTCCTGCAGAAATATCTGGCTGACATCATTATAGATGAAAATCCAAGAAGGAGTTTTCACATCACTTGCCATGTATCTTGAATCACAATATTTGTATGAGTTCCTGTTCTTGAGAATATTCTTATCTGTTCCCTTGTTGAAAAGCATCCTGCACCTAATTCCTTCCTTGACACGCTTTTCATGGTCCTCCTTCCAATAATCATGGTATTTTTCCTCTTGGAATGCATATATCCCAAGGCTAAGAATCTCGCCACCTTTTTTTACCCTTGTATGATAATGCTCAAATGCGGTCTGCAGCCCCCGAAATCCCTCATAGACCTGAATATCTGTTGCAGGGTTTGCTTGCCTTAGCATTGAAAGCTGGGGAAGAAGCTTTGAGATTTTTTCTTTGCTTTGCTCAAGATTTTGCCTTCTTTTTTCAATTTCGTCAAGAATCCTCGCCGGCTCTGAAGCCCGATAATATTTCACCTTTTTCTGCGTGATGTATGATGCGAGGCCTTTCTCGATGAGCTTTTTGAGTATGTGGGGGATAAATGACCTCGCAACCCCTGATTTCATAATGATGGGCCCTGTTGTTGAAGAGCCAAGTTCAAGCAATGCTATGTAGACTTTTGCCTCCCCGTCTGTCAGCCCAGCATCCTTTACAAGTTCAAGCTCATACATACCTACCAGTTATGGTGGGTTAATATTTAAATATATAGTATTACTATTTAGTGACTAATCAATTGGGGGGATAAAGAATGAACATCAAGAAAACATTATTGCTTGTTGGAGCTGCACTACATCTCGTTAATGCAAGTGCTCAAGCTGGCTCACTGGAAGTGCTCACAGGAAACAACGCAACGACTGTCGATGCTAAATTGTATACGGAAATAAATCCTAACGTGGGAATATTTCTAAGAAATAGACTGACCGATCCATATCAGGGCAGTATTAGTGGTTTTGGAGTTGCAGATTTGGTGGCAAATTTTTGGAAAGGTGATTTTGGAACTATTGGCGGTGTCGCAGAAGCACTTTTTCCGTATGGCGGCAAGACCGACCCAAGGTTAGCTGTACTGTATAGCGGGACCCAAGGTCCGGTTAAAGAGGCAGTGCAAGTTACTGGCGGACTCGGAAGCAAAACCTTCGAATTATGGGGTCAAGGAACTTATTCAATTCCAATTTCTGAGGGTATTAATCTTGAATCTGGCCTTGAATTTGTATCTAATTTTGGAGTGCAAGGCCACAACTTCAGCAGGCAAAGTCCGAGATTAGGTATACGTTCTGGTGATGTATCTGGGTTAAAGGTGGGGGTTGGTGCAGATGTTATAGAAACACCAAAAGAAACGAAATTCAATGTTGGTGTTTTTGGGGAGTATGGATTCTGATGGGGGATTATTCTGGTTTGATTGGTCAACATTATAATTTGTATGAAAGGATTAGTTCTCCGACACTTCAGATAGTTATGGCGAACACAGTTGCAAAATATTTAGCAGAAAAAAATATTCCCCGTCCATTAATAGTGGATTTGGGATGCGGAAATGGAAGAAGCATGGAACACATATTAAGAACATGTCAGGGAGATGTTATTGGGGTAGATTGCGAGCCAGTTATGTTGACCCAAGCAAGGAAAAGGCTGGAAGAATATTGCGGCAGGGTTTTATTGGTTGAGTCTGACGTGCTTGGTTTACCCATGCAAATTATTAAGAGAATAAGGCCAGATGTGATTGCATCTGCTGAAATGATTCATAATCTTCCCCCGGAACAAAGGTTGTTAGTGTATGAAAGGGTATTTTATGCGTTGGATGGGGGTTTTTTCGTAAATGCAGATAAGTTCGCTTTGGATAACGGAGAGGAGCATCGTAAAAATTTTCTGAGTGCAATATCAACATTCGAAGCACTCAATGAGATGGGAATGCCTGAACTGAGGGATGCTTGGTTAAGGCACATGGAAAGAGACGAGACGCAGGGTTATAAACAATATGTTGGAGAAACAGCCGATTTACTGAACAGAATTGGTTTTAAGAATGTTGAAGTTGTCTGGAGAGAAGGCTTGTTCGCAATTATTAGGGGCATCAAACCATAGCGAATAAAAAGCCCCTGAGGAGAGTTGCACTCCTGATAGAATTGCTAAATTATATGCCTTATCTTAATTAGGTGTCTTTGGTTGCTAAAACCAACTTTCCTAATGAATTTTACACAGTTGTTATACCCATTAATCTGAATTTTCTCCCCGTCATTTGTTATTGTAAGGTTGATTCCTTCTTTGCGAAGTATAAAAGATATCTGTTTGATTAGTTCCTTGCTTCTTAGTTCTAGGGCTATTCTAATGTATGGTTTTTTATACGAATCCCTTTTATCAAAAAAAACGCAACCGTCTGTATCAAAGATCCCCCTTACGCATTTGAGAATGCATTCTTTGTTCTCCGATTCCAAGATTTCCCTTGGAATTAGTACAGTATACGCTTTTTTTCCACCGATAAAACCAAATCTTTTTGTTAGTAGTTCAAATAGTTGCTTAGAGTTAATGGTAATCCTCGATGTGTTCTGCCAAATCTTATGAATGGGGTGTGATCCGGGGAATAACCTCATGAACAATGATCTGAGATATTTTATGTGATAATCAAAATCTAGTGTCGCGTCACCTGAGTATTGGACCACATAACGGCTTCCATACTTGTTAGTGAACCCGTCCCCAATGAATGCACCAATAAGTTCGCATAACTCAGGAGTCAATGGAGTGTTTAGCGGGAAAATATACCTTGGAACAGATGATCCGATTTTTCTTCCTTTTTCAAAAATATCCTTATGTTTTTGGTAAGTTGCCCTGCCACCCTTAATCCTTCCCCAATTCTTTTCCCTTAGAGATATTACATTCCCAAAATACTCTGTGTGATAATCATCGAAACCTTTCAAAAATCTTTGGAACAACTCAATCGGTGTGGAAACATTTCCGTTCCTCAACTTTTCCAAACGCGACTTATAAAGACCGAAATGGGTCGCAACATTTGACCAAGACCCATATTTTCTTTTCAGTAATAAAAAGAAGTTCGTTCTATCAAATGATGTTTCAAAAAATACCCTTTTAGATATTAGCTCTTCCTCATCAAGAATCTTTCTTACCATAAAAAGCCCTCAAAGGGAATTGCACCCTTGATCTCGAGTTTACGAAACTCGCGCTTTGCTGACTAAGCTATGAGGGCATAGAATCATATAACCTCCATTTGTTTATAAAACTATCTTGGTTTCTATGCTACGGGGGCCTAGATATGCGATAACATTTCCTCTTTTGTGCGGAATTTCTTCTGGCAGTTATTGCAAAAGGTGCGCTTCTTTCCTTTTGCGTCCTTGACAATTCCGCCAACTATCTTGCCGAGGAATGTTCCCTCTATCTTCTCCTTGCAAATCTCGCATTTCATGTTGGACTGGGATTAAAGAGCGTATTTAAAGGTTAATCTTTTTAAATAGAGCCCCATGAAGCAAACCTATGAGCAAGGCAATAACATTTGCATTGATGCTGCTGGTTTTTGTTATTCCTATCTATGCGCAGGAAAGCATTCTTGAAAAGCAGCTCGAAATCAGGCAGGCATCCCTTGATGTGCTTACAAAGACGCTTGAAATCAGCATGGATGCAAGCATAAGCTATGTTAAGGAGCTTGGGGGCTCTACTTCTGAGCTTGACTCTTTAAAGGGCGATTTCCTTGCGAAGAGGGAAGAGCAGAGAAATGTGAAAGACCATGCATCATTAAATTCAGGTATAGGGGAGATGTCGAACATTCTGAAATCATTTAACGTAAAGGCTGATGAAATAATCAAGGCGAATAATGGAAACCCGCTAATTTGGATTGGAAAAGTTCTTGCTGCTGCAAAGGAAAATGAGGGCGCCATAAATGAAAAGAAAGACGCATACTGGGAAGTAAAGCGCGAAAAGACTCTTGAAATTTTTGATGAGCAGATGAATGCTATTAACGTGGTTGCGAAATTCATTGAAAGTTCCGGATGGGATATGTCGCAGATAAATGCGAAAATTGGCCAGCTCGAGGGGTTAAGGGATGATCTGGACGGTGCGCTTTCATCAAAAAATGAGATAGAAGTTGCAAAGGTGCAGTTTCAGATTGTTGCAGTTGGCGCAGAGCTTGTTGCCGTCGGCGCTCCTGGATTGGAATGGGCTTACAGTGCGCAAACAATAGCTTTCTGGCTCGATGTTGCTTCAAATGCCTTGGAAGGTATTGATAAAATGCTTACACAGCTTGAGGGTATTGGAATAGACGTCTCAGAGTTAAGGCAGGTATACAGCAGGGCAACTTCCGACCTAAACCAGCTTCAGAACGCTTACGACACAAAAAATGCGGCTTTGGCAAGGGACGCATTGGCTAAACTGCAAAAGGACTGGGTTGACTTTGCTGCAAAGCTGAATGAGATTATTAGCAGCGGGAAGCTGACTGAAGGGTACCAAAAGCAGGTTGAAGGCATTATCTCGGCCCTTAAGAGCAGCCAGCAGCAGATTTCCCAGGATATGGGTGGTATAAAATGAGGCGCGTTATCTTAGTTCTGGCTCTCATTTCCTTGGTTATACTTGTAGGTTGTGCAAAGAAATCCGTGGAGATTCAGAAACCAGCTGCAGAAAATCCGGTTATCGCAGAAAAACCAATCTCGGAGCCTGCTGTGCAATTGCCTTCCTGCTCTTCCGTAGGGGGAGATGTATGCGGCGCAGGCGAATCCTGCATTGGAGAATTGCTTGAAGCAAGCGACAGTTTCAGCTGCTGCTCCCAGCAATGCACTGCAAGAGAGCAAAAATCATTCTCAACATTCGATTTCGGCCAGGAAAACCCCGCAGTGGGAAGTATTGGAAAATAAGTGTTTTTTCTGCCAACATTTATAAAATGACTATTTACACCTAAAAACATGTCACGAATAGCAATTATCCACAAGGAAAGATGCAATCCTGAAGGTTGCGGGCACTATCTCTGCATTAGGGTCTGCCCTATAAACCGAAAGGGGGAAGAATGCATTTATGTTGACACCGATAAAAAAGCAGGGATTGCGGAAGACCTCTGCATCGGGTGCATGATTTGCGTACATAAATGCCCCTTTGACGCCATTTCCGTAATAAATCTGCCAGAGGAGCTGAAAGCCCAGCCAATCCACCAATTTGGCAGAAACGGCTTTCATCTCTATAACCTGCCAATCCCAATTTCCGGAAAGGTTGTCGGAATTTTAGGGGTAAATGGAATTGGAAAATCAACAGCAGTAAAAATTCTTGCCGGAGTCCTAAAGCCGAACTTGGGTAATTATGAAAAAAAAGAAGGGGCAGGCAATGCGGACCTTATAAAATTCTTCAAGGGCTCCGAAGCCCAAAACTTCTTTGAGAAGATGAAGAAGGGCGAGATTATTGTAAGTTACAAGCCCCAGCAGGTTGAGCTAATACCAAAGGGCGCCAAAGGCAATGTGAAGGGCCTGCTCAAGAAGGTTGACCAGAAAGGGGAGTTTGAAAGAGTTGTAAAGGAGCTGGAGCTTGGGCACGTTTTGGACACGGATATAGGCAAGATTTCAGGCGGAGAATTGCAGCGTGTTGCAATTGCTGCTACTGTCCTAAAGAAAGCAAATGTTTACTTCTTTGACGAGCCATCTTCCTTCCTCGACATCAAGCAGAGGATAAAGGTAAGCTCGTTTATCGGGAATCTTGCAGATGAGGATACTGCGGTGATGGTTGTGGAGCACGACTTGATAATTCTTGATTACATGACAGACTTAATTAATGTAATGTACGGAAAGGAGGAGTGCTACGGAATTGTTGGGGGCGTAAAGGCGACAAGGACCGGAATGAATGCCTACCTTGACGGATACATAAGGGAAGAGAATGTGCGCTTCAGGGACCATGCGATAAAATTCCTGGAAAAGCCGCCTGTATCGAGGGCAGGCGTGGAAAGTTTAACCTCCTGGAAAGGAATAAAGAAAAAGCTTGGTCAGTTTAGCCTTTCAGCCGAGTCCGGAGAGATATTCAGGGGCGATGTTATAGGCATCATGGGCGAGAACGGAACCGGAAAGACTACCTTCGTGAAGATACTGGCCGGCGTGGAAAAGGCTGACTCCGGCGAGATTGAAAAGCATGTGAAGGTTAGCTACAAACCGCAGTACATTGAAGCAGACCCTGAAGAGGTGGTTGCTTCTGCTGTAAGCGAGGCTGTCCAAAAATATGAAATTCAGCTGATAAGGCCCCTGAATATTAAGCCGCTTTTGCAGAGGAAGCTAGGGGAGCTTTCTGGCGGAGAACTGCAGAGAGTTGCGATTGCAAGATGCCTGAGCCAGGATGCTGAATTATACCTCCTTGATGAGCCCTCTGCCTACCTGGATGCAGAACAGCGCCTTAACGTTTCAACAGTAATCTCAAATTTCATGGAAATGAAGGGAAAAAGCGCAGTTGTGGTTGACCACGACCTTTTATTTCTGGATTACATTTCAAAGCGCCTCATGGTTTTTTCAGGAATCCCGGGGAAGGATGGAAAGTGCAACGGCCCTTACAGCATGGAGGAAGGCATGAGCATGTTCCTGAGAAACCTAAACATCAGCCTGAGAAGGGATGCAGAGAGCAGAAGGCCGAGAATCAACAAGCTGGGCAGCGTCAAGGACAGGGAACAGAAGAGTTCCGGGAAGCTGTATTATCAATAGGATTCAAATCGGAATAATCTTAATGCCTTTTTCTTCCGGGATTATTGAAACTTCTCTTTTGTCCTTTAGGCGGTATCTCTTCGCCAGTTCTTGCGGGATTCTCAATCCCAAGCTCAATCCCCATTTACATATCTTTGTATTGAACCTTTTCAGCTCTCTATATTCCCTCGCAACATCTTCCAACTGCTTCATGTCGACTATCTCTTCTTTGCATTTCTCGCATTGATAATAGCGGTAGCTGATGTTGTCAGGTGTAGACGCTTTCATCTCCTTCATTTTTTGACCGCATTTAGAGCATTTCTTCATTTTATCGCCTTTTTGTCTCGACAGTTAAGATTCTTATCAAATTTCCGACCACATGGTCCACACACACAACCTTAAATCTTTTATAGTCCATGCTGAATCTCAGGTAATTCTTTCCAAACCGCTCTCTTTTACCCCCTTTCAAGGTGGCTTCGATCATGTCCGGAGTCACTTGTCTCTCTAAAGCCCTGACAAAGGCGTGCCTTTTTATCTCTATTACGTATCCAGATGAGTCTTTAATATCTCTTAATATATTAAGATATTTAAGAATATATTTAAATGTTTGCTTTTCCATTTCAGCGTCTATTTCTTTTTTGCTTCCTTTCCTCTTTCTCAAAAAACAGGGAATAAACAATCACTCCCCCAAGGATAAGCACGGCAGCAACAATTGCAATGCTTCTTTTGTTAAGGTAAAATGCTCTTATCTCTTTCGATAAAATGCCGTTTCTCTCAATGACATTTAAATTCACTTTCAAAGAAATCCCCGGGGCTATGGAGAGGGCTCCCTGATTCTCGCTGTAAAAGCTGATTTCAAGGACTTCGGCTAAATTTCCTGATGCATCTTCGGGAAGGTTAACTGAGAATTTAATCTTCTCGCTCGAATTTGCTTTAATCACGCCGTTGTCAGGAATGGCAAAGTAGCCCGGATAATTTTTGATGCTTATTGCATAGAGGCTTTCGTGGAGTGAAGGGTTAAATAATGTAAATTGCGACTCCACCCTTTCTCCGGGCCTTATCGCCAAATCCAAAGTTGAAGGGGATACGGCAATGCCCTGGGCCAAAGAAACGGGGGCGGCCAAGAAAAACAAAAACAAAAAAGCAAGCTTCATCTCACGACTGAACCGCAACAAGCTTTATGGTGCCAACATAATCCCCTGCCGCTGCAGACGACGGAATTGTTACCCCAAACGAGATCTCCTTTGTTGACATTGTGCCGTGCACCAATCCTACTTGGTTCACAACCGGGCTTGCCGTCAAAGTCTGGGGCTGGGATAACGTTGGATTAAACGCGTATTTTACATTTCCTACTGGAATTACCGCACTTCCCGAATTAAAGTCCGTTCCTGAGACTTCAGAATCAATAACGACATTCCCTATATTCCTCACTGTTGCTTTATTTGTGCTATTGATGTCTGCATCTCCAAGCACATTGCAGGTATCTCCTGAATTGCCTGCACAGCTTATTGAAGAGGCATCAATCTCAAGTCCAATCAGGCTTAGATATTCAAACGTTGCAGGTTTCGAGCCTTTTGTGCCGCTCGTGGATACCGCCTCTATAGTCATCGTGTAATTTCCGGGGTCTTCGTAGAAGTTTATGCCGATAGAGCCCGAATACTCCACTGCCGTTGCGTTCAGGCTTGACGATATAGTCAGATTAATTTTCTCCGAACCTAATGATGCGCTCACATATTTCGTATTATTATAACCCTGCTCATTGTTGACAATGACGTTCAATGGTATTTGTTTTTTGGCTTTTGGTTGCGGTGTTACTTGCACTCCGGATTTTGTGGTGTCGTCATCAAGTGAGATAGAAATGCTATCAACCGTGGGAGCTGATTCGGTAACGGTGATGTGGAACTGCAGGGTATTCCCCTCAATATATGAAGAGCTCTGCAGATTGGGTGCTGCTGGGATGAAGTCCTGAGAGTTGTCGTTGGAATCCTGAACGCGCTGCAAGGATTGTCCAGAAGAAGTTCCAGGATGGGGTGAGCCCTCATAAAGACCTTCATCAATGCCAGCAGCAGAGCCCCAACCTACAGCATCTACAAGCGTGCCATTAGAAACTAAAGCAATGCCGGAGTCAGTATTCGTTAGCGTGATTGCCTCTTCATAATCGGCATCGGGCCAAGCTGGGTTGTCTTTGCTGGTTGAAAAGCCTGCATCCGCAATCAAGAAATACGCTTTTGGCTGGATTATTTTTCCTGCGGGGATTGTTGCATCCGCCAGCGAGGTTTCAGTTCTAATGCTCCAGCCAGAAATGTCTGCTGGTGAAGAATCCGGATTGTAAAGTTCGACTGCCTCTCCGCCGGACTCTGTGTTGACTGGGTCGTACAAAACTTCAGAAATCTGCACCTGCGCCAGAGCGGACATGCTTTGGATTATTAATAATAAGATTACTGCTATTTTTCTCATACAAACACCCCGCGCTGGA
>Ga0209542_10012841_pt1 | contig 14567 bp, 13 predicted proteins | sample RifCSPhighO2_01_FD_184028 | JGI IMG/M metagenome (GOLD analysis project Ga0209542, IMG submission 184028) | Soil microbial communities from Rifle, Colorado - Rifle CSP2_plank highO2_0.1 (SPAdes) (version 2) | ecosystem: Environmental > Terrestrial > Deep subsurface > Rock core/Sediment ...
AGTACACCTTGTGGCTCTTTTGTTTCGCAGGGCTCACAAAACAGCTCTCAAGGTCTTGCAAAGCTCCATGTATTCGCTTCTCACCCCGCCAAAAAACAAAGCATAGAGAGCGGCAGGGCTCGGGCGGAGCGCCGAGTCCGCGAGGCGCAAAGATTAGGGGTTGGTAAAATAGGTTCGAGCGTGGTTGTATAAACTCACTTTGTGCGGACACAAATAAATTTCCAGTGGGAAATTCACTTGCAATCCCCGGCTCGGTATTTTTGCCTTGGCTAAAAGCCAAACAAAAATATACCTGCGCCCGCGCACTTAGCAGAAAACCTGCCGTATGGCAGGTATTTCTAACTAGTGCGCCGGGTTGGATTCGAACCAACGAAGCCCGAAGGCGCGAGATTTACAGTCTCGTGTGTTAGACCACTCCACCACCGACGCGTAAAGGGGAGTTTAGCATTTCTTGAGCTGTTTTTGAACCGGTCTCCAACCTCACCATGCATACAGCGCACAATTGTTTTTAGGTATACTGTCTTTAGGAAGCACTTATCCGGTAATATAAAAAGCATGACCCTCTCATTAACATGGCAACTGATAGTTGGGATTCTTTTTGTCGCATTCATACTCGCCGGAATACGGATCGTGAGACCTACGCATCGAGCGGTTATCGAACGCTTAGGGAAATACAATAGATTCTCCAACCCGGGATTCCACTGGATTATCCCGATCATTGATTGGATGGTCCAAGTCGACACCACGGAAAATATGGTGGACATCGCCTCTCACGAAATCATCACGGAAGACAACTTGAACGCGAAAGTCGACATGATGATTTATTTCCAGGTGAAGCGCGATGAGGAGAATGTAAAACGGTCGTTATATGAGGTAAGCGATTTCAGGAACCAGATAGTCTCGCTGGCGCAGACCACTGCTCGAAACGTCATAGGTGGCATGGCATTCAAGGACGTCAATTCGCAACGTTCGAAGTTGAATTCTGATCTTGCCGATATTTTGCGGAAAGAGACAGGCAAGTGGGGCGTTGAGGTTGTTCGCGTGGAGATGAAGGAAGTCATCCCTCCGACGGACGTACAAGAAACGATGAATATGGTTATCAAGGCTGAGAATAGCAAGCGGTCGGCCATTGACTTTGCAACTGCGAAAGAAACGGAGGCAGACGGAAAGCGGCGAGCGATGATCAAAGAGGCAGAAGGAAAGAAACAAGCCGCTATTCTTGAGGCAGAAGGACAAGCGCAAGCCTTTAATCTCATCAATAAATCATTCACCGGTAACGCTCAACTTCTCAAACAGCTTGAAGTTACCCAACATGCTTTGCAGGACAATGCAAAAATTGTTTTAACAGACAAGGGTATCTCTCCTAACTTGTTTTTAGGTGAGCTTCCTGTCAGTCTAAAAACGAGCGAAAAATTAGCTCTAAAGCAACAAGAGAAGTAGGAATCACTTGCCTTCTATTAATCTAAAGAATCACGGTATTAATTCCGGGATGCTTTATTTCGAGCTTGCCACCATAATTAACAGATCAAGAATTTCCAACTGCGCTGAGTGTACCTTCAACCTTCGTCATCCGCGTCTCAAATTCATCTTTTGTAACCATACGGTCTTTTATGAACGTAACAATTTCATAAATATCTTTGTTTGATTTATTTGAATTCATACACCTATCGTAACGTCAAAATTCTTTATTTTGAACCGGCAAGCGCTTCCATCTTCTGGCGATGCGGCTTCGTGGCGCGAGCGTTTTTCTTTACATCAAACACAAACTCGCCGTTCACAATTCCCACGCTCACCTCTCCCCCTTCCATGACGCCGCGGGAGACCATGAATGATGCAACGGGAGTCAATATCTTGGTCTGGATAAGGCGCTTCAAGGGCCGAGCCCCGTACTGCGGGTTATATCCTTCCTTAGCGAGGTATTCATACACCTCCGGTTTTATTTCAAGCGTGATGTCTTTGGAGGTCAAGCGTGCCGTGACCTGCGCAACCTGCATGTCCACAATCTTCCTGAGGGCTTCCGGCGAGAGAATGTTGAAAAGTATGATTTCATCAAGACGGTTCAGGAATTCCGGCCGGAAGAAATCTTTCAAGCGGTCAGTCACTTTCTCCTTCGCCACTTCATACTGGCTTGCCATATCGCCGGCTCGCGTAGAGAAACCGAAAGAACCCATTTTGTCTATGAACTCCGCGCCGATGTTTGACGTCAAAACCACGATAGTGTTCTTGAAATTCACCTTGCGCCCTTTGGCATCCGTCAGATGGCCGTTATCCAAGACCTGGAGAAGCACATTGAAAACTTCCGGATGCGCTTTTTCTATCTCATCAAAAAGCACAACCGCGTACGGCCGGTGGCGTATTTTCTCGGTCAGCGCTCCCCCTTCCTCGTGCCCTACATACCCGGGAGGAGAGCCAATCATCTTGGAGACGGAATGCTTCTCCATGAATTCCGACATGTCCACGCGGATAATCGCGCCTTCGTCGTCAAACATAAATTTCGCCAAGGCCTTTGAGAGTTCCGTCTTGCCGACGCCGGTGGGGCCCAAGAACAGAAACGACCCGATAGGCCGGTTTGGATCCGCGATGCCTACGCGTGAGCGCTTTACCGCATCCGACACAACGCGCACCGCTTCGTCCTGCCCCACGACGGCTGATTTGAGTTCGTCCTCCATACGCGCCAATTTTTGCGCCTCTTCTTCAAGCATGCGCGAGACAGGCACGCCGGTCCAACGTGAGACAACCTGCGCAATGTCCACGTCGGTTACTTCTTCTTTCAAGATGCGCCGAGAGCGCTGGAAGCGCTTCAGTTTCGCATGCTCCGCTTCAAGCTGTTTTTCCAATTGCGGAACCTTGCCGTAACGGATTTCTGCCGCGCGAGACAAATCCGCCCGCGCTTCCGCCGACTCCGCCTCCGAGCGCAACTGCTCCAATTCCTTTTTGAGCTTTCCGATGGCGCTCAGCACCTCTTTCTCGTTCTTCCATTTCACTTCCAAATCCGCTGTCGTCTCCCTGACCTCGGCAATTTCTTTCTCCACCTCCTTCATGCGCTTCTTGATATTCTTGCCCGCCTGCGTCTGACTCCCGCCTGCGCCAACCTGCCCGTCCGAAGTCAGACGCAGGCGGGGGCTTTGGCGGGCAGGTCGGGGCAGGTCGCCGTCCGCCGCATCGTCTTTCCTCAGGGCCTCGAGTTCTATCTCCAAACGCCGTATCTTCCGGTCGGTTTCCTCAAGCTGGGGCGGCTTGTTCTCAAGCGCAATCTTCAGAGCAGACCCCGCCTCGTCTATCAGGTCAACTGCCTTGTCCGGCAGAAACCTATCCGTAATGTAGCGGCTGGAGAGTTCTACCGCGGCCACGATAGCATCGTCCGTGATGCGCACGCCGTGGTAAACCTCATACTTTTCCCGAAGTCCCCGCAAAATCGCAACCGCGTCCTCGGGCGCAGGTTCCGAAACAAAAACCGGCTGGAAACGCCGCGTCAAAGCCGGGTCGCGCTCGATGTGCTGTTGGTATTCCTTCAAAGTAGTTGCGCCTATCATGCGCAAATCCCCCTTTGCAAGCGCCGGCTTCAGCATGTTTGACGCGTCCATCGCGCCTTCCGCCGCACCCGCGCCCACGAGCGTGTGAATCTCATCAATAAACAAAACGACCTTCCCCTCTGATTTCTCTATCTCTTTCATGATGGCCTTCAGGCGCTCTTCAAACTCGCCGCGGTATTTGGTGCCTGCAATTAAAAGCCCCAAGTCTAGCGCCAGAAGTTCCTTGTTTTTCAGGGATTCGGGCACATCGTTAATCGCCATCTTCTGGGCCAAGCCTTCCGCGATCGCGGTTTTTCCGACGCCGGCTTCGCCGATGAGGATTGGATTGTTTTTCGTGCGGCGCGAGAGGATTTGTATGACGCGGCTTATTTCCGCATCGCGCCCTATAACAGGGTCAAGCTTGTTTTCACTTGCAAGCTTGGTCAAGTTCCTCGTGTACTTTGAAAGTGCGCGGAATTTCTTGGGCTCGGTATTCTCCGGCGTGCGGCCGGCGCGGAATTCCTGCATGACCGAGACGACGGCATTCCTGTCTATCCTGAAACGGTTGAATACTTCCGCAGATGGTCCCGGGTGCTGTAAGACTCCCAAGAAAAGATGTTCTACCGAAACGAACGATTCCCCGAATGATGACGCGATTTTGACGGACGCCTCGAGAGCCTGTGCCAAATCCGGCGTGAGATACAGCTGGTAGGAAGGTGAGAGAACAGACCCCGACGGGGGAGTTTCCAGAAGATCAATAATAGAGTCCGCAAAAAGAACGGTGTCTATGTCCAGTCGCTCAAGTATCGCGACCACGGCGGAATCTTCCTGCATGACGAGAGCCGCCGTGAGGTGTAACGAACTGACGTGGTTTTGACCGCGTTCTATCGCAAGCTCATGCGCTTTGCGCACGGCTTCCTTTGCTTTAGTGGTGAAATTTCCAAACGGCGGGGGCATACGAAAAGTATAACGCAGAGCGCCAAACGCGCAACGCCAAGAGAAAAGCGAAACCACTTCTGTTCTACGCTCTGCGTTATGCGTTATGCGTTATGCGTTATGCGTTTTAGCTAGTGTGCCGGGGTCGTGGTTGCTTTTGAAGCGGTCAAAAGAGCGAGGATGTCGGACGCCGCGATGAACGTCGCATTGCCGGGGGAAGATTGTGCCATGCTTGTTTCAACGCCGACCAAATCCCCAAAGATATTGATGAGCGGAGCCCCCGGCGAAAGGCTGGCCTCTACTATCGTCGTATCAAGCGCGCGCACGGAAACAGGGTTGGCGCCTTCCAGTGTAACGTTCGTGAACACATACCGTGCCGCAACGGCCCCTATCGCAACGCGCTCGCTTGCGACCGACACCAAAGCGGTAACGGTCTGCCCGAGTTTGATGCCGGAGACATCCGCCATACGAAACGGCGAGGCAAGCGGCGTCGTCGTACTCTTCGCGGAGAGGATTGCGATGCCGATGTCAGGAAATTTCTGGGAAACCGTAAACACTTCCAGAGTATTGCCGAGCGCGACCAGATGTTCCTTCCCGACAATGCTTAGATCCGTTACCAGAGTCGTTGGCGAAATCTGCGCCGCCAAACCCACAATGGGTGTCGAGGTTGCGGTGCCGGCAAAAACCCGCCCAGTCTTTGTTAAGGATGCCGCGATAGCGTCCGTAATCAAGTCATCCTCTTTCACGATAATCGTTGTCTCTTTCGTCGTAACTTGCGTCAGGCCCGTATCTCTCGGCACGACTGTCTCAACGGTGCGCTCCACGATGCGATTCACCGTCTGTATGACGGCGGGCGGCGCTTGTGCGAGCAAAGACACCGTCACAATGCCGGTTGCGATAGAAGTCACGAATGAAACCAGAAGAACAAGAAGGATTATCTGGGTTTTGTTGAGATCCTCTATGTCCATATTGGAAGAAGGTTATAGATGATAGGGTACAGGGTATAGGTAAAAATACAAACAAGCGTTGTGATTTTATTTTAGAATTGTAAGGCATTTCTGGAGAGCGAGAACGGCGCGTTCGCAGTCAGAGCGGGTGTGTTCGGGGCCGAGCGAAAAGCGTATGGTTCCTTTCGCCTTCGCTGAATCACCCGTAATTGCGAGAACCACATCCGATATTGCACCACCCGAGCCCGCACAGGCGGAGCGGGGAGTGACAGCAACCCCTTCCTTGTCCATGAGAACGGCAAGATAGTCCCCGTCAATGCCGGAAATCGCAAAAAGCGCATTATTCGCGATTCTGTGCTTTCGGGAACCGATAAGCTCGGCCTCGGGAACTGCTTTTTCTGCAAGCTCTATCAAGTGATCCTGAATTTTCTTCACTCCTGCTTCCCTTGCCGCTCTGCCTTCCTTGGCTAATTCAAACGCGACACCCGCGCCCACAATAGCAGGAGTATTTTCGGTTCCGGGCCGGATATTTCTTTCTTGGCTTCCGCCGCCAGACACCGCGGCAAGCGGCACGGAAAAATCCCTATATAAAACGCCAACGCCCTTCGGACCCAGTATCTTCTGCGCGTCGTACGAGACCAAGTCCGCGCTAAGCGTGTGCGGCGAGCTATCCAGATACAAAGGGGATTGCGCCGCATCAACATGAAAAATTGGAAAACGCGCCTCCGGCGCAATGCGTAAAAGAATTTTACTACAGTTAACTGTAGTATTGCTTCTGATTGCCCGAGCTATTTCAGAAATCGGCTGGATAACTCCTGTTTCCCCGTTCACATGCGCAAGAGTCACCAGCACCGTTTCCGGACGAAGCGCGGAGGCGACCGCCTCTGACCGGATACGTCCGTCGGAATCCGGCGCGAGGTAGGTTGCCAAAACTCCTTCCTTTTCAAGCAGAGCCACCGTTTCAAGAACGGATGAATGTTCCATCGCCGACGTGACAATGTGGAGGTCCGAAAATTTTGCGCCACGGTTTCGGAGACCTTGCACGAGGCCCTGAATGGCGATGTTGTTTGCTTCCGTTCCTCCGCTTGTAAAAACCAATTCCTCCGGCTTTACCGAGAAAGATTGAGCTATTTTCCCCCGCGCTTCATCAATAGCGCTACGTGCCAAGCGCCCCTCCAAGTGCGGCGCGCTGGGATTTCCGAAAAATTCTTTCGTCGCCGCGGCAACTGCCCGCGCAACCTCCGGATGAACGGGAGTCGCCGCGGCATAATCCATATAAACCCGCCGTTTTCCAAACATGTCATCTAGCATATAACACGTAGCATGGAGCACATAGCACACGTTTTTCTTATGTTTTATGATCTCTGTTGCATGCTCCATGTTAGTATCTCCGCATGCCTGAAGGATTTGATGTCGTCTTGGAGCAGTTGCTTGCCGGTGCGGTCCATAATCCCATAATCTCGGGACTTACAATCCTCGTTCTTTTTGCACTCATACAGGATTTCTTCTTGTTCAAAAGGTTGCGCCGGCTGGTCCGCGGCGGAGATGGAAAAACTCTTGAGGGTACGATCCGCAATCTCCAAGAACGTACCGTAGCGCTTGAAACTCGTACAGTAAAAACGGAAACCGCTCTCCAAAACCATGAGAGCCGCCTTTCGACCAGCGTTCGCGGGGTCGCGGTCAAAAAGTTCGATCTCGGCTCCGCCGGCGGTCAGCAAAGCTTCGCAACCGCGCTCATCGATGAGAAAGGTTCCGGCATCGTCGTCTCCGGCATCCATGCGAGAGACGGCGTTCGCGTCTATGCAAAACCGGTTGCAAAATTCTCTTCCGAGCGGGAACTGTCCGAGGAAGAACGGAAAGCGATAGACGAAGCCCGAAAGAAACTTTCCTAAAGACGAAATTCTAAATCAGAAATTCGAAACAAATTGAAAATTCCAAATCCGCATTCCAAACGTTTCTGATGTAGTGCGTGGTGCTTGTTTCGGATTTCATGTTTCGCGCTTCGGATTTTTTCATACATTGCTGAAGAACAGTTTTTGTGTTTCTATTCTGTAGATGGAGCGCACTACAAAACATGCACAGCCCGTCGTCGCCATTGTGGGACACATAGACCATGGCAAGACGACGCTTCTAGATTTCATACGGAAAACCGATACCGCGGCACGCGAGGCGGGCGGCATCACCCAGAAAGTCTCCGCGTACGAGATTCTGCATGAGACGCCCGAGGGCACGCGCGCCATCACATTTATAGACACCCCCGGCCATGAGGCGTTCCAGAAAATGCGCTTACGGGGTGCGGCGGCGGCCGACATCGCGATACTGGTAGTTGCTGCGGACGACGGCGTGAAGCCCCAAACGAAAGAAGCCTATAAAGCGATAGAGGAGGCAAAAGTGCCGTTCATTGTGGCGTTCACCAAAATCGACAAGGACACGGCAAACATAGAGCGCGCTAAGGAAAGTGTCGCAAAAGAAGGTATCTATCTCGAAGGCATGGGCGGCGAGGTGCCCTACATCGGAGTATCCGGAAAGACGGGTGCCGGAATACCTGAACTCTTGGACCTCATCCTTCTTGCGGCGGATCTGCATGGCATCGTGTGCGACCCGACAAAGCCTGCCCGCGCCATCGTGATTGAGTCCACACGGGATGCAAGAACAGGCGTATCGGCAACCATCATCGTTAAAGAAGGAACCTTTTCCGTCGGCGGATTCGCGGTTGCGGGATCCGCATATGCTCCCGTTCGCGCACTCGAGAATTTCACAGGCGCAAAAGTGAAAGAGGTCATGTGCGGAAAGCCCGCGCGTATTTCCGGTTTTTCGGAGGAACCGCCTGTCGGCGAGATAGTCTCGGTCGTTAACACGAAAAAAGAAGCAGAAGAAGCAGTGGCGGGTGTGCAAAAGAAAGGAACGGCGCCAGAGAGCCCATCTCAAAATGCTTCGGAAAATCGTGCGACGGTCCGCCTCGTCTTGAAAGCGGATTCTGCCGGGTCACTCGAAGCATTGGAATATGAAATCGCAAAAATCCCACAAGAAAAAGTAGAGATCCTGATTGTGTCGCGTGGCATCGGACCGGTGTCCGAAGGAGACGTGAAGCCGCTCATCGGTTTCCCTGCATCAATCGCGGTCGGGTTTAACGTAAAAATCGAGCCGGTCGCGAAAGATTTGGCAGAGCGGCAAAGAGTATTGGTTGAGACAAAAAATATCATTTATGAACTTGCAGAGTGGATCAAGAACGCGGTCGGAAAGTATGTTCCGGAAGACACCACCGAGAAAACAATGGGAACCGCAACCATCCTAAAACATTTTTCCACCGCAGGTTCAAAGCATGTCATTGGCGGACGCGTCACTGAAGGAGTGCTGTCTCTCCACGACCGTGTAATGATATTCCGCCGCGGCATTGAGGTGGGCGCTGGAAAAATCATCAATCTTCAAAGACAACGGGCGGATGTAGGAACAGTTCCGGAAGGAATGGAATTCGGGGCCCAGATAGAATCAAAAGCGGACATCGTTCAAGGAGATACCGTCTCCGCAACACCCGTTTTTCATGTCAAAAAATAACATTCCACACTATACGATACATCGAATAAAACTATTCGATGTATCGTATAACTGAACACAATGCATATACGAAAAAACGAGCGCTTGCTTTCTTCTCTCGCCCAAGCCGTGGCCGAGTTCATAAGCCGCGAGTCGAATCGCACTTCCCTCATCACCGTCACAAGAGTAGAACTTGCCAACCATGACTCGCTCGCGCGCGTCTTTGTTTCCGTCCTACCCGTTGAACAGGCGCATGCCGCCATTGACTTTCTTACACGGCAAGAAAGAGAAGCGCGGGACTTTCTCAAAAAAAGAATTGAAATGCGAGTGCTTCCCAAACTCGTATTTCAGTTAGACCCGGAGATGGGAACGCATTGAGAAGGCCGAGATGGCATAGTATTCTTACCAAACGGCCTGGTAAACAGGGTTTGCCAGGCCTCTCTCGAAGAGAATGGCCGAACCACGGCCATTCTCCTTCTCGTTCGGCCTGGTAAGCAAGGCTTGCTAGTGCCTCGTTCGAAGAAAGTGTACACACATGTCCATTTTCCTTCTCTCTCGGCCTGGTCGTCAAGTGGTAAGACAAGAGTTTGCAAAACTCTTATACGCGGGTTCGATTCCCGCCCAGGCCTCACGTCGTTTTACGACGTAGGTCTGATGCATGCGGACTGCTTCGCATGCGGCGGGAATCGAAAGGCGCAGGTATAGTTTTGTTTGCGCAACGCGCAAGGCAAAACTACCGAGCCGGGGTCGCGAGAAATTTCCGTCAGGAAATGTACTGGTGACCGAATCCCGCCCAGGCCTCAAACTAGTGACTAGCCCACTAGAGACTAGCAACTAGTTTAAAATGCCCGGGTGGCGGAATGGTTTACGCGTTCGACTTAAGATCGAATGTCCGCAAGGACGTGTGGGTTCGAGTCCCACCCCGGGTACTAAATTGTTTTCATGAAACATCCTGCTGACTTCTGCCCTTCATGCAGTACATCCACGCGGCGCCACATCCTGACGTGGATTGAGGAAATAACGAGTCGATTTCTTCCCCCAACACCACTTTCAAAAAACGGAGAAACGTGGCTCCAAGGAACAATTGAAAACATACTTGCCCTCATCGGCACAGTGGAGTATAGAGATGACTTCCGTGAATCTGACATAGAACCGCGCTCGTGGCGCTTTATCAAAGAAGCCGAAAAACGGGGCATCCATTTTTACTCCCTCTACGGCCCCGCAGGATTTACCAATAATTTCAAGGCGGTCGGCGACGGAAAGACGGTGCGATTTGACATGCTCCCCGTCGCGGAATTTGCGAATGGGAGAAACGCCCGCTTTGCCGACGACAAAAAGAAAACAAAACTTTTCCTTAAGAAGAACAACTTCCCTGCCGCGGATGGGAAAGCATTCTGGTTTTGGGAGAAGAAAAAAGCCCTTATGTACGGACAAAGTATTGACTTCCCGCTCGTCGTAAAACCCAGAAACGGTTCTGTTTCGCGGCACGTGACAACCGATATACAAACCGAGAAAGAACTGGGAGAAGCGATACGCTATGCTATTTTATACTCCCCTTCCTTCATCATCGAAAAATTCGTCGCGGGTTCTTTACACCGCGGGACGGTCATTGATTTCAAGTTTGTCGCCTGCGTGGAGCAATTACCCGCGAACATTGTCGGCAATGGCGTTGCAACCATCCGAGAGCTTATTGACGCAAAAAATACAGACCCGCGCCGCGGCAGGTCAGATGCACCACATTCCACCCTCCACAAAATAGTTGAAAATAGCGTTTCAGAAAAAATGCTTGCCGAGAAAAACTACACCGAAAAAACGGTTCCAAAAAACGGAGAACTTATTTACTTGCAGAAAGACCCGTTCCTCAAATGGGGCGGCGATTTGCACGAAGTGACGCCGTACGTTCATCCGGACAATGTGAAGCTTTTTGAAGACATCGCACGCGCCTTTGAGATACATGCGGTCGGGATTGATTTCATCATTCCGGACATTCGCACGTCATGGAAACAACAGACCTGCGCAATCCTGGAATTGAATAGCGTGCCAGCGATAGATGTGCACCACGTCCCGACTACCGGCACACCCACGAATCCGGCCGCGGCGCTTGTGGATATGTTTTTAAAATATTACGTTTAAATCTTATCTTGTGCGGACACGAATAAATTTCCAGTGGGAAATTAACTCGCGATCCCCGGCTCGGTAATTTTGCCTTCCGCAAGGCGGAAACAAAATTATACCTGCGCCCGCGCACTTAGCAGAAAACCTGCCGTATGGCAGGTATTTCTAGCTAGTGCGCCCACCTGGGCTCGAACCAGGGACCTTATCCTTAAGAGGGATCTGCTCTACCAGCTGAGCTATGGGCGCAGTAGTTTACTGTAAAACAAAAACGATATAGTTTCAAACCGTCAGTTATGCACACGTCGCTATTGGCAGGCGTTATATGGCTTAGTATGCTAGTAATAAAATATGGCAAACCATACTAAACATGTATCAACTGAATGGAATAACCATCTGGCGTACGCTATCGGATTAATCGCGACTGATGGGAATCTTTCTCCTGACTTACGACATATTGAACTTACATCAAAAGATAAAGAAATCATAAGAATATTTAAGAAAATCCTAACGTTGTCGAACAAAATCGGAAGAAAAGCTCGCGGTGGATCGAAAGAGAAAAGATATTTTAGACTGCAATTCGGCTCGAAAAATTTCTTTACATTCCTTATGTCCATCGGACTCTCCCCTGCCAAATCAAAAACCATAGGACCCTTAAAAATACCCCGTAATTACTTCCCGGCATTCATACGCGGCTGTTTGGATGGAGATGGAAATATTAATGAATTTCATCACCCTGAAAGTAAACTGTTACAGCTTTCTATCCGTTTTGTTTCAGCAAGTCCTGCGTTTTTGGAATGGATGTTGCTGAAAATACAACAAATCTTTAAAATCAAAGGCGGATGGATCTATGAAAATAAAGGAAAATCGATCTCTACATTAAGCTTCGGGAAGAGAGACGGGGTACGCCTTTTAAGGCGTGCATATAAAAACAGCGGATGGTATTGTTTGAAACGTAAGCGACGCATTGCCGCTAAATATTTGGGCGAGTAGCCGAATTGGTACAGGCGCATGGCTTAGGACCATGTCCCGCAAGGGGTGGAGGTTCGAGTCCTCTCTCGCCCACACGAGTCCGCGAGTGCGGGCAGAAGAAAATGACTGCTCATTTTCGAGGGAGACTCGAAAGGCGCAGGTTTAGTTTTGTTTGCGCGAAGCGCAAGGCAAAACTACCGAGCCGGGGAAGAAATGCAAACTGCTTTGCATTTCTTCCGGTTTCGCCAAGCGAAAATAGCCCCTGTCCCATATATGGAACAGGCCATAGGTGGACAGCAAAAATCCCGTCAGGGATTTTCTGTGTGACCGAGTCTCCCTCTGCCCACTCGACTCGTTGCACTCGCTCGTGGCAAGCCACCCTTCGACTTGAAAATAACGATCTACGAGGTCGTTAATATACCCAAATGACGGACTTCGTAAATCCGTTATTTAACCAAGCATCATCCGAAACAGAAGCGGCTGGTAGAGAACAATTTTTGGCCCGAATTTTGCCTTGAACTGCGAAAAACCTTTCCACGACGATGGATTCCCCGGAACCCAAAAATTTCCAAATTGAACAACCCGAAAACCGCGACTCTGCGATATTTGAAACCAATGATCCATAAGTCCAGTCATGAGAGGAAGCTTTTCAGTGCCTGCCATAAAAAATCCAGCAGAGTAGTAAGAACTTTTACAGGTGGGAGAATTCAACACCGCAATGCCCGCGAGTATTTCGTTTGTCTTCCCCACTACGACGTAGCACTCGACGAATGCACCTCCTCCCGCAGAAACCACTCCATCAAGAGCATCAATACTGACAGTACCAACTTTTCTTCCTACAACGCTTTTAGGATATACCACTTTAAATTCATTCCATGACAGAGGCCGAATGCGGTAGGAACCCTCCGAAACGAGTTCAAGCCAGTACCGACGATCATAGCGAGCGACTTTCGACCATGATGAGCTGTAATCAGCCGAAAGCTCTGCAAATCCGATTGCAACATACGAACGTTTGAAGAACCGTTTCCATCCTGCAGGCGTATCAGTGCGAGAGAGGCGATGCCATTTGATAATGCGCAGATAGCCCCGCGTTTCTTCCCATTTCGTTACTATCGGTTCTGTATCGCTCGTATATTCCTCAAAAAAGAAAGGCCAGAATCTCCATCGTACTCCACTAGGGTCCCCTGCTATCGCTTCAGGTTTCATGAACTGCGGCATTTGTGCAGGTAAATTAAACTCCGGCCAATTCTGACGAGGAATGAATCCTACTGGTGCGGCTACAATATTCTTCATGGTTTTTGAAAGAGTGCGAGATGATTCCAGAGAAATTGCCACTTCGCAATGAGAGCAAAACGTGCCTTCGGATATTCCAGATATTCTTTTCTTTTAAAGACATTTATGAGAAGAAGCCCCCCTATTCCAAGCGCGTGAGAAAGAGAATCCAGAAACGTAGAATCGGTGAGCAATGGTGAAGGGTTTTCACCTTGAAAAATATCTACAATAAGAAGATCGGCGCTAGAGGACAATTGCGGTAGTGTTTCTGTAACATCTCCTACAATAATTTCAGGTAATGGATGAGGATGGTAGAGCTTGAGTTCCTTTGTAAGTGCAATCATTTCTGAATCATACTCAAGTACGGTAAGGGTTGTCCCCGGAAATGCTTCGTAGATAGTCTTGATTTCCCCACCTCCACCTAAACCGAGTAGAATGACGCGCTGAATGCGCTTTGTAGGAAAAAGTTTTTTTAGATGTTGAAACGCATCAATCCATACTCTGTGTGCATTTGGTCCCGTTTGCTCGGCCCCCTCTACAATAACCCTCCACATACCAAAGAAGCGGTTTGCAGTAATAGAACCATTTTTTTCAGACTCCCGTTGCCTTGTTTCAAAAAACCAGCTCATGTGTCCGGCAATTTTATCACGTTGAGAAACATGGCTTTCTCAACTCATGGCCGACATCCGATGTCGGCCATGAGTATCATATCAGTCCCTTGATGCGGCAAAGCAAAAAAACGCCCCGGAGGGGCGGGGTATCTTTCATGTCAAGGTGACACCTTGACATTATTAATCTATATTTAGACACATATCACAAAACAATCCGAGAAATCAGGTCCCCGGGGGAAACGGCACATTGAATGTTGCGGTTACGGCCGCAAGAATGCTGTAGACGGACACCATGACGAAGATGCCGATAACGCCCCACATGAGGTGGCGTTTTCCTGTTTCGCGCGCCTTTAGATCATCGGCCTTTAAAATGAACATTGCGATGCCATTTCCAAAAAAGAAAAGAGCGAGCGCGAACAAGAGGAGTATCACGGGCCAGATGATGAACGTGTTGAGGTTCCGAATAAAAATTTCCAGTATTTGCATAGCTTTACTCTATCACGAAAAAAGCACCGGGAATCCGGTGCTTTTTCATACATCGATATTACCAATTCCACCAACCGCTGTAAGTGCTGCGAGCAGGATCAACAAAAGGAAGAGCACTTGAACCTCCTTGCTGGACGTTGAATGTGGTTCCCAAGACCTTGACGAGACCCCACACCGAAACCATG
>Ga0209542_10012842_pt1 | contig 14567 bp, 14 predicted proteins | sample RifCSPhighO2_01_FD_184028 | JGI IMG/M metagenome (GOLD analysis project Ga0209542, IMG submission 184028) | Soil microbial communities from Rifle, Colorado - Rifle CSP2_plank highO2_0.1 (SPAdes) (version 2) | ecosystem: Environmental > Terrestrial > Deep subsurface > Rock core/Sediment ...
CTTTTGCGTCTCCCATTTCCAAAGCTTTATCGAATTCCACTCCTTTTCTGCACAAGTCCCATTCCACGAGCAGATGGTCGATAAAAAAATTACGTTCGTTCGGGACAGTTTCCTTGTCCAGCCAGAATTCGAATTCCGGAATAAAGCTGAATCCGTAATGCTCTCCGAAATTGGTAAATTCATTATCGTGTTTTCTCACTTCCGTGCCGTCCACTAGCCAGATGTTTATTTTTCCTCTTTTACTGATTTTTTTGATGTATACATTGGATGAAATCATTATATAAATTCTATCAAAAAACTGCGATGTTATTTGTATAGGCATAAGCTATGTTAAAATACTTTTGTATTAATTTTGTATAAAAATGTAGAAGGAGATTTTATGTCCAGCGGTGAAACATCTAAAACATTGCATGAACTTCCAAGATCAGACCAGGCAAGGGAAATTGCCAATCAAGTTGAGAGTATGCTTGATAGTGGGATGCTTATAGACAGCCATGCCGGAGAAACGGAAAGTCCCGCAGTTGATGCGGAAGGTCTTAAATCACTGTTAGCTCAGATTAGATCAGTTGCTTCTTTTGAAGAAGAGTTGAGAGGAGAAAGTGTGTGGCTTACGGGTGATGATATGTCTGGAAATAGATGGGACATAACTTTCGCATATACAAATGAAACAGGTTATTTATTACACGCCTATAGGAGAACGGAAGGAGTAGAAAATGCTTATATCGATGCTTATGGCGACTTCGACGAAAAGGGTGAATATAAATTGGTGGATATAAAAGTAGTTGATGATACTTCTGGTAAAAGATTCGGAGCGTTTCATTTTTCTACTCAGGAGCATTAGTCAACAAATACACGTCCGTCCATCCGGTTCTCCACGCGCCTTTGCCGGCGTCTTCGTATCCTAAATCGATTCTGTTTCCTTTTATCGCTCCTCCAATATCTTCGGCCCTGCATAAACCGTAACCGGTTACATAAAAATTGGTTCCCAAAGGTATGGTTTTGGGATCCGTTGCGCATACGCCCTTTACAACTTGCGTTCCGCTGTATGTTCTTCCGGTGCAGCCGGGGCAGTTGGCGTCATATTTTGTAGCCCACACCCGCATTTTGTGCCAGTATTTTAAGCGACCGTTTTCTGTGCCTTCGAGCATTCGCCAGACTATTTTAGTGCCTTTTCTTATTATTTCGTCTGTAGGTTCCTCCGTGTCGGTTTTTGTTAGTGTTTTGTCTATGATTTCGTCCGCCCAGTAGGTAATTAAGTAATGTTCGGTTTTTACCCCGTTTACACCTTTTTGAGAAATTTCTTCTTTTCCGTATTCCATTTCGAGATCTTTTTCATATTTTGTTTCGTAGGGAAGCGACTCGTATTCCTCAATTTCTTTTTGGTCGAATGCCGTTGTGGTATTTAGAACTAATTTGTTTTCTTGATAGTAGCTTGAGTTGTCGACATTAGAAGTTCCCAGCACCTGACCGCCTGTTTGATGAGACATAGACATCCATAAAGCATACCCTACTAGAAGCAGAATTTTTGCCGGCAAACTATGCATTCTTTTATTTTATATCAAAATCAAGGTAAAATATTTTCATGTCATTATCCGAACTTTTTACGAAGCCGATTGACGATTTGACTTTTGCTGTTATAGATACTGAAACAACTGGTATGTATCCGCAATTTAGTAGAGTAATGGATATTGGAATTGTGATAGTTAAGAACGGTGAGGTGGTTGACAAATGGCAGAGTCTCATTAACCCTCAACAATCGGTGCCCCGATGGATAACCCACTACACTCATTTAACATATAAAGATGTTAAGGGAAAACCTTTGTTTTCCGAACTGGTGGGGAAAATAAGTAAATATTTGAAGAACAAAATATTTGTTGCCCATAATGTTAATTTCGACTACTGGTTTTTATTTAATGAAATGAAAAGGTTGGAATATGAATTTTCTTACCCCAAACTTTGTACAGTTTTGTTGGGCAGAAAGCTGTTGCCTAATTTGCCAAGCGCCAACCTGGATATGCTTGCTGATTACTATAATTTAAAGATCTCTCAACGCCACCGTGCACTGCCGGATGCTGAAGCAGCTGCTTATATCCTTATAGAATTTATAAAAATTGCGAAGGAAAAGTATGGTGTGAGAAATTATTTTGATTTGGAAAAACTTCAGTGGATATATACGCCACGCAACGCGCCGCGTAGCGGGTTTAATGCTTTTGGTGACTATGGAGGTAATAGAAGTGGACTTTTTGATGGAATGTTATAGAATCGTATTATGACTGGTGATGAGGGAAAAAAGCCGGCTTTAGCGAGCGCCGAACTTTCGGACAGAGATTTTACAACCGAATTTTTAGCTCTGGTTCAGACAGACGTAATAGATGAAATGCCGTTTACTACTTTAACTCCTGTTGAGCATCCAGATGCTCTTGGTATAGAAGGTTTGTCTGATTTAGTTACGGAATTACGGACGGCTAGTTTACAGGAAGTAGACCTTACGCATTTACCACATGAACCAGAGAAATATTTATACGGCTATTCTGCTGGTGGTAATTACTGGGTTGTAAAAGTGAGCAGATTTCCCAGGCCTGGAGGCGATATAGATGTAGCATTATGGGCTACCAGAGCGGAAAGTGAACATTCTTATTCAGAGCAGAATGATAAAGGCGGCTTCCAAATTAGAGGACACGTTTCCCCGTCCGGAGAGGTCTCAGTAACCGAAATTCATGCTGATGATGGAAAAAGAGTTAATACTTTTACTCCTGATTACACTCCTGAAGCTGAAGAATAAATATTAGCAGGATCACCACTTAAAGTTTTTTCTGTTGTATTCCAGATCGTCCAAAAAAGATTCTACAGATCTCCCGTAAGTGCCTCGTTCTCTTTGTTCGTTTTTTTTGTCGTTTTCTCTGTTTTCATTTTCCCGCGTATCATATAATCCTAAATTTAATATTAAATTTTGAGGGATCTCACCCAAAAATCTGCTGGGGATATTGCTTTGCAAACTCCCGAAATACATTCTTGTGCGGGCTAAAGTTACATATACTCTTTCCATAGCTCGGGTAATAGCCACATAACAAAGGCGCCTTTCTTCTTCCAATTCGCTCAATTCCATTAAGGACTGCGAATGCGGGAATAGTCCTTCTTCCATTCCTACAATAAACACAATCGGAAATTCTAACCCCTTGCTTGAATGAACGGTCATTAACGTAATGGTATTTCTGTCGTCGTTGGATGGTTTGTCTGAGCTTTCGATTAGTGCCACATTTTCCAGGAATTCTTCCAGATTTAAAAATTTAGCAGCAACTGTTCGAAGTTCTTTTATATTTTCTATTCTGCTTTTATTTTCTTCTGTTCCATCATCAAGCCATTTTATGTAACCGGTTGTCAGCAAGATATCGTCCAGTAATTCGAGCGTGGAATATTTTGCTTTGTTTTGGACCCAAACTTTAAAAGGAAGTTTGGATTTTTCCTGAAGTTCATCTAAGTTCCATCCATCAGCTTTTAAAGCTTCCACGGATTTTTGCCCAATTCCCCGCGGCGGTATATTTATAATTCTTTCCCACGATACCGAATCTTTTGGGTTATGAACCACCCTCAAAAATGCCACAGCATCTTTAATTTCTTTTCTCGCGTAAAACTTTAACCCCCCTACTATTCTGTAAGGAACATTAGCTTTTATTAAATGTTCTTCAATGTTTCTGGATTGTGCATTGGTTCTGTATAAAACAGCAAGATCCCTATAATCTTTTCCAAAGGCTAAGTGATTTAGAATTTCTCCGACTACGAATTCGGCTTCTTCAAAATCCGAAGATCCCGTATAAGTTACTATTTTTTCTCCTTCTTTATTTTGGGTCCACAAATCGAGCGGAATGTGTGTGGAGTTGTTTTTTATAATATTTTTGGCGGCGTCTAGAATTGTTTGAGTTGATCTGTAATTTTGTTCAAGGTTGTAAACCATGGTGTCAGGATAGTCCATTTGGAAATTCAGAATATTGCGGTAATCGGCGCCCCTAAAACTATAAATTGCCTGCGACATATCTCCCACTACAAATAAATTTCCGTGTTTTTCCGCGAGTAGTTTCGTCAGCACATATTGAGATTTGTTTGTATCCTGGTACTCGTCCACTAATATAAATTTGAAATAGTTTTGATATTTTTCGAGGACCGCAGGATCTTGTCTAAAAAGTTTTACTGTTTCCTTTATTAAGTCGTCAAAATCCAGAGCGTTGTTAAGCCTTAGACGTTTTTGATACTCGGGATAAATTTTGGCAACAGTTTTTTGAAAGTACCCGAATGCAAATTTTTCGTATTCTTCCGGTTCCAGAAGTTCGGATTTCGCACTGGAAATAGTTTCTAAAACCGCATAGGCATTGAACTTTTTTGGGTCGATCCCAAAATCTTTTTCGATACTTTTTATAAGGGAAACCTGATCGTCCATATCGTAAATTACGAACGAGGGGGGAATGCCGGTGTTGAAACCATCTTTTCTCAAGATACGCGAGCAAATTGAATGAAATGTTCCACTCCATGTTAGTTTATATATAATTTCCGAGGATCTTGGCGCGGTTTTGTGCACTGACTTTTGAGTTTGTTCAATATGGCTTCCATGTATTTGGCCAAGCAGCTTATTTACTCTCTCTTTAATTTCACCCGCAGCTTTATTTGTAAATGTTACACACAAAATATTTGATTCGTGAATACCGTGTTCTTTTATTAAACTGGCTACTCTGTGCGTGAGAACTCTGGTTTTACCGCTTCCTGGTCCCGCCACAACCAGCGCCGGACCATTTAAATGTTTAACAGCCTCTATCTGCTGAGGGTTTAAGTTTTGAAATAATTTGGAAGTTTCGTTTGATTCACTTATTTTTGACATGGGCTAAGTAATAATAGCATTTTTAAGTTTCGTAGAAAATTCGGTTAGGTAGATATAAGAATAAGTGCGGTTAGAAGGAAAAGAATCCGTCGGGATATCTCAGTATTTATAGTATGATAAAGACATAAACTCAAAATTCCAGCGATTTATTCTTGTTGTTGTCATATACCTGCTCATTTAGGATATCGAATTTGCATGGAGTTATTGAAATGTATCCTGCAAACAAAGCTTTGGTGTCGTAGGACTCATCCAGCACCTGCGAGTTTACTCTGTCTCCTTCGTATGAAAACCATTTTTCAGTTAAGTTTTGGGAAATAGAATAATCATAAGCCAGAGTCAGATCATATACAGGCCGTGTGAACTTTGCCTTATTGCTTTTTTCTTTGGGCAGATTTACGTTTAAAAGAGGCGTGCCCCAGAAATTATTTTCAAACGCCATTTCAATGAGTTTTACACATGTCTTTCCTGGATATTCGTTTATTTCTCTTAAGTCTTCGTTTCCGTTATGTTTCTTCGTCCAATGTTCGTAGCTCAAGTCCCAATTTAAAGCCATTGCGTTTTTGCATAACCCGATTCCCAGTGCTCTTAGAGCAGCGGCCACTGTTCCTGAAGTAAAGGTTGCGGTCCCCAGATTTGCCCCCATATTTATTCCGGAAATTAATAAGTCGAACATCTTGCTATCAAAGTAACTTAATGCCAGTTCCATTGAATCGGAGGGAGTACCGTTCGCTATTAGGGCTTTTACACCGCCGACTTCACTTTCCTCCCAACTAAATCCTTCTAAAGTAATTTTTCCACTGATTCCGCTCATTTGCTCTTTTGAGCCGGCGATATACAATTCATAATCATTCTTTAGCAAATTAATAAGTGCTCTTATTCCTATTGAGTTGTATCCGTCGTCGCCTGTTATTAAAATTTTTTTCATAATTTTGCACAAAATTGCTTTGCGTAAGCAAAATTTTATATTGTCTTGTTACCGTTATATTTAATATGTTACAGTTATATAGTGAAGGATTATCCTTCTGCTGGAGCCCGCGCTCTCGAGGTCTGCCGGTTAATGAAGACCGAATAATAAGTTAAGTATATATGAATAGAGATAATAATCCTATATTTTTAGTTTTCCTGGTTCTACTGGTTATAGGTGTTTACACCATGGACATACTACTGCTGGTCGATATGCTTCCTAAAACTGTTGATACCGACAAGAGCGTAGTACAGCTTGTGAATTTGAGGGTTAGAGATAAAATTGTCAGGGCAGAGCTTGCCGATACTCCTGACAGGAGAACTACCGGTTTGATGTTCAGAGAATTTATGGAGAAAGACAGCGGTATGTTTTTTGTATTTTCATCAGCCGGTCTACACTCTTTTTGGATGAAAGGCACAAAACTGCCATTAGATATTTTATGGCTGGATGATAAATACAAAGTTATTTATATGAGGCAGAATGTTCAGCCTTGTGATGAAGTGGCCACGCCTGTGTGTCCCTCTTATGTTCCCGAAAGTAAAGCGAGATATGTTTTGGAAGTTAATGCGGGTTGGGTTGGAAAAAACGGAATCAAATTAGACGATCAGTTTAAAGTTTTATAAATAAAGCTATTCCTCGGTTCCGGCTGGAATATCTTCAGAATAAACATCAAGTAAGTAATTTTCAAAATCATTAAAGTCTTTGAATTTATCCGGCGTGTCTTCCGGAAGGTCGGCTGATGATGGAAGAGTTCTAGGATCGACGTCCTTTCTAATTACCTGTTTTGAAAGAACGTCTTCATTAGCGCTTTTCTTTACCTGTAAAAGGCCAAGAGATGTTATTGGCAGTACCAAGATACATAATAAAAGTACAATCAGCATTAAGTCAGTGATTAATTTTCCGGTTTTTAGTGCGGCTTCGAGTTTTTTCATCTGCTTTCCTCAAAACTTAATACAATTTCCTCTTCTGTTTCGGTTTCAATATCGGGATCTTTCATTTTCATTTCACTTTCCACGTCCAAAATAAAAAACACGGTTGATAATGCCGTAAGAATTAATGAGGAATAAAAAACCCACGGATAAATCATTCCGAATATACTCATAATACCTGTGACAAACATTAATAAATATGAATAAGACATCCAAATTGCACCTTGAGAATACAGATCAAAACTTCCTTGGATAAATGTTGAAAGTCTAAGTGAGAACAACCTAGCGGTCATTTTTGGTGATATATGAGTATCATGAAAAACCATTGATTTTAAAAGTATGTAAAAGAGTCCTACGGCCAAAGCGGCTACCATAGCGAAAGTTGAATACGAACTGACTCTTACGTATTCTTCAGTGTTCTCGAAAACGAATCCGGTGGGTCCCACAGTAAAGACTATACCTAAGTATCGGCTGATTCCTACTGTAGCAACTATTTTTGCAGTAAGTAGAAATATTGCGGGCACAATGGCTTGATCTATTAATTTAATTAATATTCTAGAGAACATATGAGCAGGATTTAACTAGTTTTATGATAATACTTTATGTCTAAGCAATCAACTTATTTAGGCTTTTCCCCGTAATAAACCACACTTTGTTCTCTGGCATCCTCTGATGGGTAGTCGTATTCGGAAACTACTACTACTGTTTTAAAACCTCTTTCAGCCATAAGTCGGGCAAATTCATCTCTGTGCGGTAGGCTTAAACCAACTTCATCCCAATTTCCCTCCATGCTTGCAGAAAGTATTACCAATTTACCCCCGGGTTTTAATGCCCTATAAGATTGCTCCAGTAAATCTGATGGTTTCACGCCTTTTTTTCCTTCGACATCTAAAGGTAAGTACTCGGTAGCTATGCAATCTAATGACCCTGCAGCGTAAGCCCTATCTAAGTGGGCAGCGTCAATGATAAAATCTGCATGCTCTCCAGGTGCTTCCTGTATGTCATACGACACATCAACCGTTTTAAATCCTGCATGCCTCCACTTCCGAGTGTTTTGTCCTGCTCCAAGCAGCACTTTTTCTTTGTCCGGTTGCCTGTCGGTTAATAATTCAGTACTTTCATCTATGATTCTTATATAGTCTGTTTTCCAACCTTCGTTTTTTAGGCGCTCCGCAGTTTCATCTGAAATAATATGGAACGCTTCATCTTGTGCCACTTTACCATTATACTTTTTAGTAGATTATTATGAAAGCAATCAAAGTTCTATTTAATGTGTTAGTTTTTTTTACCCCCCTAGTATTTGTAACCAATACTAACGAATTATATGAGTTTCCGAAAATATATTTTGTTTATTTTATTGGAATCACCATCTTTTTAGTTTTTTGCATTCTTCTTCTGTTTTCTAAAGTTAAGGTCAGATTTCCTTCCCTTCCGGTTTTGTTTTATTTAAGTGCGGCAATAATTTCCACGATTTTTTCTTCTCACTTGTATACATCGGTGTGGGGGTACTACACCCGATTTAACGGCGGTTTGATTTCGATAATGGTTTTTGTAGGCATATATTTGGTTTTTTCTTCCGCATTAAAAAAAGATAATATTTCAAATATTCTTTCTCTTTTAACTATTAATTCGATTCCGGTCAGTATTTTTGGTATTTCACAGCATTATGCCGGCGTTACAAGAATTTATACAACTATAGGGCAGCCTAATTGGGCAGCGGCTTACATTGCCATGATCATTCCATTAACTCTTTTTCGATATTTTAGAGTCAACGGCAGAGGCGTTTTTTTGTTTGGTGTTATTTATTTGCTGGAGTTCGCCTGTCTTTGGTTCACCTACTCGATGTCCGGGTTTCTGGGATTTTTGGCGTCATTGTTCGTACTTTTTATTTTAAACAGGAAAGAATTTTTGAACAAACGCGTATTTGTAAAAGCCGTGCCAATAGTCGTGTTGTCCGTACTTATTGCTGTATTGAACTTGGGAGTTTTTAGGCAGAGGGTAGAAGATATTCTTATCGATGTTCGGAAAGTTGCCTTCGCATCAGTGTACGCTTTGGAAAATGCTTCGGCTGTCAGCAATAATTTGTCCGACCCAGGATTTATCAGAACCGGTCTGTGGGAGGGAACTTTAAAGTTGGCAACTTCTTCCCCCAAAGTTTTATTTGTAGGTACCGGGCCGGAAACTTTTCCTTACGCTTTTCAGCCCTTTAGAACGAAAATTTTAAACTACTCTTCCGAATGGGATTTTGTTTTTAATAAGCCGCATAATTATTATTTGGAAATTTTAGCCACGATGGGTATTTTGGGATTGGTTTCTTATGGAATATTAATGTTTAAAGTTTTAAGGACAAAGCATCCTTTTTTAGTTCCGTCATTAGTTTCATTGTTTGTGTCTAATATTTTCGGTTGGCCGACAGTAGCGACAACGTTGGTTTTTTGGATATACCTCGCTGTTTTTGATATGAGACAGGAAGAAAAGAATTAGTGAATAGTTAAGGATTTGTACTACATATGACTAAAGTGATAAAGACACTTATAGGAACATTATTTTTAATATTTATATATTACGTTGCTTTTAATAGTTTTTACACAAAGTATTCTGCTGATGTTTATTTTTCAAATTCGGAAAAACTCTTAGAAGAATTTGAATTGGAGAAGGCTTTGAATAATGCAACTTTATCTATTAGAGACAACCCTTTAGAACCAAATTACTACAAACAGAGGGCAAAAGTATATTTAACGATGGCCGCGGTTTTTGGCGATGAATATAAAACTACGCTGAAAGAATTGGCTCTTGATGATATGTACATGGCTTATAATATTAATCCGGATAATCTTGTAACTGTTAGAAACCTTGTTCCTCTTTTTTATTTTTTATCGGTGAAAGAACTCACTTTGAGCATCTCCGATGAAAATATAGACCAGGCATTTTTGCCTGAAACCAAAAATTTTTATGAAAAAGTCAAAAACATTTCTCCGAATGATGCGGGAGTATATGTATTATTAGCTAAGTATGAAAAAAGGTTGGGTTTGAACGACGAATATAATGCCAGCGTAAAAAAAGTTGAAGAATTAAGACCGGATATTTTGGAATGGCACGAGAATTTTAAGTAGTTGAGGTGCTTTCTTTAACCTCTATATAAGCTTTAGATACCCATCCTTGCACTGTTTCCGAAACTTCTATTTTTGCCCAGTCTCCCTTTTCCTCTAAAATCGGAAATGTTTCACCCACGTTAACTCGAGTAACTTCTTTTCCGTTAAGGCTGGAATCGTCTCTAACTCTTAACCATCCCAACCCCGTTTCTTTTATTGTAGCGGTTTTTCCGCCGGCTACTGCTGTACCAGTTAATGTCTTATAAGCTTCCTTGGCTTCGGCTGTCAGGCCTTCTCCGTCGGATTTTCTGCCCAAATACCCGCCTTTTTTAGCCTCTTTTAATTGTTCAAGTCCTTCGGAGTTCACGATTTTGTCGCCAACTCCGGTAAATAAGTTCCCTTTGTAGTCTAAAAAGTAGTCAAAAACTTTTTCTTTATTTATTCCCAATCCTGCTAAGTTGACTCCGCGGGTTTCATTCCAGTAAACAATTGATCTTACCCAACCTTCTGTATCTGCGGTTAATAAAGCGTTTTCGGAAGACAGGTTGAATAAGTTTTCCGAGCCTTCAAATGCTTCAACTCTTGACGGGACGGGCATGGGGAATAATTTTGCCGATATATTTAGAGTCAGGCCCTTTTGAGTTTTTATTCTTAATACTTGATCTTCATATCCGGGATTCGAAACTTTCAATTCGTATTCACCTTCGGATAATTTATCCGACGTGAAAGGAGTTTTTCCGAGTTCGGTGTTGTCAATAAAAACGGAAGCGTCGGCAGGATCAGATATAACGCTTACAATTGGTTGTCCGTCATTTTTTTCCATCCATAAATTCTGTCCAGCGGAAAATAGTTCCGAAGTTCCCAAATCCCTATTCAAGACTACCTGCACACTGGGCAAAAAGTTTACGGAGGTTTCATAAGTCCGCGTACTTGTTTTTATGCTTATTTTGTTTTCTCCGACTTTTACTTCTCTTGATTCATATGGTGTAGTGCCTGCGTATTCGCCATTGACGTATACCTCTGCCGGGTTTTGGGTAACCACGTTAACTGCGCCTCTTTCCTGTGATTTCGATATATTTTTTACGATATTGATGGAGAAAAATACTATTATTACTAGTCCAATAATTGCGGCGATATATGTTATTAAGTTGGATTTATTAGATGTGTTCATTTTTTGTGACTGAATCGAAGATATCGGCACTAAATTAAAGTTAGCATAGAGGTGGTAAAATATCAATATTCATACCTGAATTTTGGTAGAGATTTTATGTGCTCTGCAGGTGTTTTAGTGTTATGTAAGATATTGAGTTATTTGGCCTGGTAGCCAAGTGGTAAGGCATGGGTCTGCAAAACCCTTATGCGCGGGTTCGATTCCCGCCCAGGCCTCCAATAAAATTGTTTTAGAGTTTTTACTTTTAAAACGTACTAATAATTTATTGACTGACTTTCTTTGTTTTCAATAAATTTTACTCCCCCCATGCTTACTCTTGCAAAAGAGTGTTCGAGGGGGATACGCAAACCTTTATGGTTGATACGACCTGTTTTGTTACACTTCTTTGATTCAAACTCATACTTATGCTAAATTTTCACTATTAATATGGCGAAAAATTTAAGTACTAACGAAATACTTGAAAAGTATCTTGCATTCTTTAAATCAAAAGGTCATAAACAAGTACCAAATGTTTCTTTAGTTCCCGAGGGGGATTCCACTCTTTTATTTGTAAACTCCGGGATGTTTCCCCTAGTTCCGTATTTGTCTGGGCAGCCGCACCCGTTGGGAAAAAGATTAGTTAACGTTCAACGGGCGGGTAGATTTCAGGAGGATTTGGAGGAGGTTGGGGATCACCACCATACTACAGCTTTTCATATGATTGGAAACTGGAGTTTGGGTGACTATTTTAAGGATGAACAACTGCCATGGGCTTATGAATTTTTGGTTGAAGTAGTTGGTCTAGATCCGAAAAAATTGTTTGCTACTGTTTTTGCCGGCGATGAATATGCGCCAAAGGATACGGAATCTATAGAAATATTAAAAAAGATATTTTCCAAATACAAAATAGACGCGAAAGAGAATGAAAGAATATTTGCCTGCGGAAGGGATAAAAACTGGTGGCAGCGCGGTGATACTGTTGGTGAATTGGGTGGGCCGGATAGCGAAGTTTATTACTATTTGGGCAGTGGGGATCCTTTAGGAATGGATCCGACCAAACACGAAGATGTGTTTTTGGAAATAGGGAATTCAGTGTTTATGCAGTATAAAAAAACCGAATCCGGGTGGGAAGAATTGCCACAGAAGAATGTAGATTTTGGGGGAGGACTTGAAAGAATTGCTATGGTAGTTCAAGGTAAAACTGATATTTTTGAAACGGATAACTTTTGGCCGATGGTGGAAAAAATCCAGATATTAAGCGGAAAGGAATATAAACGCGATGTTCAAACTACCAGGGCAATGAGAATTCTGGCAGACCATATTAGAGGAGCAACATTTATGGCTATGGACGGGGTTGAACCTTCTAATAAAGATCAGGGGTATGTTTTGCGAAGGCTGTTGAGGAGAATGGTAAGAACCGGCATGTCACTGGGTGTGGAAAAAGATATTTCCGTTAATTTGGTGGGTGTTGTTATCGAAACTTTTAAATGGCTGTATCCGGAATTGGCGGATAAAAAAGAAAGAATCGAAAAAGTTTTTGAGAATGAAAAAGTAAAGTTTAGAAAGACTTTGAATGCTGGAGCTAAGGAAGTCGCGGGAATTGTTAAGATTTATAAAGATGTTATGGTAACGGGTTCGGATTCATTGGAACCAAATAGAGTTTCCGGAGATGCATTTGATCTTTATCAGTCGTATGGGTATCCGGTTGAAATGTTTCTGGAGGATCTTAAAGATAATGGATTCAAAGTAGATAATGAAAAGGTTCTGAGATCATATAGAAATAAGGTTGAGGAACACCAAAAGTTATCGCGCTCCGGGGCAGAACAGAAATTCAAAGGGGGATTGGCAGATAAAGATGAAACTACAATTAAATACCATACTGTCAACCACTTATTGCAGGCGGCTTTAAGAAAAGTGCTTGGAGACCACGTCATTCAGCGGGGAAGTAATATTACATCTGAAAGGATTAGGTTTGATTTCTCCTACGATTCTAAGTTAAATGACGAGCAGATAGCGGAAACCGAAAAATTGATTAATGAAAAAATAAGGCAAAAACTGCCCGTTAATTATGTAGATTCGCCAAAGGAAGAAGCGGAAAAATCCGGAGCAATTCACGTTTTTGGAGAGAAATACGGAGACGTTGTGAGAGTTTACTTTATCGGAGATACAATAGAATCCGCGTTTAGCAGGGAGTTTTGCGGCGGACCTCATGTTAAAAACACCGGAGAATTAGCACCCGTTCAAATTTATAAACAAGAGAGCATAGGCAAAGGTATAATGAGGGTGTACGTGAGGTTTTAATGCTAAAAACAATATTTACCAAAAAGTTTTTTCATATTTTGATTGCTCTTATTTTTCCCGCAATATTGTTTCAGTTAGTATTATTTTTTAATAAATGGCTCTACCAAAAACATTTAATTGAAGTTGAACCGCTTAAACTTTTAGGTGTATCGGAAAATTCCTTAGGTTATTTATTATTATTTTTAGTTCCTATAGCCGGTTTCCTGATAATGCTTGTTATTACAGGTAAATTAAGTTTTATTTCCGCGCTTCCGCTCATTGTTTACTATCCCTTAGAATTGTTAATGCTGTTTGGTGTAGTTACTATGATGGTAAATAGTTCTGTTTTTACTAGTCCTCTAAAAGAGGCTCATAAAATGTATTATCCTGATTTATATCCTAAGGAAGATTCCCAAAAAGAAGAAATTAAACCCGGAACATTAGAGTTTGTAAAGTTTGACAATGGCATTGCGGGGCATTGCAAAACTTATATTCCCGATATCAAAGGTAAAGTGTGTTTTATTGAATTTGCCGAAGACAAAAACACGGTGTTCTATAAGACGTTTGGTGAAATTGACGACCCTGTTTTTATAGCCTCTGGAAATATACCGAGCTTTACCGCAGTATATACAAAGCAGATTGGCCAGGATTTTGTTTATTCGTCTAAAACTAAGAAATTGCTTGGAGAACTGACAATACTACATAATGATGAAATGACTGATATTAATGAAAGCGGATTATATTTAATTGATTTGAACAAAAAAACTTCTTTTCTGCTTATTAGTTTGCGCCAGGCGAATGCTTCGAGTTTTAGTTTATTCAGGTCGGCCGGCAACGGAGGAGATGATTCGTATATGTTAATTTCCTCATACTCGTGTAAAACCTGTTACGAAACCGCTCATATTAATTTGGTGGACTTTAATAGCGGTGAAATTATACAGTTTGAAGGAGATTTATATAAATGGCTGAGTACCACGGAATTTGTTTATTTTGAAAATCCGGAAGTTGTAAATGACGGTAGCTTTGGCCCAGATTTTATTCAAGTTCAGGAGATGAGGAATTTTAAAAAATACAACGTTTTAACTAAACAAACAGAACCGATTTTACAAATTAAGTACAGCCGCACCGACGCGTTAAGAATCTTATATAACTATTTTAATAAAAAGTACTATTCCGGTGCTATCAAAAATATACAGACATTGTTAGATGACGGTTATTGGCAGTTTGATGTTTTGGAGCAAGATCCGGAGGATAGTTCCGGATATGAATTTATTGGTGAATATAG
>Ga0209542_10012846_pt1 | contig 14565 bp, 14 predicted proteins | sample RifCSPhighO2_01_FD_184028 | JGI IMG/M metagenome (GOLD analysis project Ga0209542, IMG submission 184028) | Soil microbial communities from Rifle, Colorado - Rifle CSP2_plank highO2_0.1 (SPAdes) (version 2) | ecosystem: Environmental > Terrestrial > Deep subsurface > Rock core/Sediment ...
CCAGAAAATAGTTTTCGCAAAACCGAGTCCGAATTGAAGCCCCGCCACACTGCCCGAATACTTGGAGGGCAGAACCCCAAAAAGAAAAATGTCCTTTCCTTTTTCAGAAAAAATCGGGCGCGCGCAAATCCGAAATGCAAGGAACACTTTTTCTTTTTGGGGTTGCCGAGTGAAGCGAGGCGGTGGCGGGGCTTTCGTGGAGCGTACGGCTTAATTTAGAGCCACCACGCGCTCCGCGCGTGCGACATCATTTGTTTTGGAAATAGGTTCTAACTTGGTACAATAAAGACACAAAATTGGTTTATCAATTTTGTGGCGGAAATTGAAAAGGTTGAATATATCGCACGGAACGAAAAAAAGGACGTCGGGCAATGCCTAACGTCCTTGAACAATCTACCACCTACGCATGTGCTTTACCCTTTTGCTGTTCGCTAAGAAACCCGTGATGCTCCGCTACATATAGCCCCTGGTGGCTCTTATTGCAGAAATGCAGTGTTTTATCGGGATACTTCCTCCTCTCCCGTTCCATCTGTACTTTGGACATAAAGAACGTGGTCGAACAATACGAACAGACTATTGGGACCATTTCAGGACGCATGCCGCCGATGAGCAGCGCATCACTTTCAGTATTGAGACAGATGATATTCCGCGCAAAAGCACGGAGTGAATGTGTAGTAACTCCAAGGAGTTTCGCCAGTGCAGTACACCCTCCCGCTTCGGCAAGCTTGGCTCGCAAGGATGCCGCATTCACAAGCTCTTTTGCTAAGTCCGCCTTGCCTGGGCCGAGCAGTTTATTCGCGTACCAAAGCGGCGTGCGTAAAGACTTCTCTCCCGTAAGGCCCACCGTTCCGACAATTTGACGCATCCGTTCACGGCTTAGCACATTAGTACCCACTCCCTTCTCCCGAAACAGCTCCACAATGGTCTTGCCACCGTTTTGCAGCGCCTCCTTGGTGGATTCAGCGCCCCCAAACAGAGCGATGTAATCTTCCGGACTCAATTCGGGTCTCGCCCCACCACCCCGAAGCCGGAGAAGGTCCAGACCTTTCCGTAGCCTTCCGATGTCGGAAGACTTCAGTCCAAACCGCATTCCGATTGCCCCATCCGTTTCTTTCTGCCACTCACTCGTTCGCAAAAACTCGAGCGCGAGCTCCGTGCGGAACTTCTTAATCTTATGCGGACTGGTATGGGTTCGCATAGCCATGGTCTCGTAGGAAAGTTCCGGATGCGCCCTGATATCCGCCTTTGCTCCGTCACTAAGCAGCAAAGGAAGAGTGGACACTAGGGGAGCGGGCTCTGTATTACTTGGCGGAACAGCCACATCTCCATTTAGTGTCGGACTTGCGTCCGAAACGACAACCATACGCTCTCGGCTTTTAAGACCGAGTTGACGACGATACATTCCTACAGTTAATGCCTCTAAGCCGAGAACTGTGGCCATTTCAGCGTCGCTCTGTTCCATCCAATGCGTCTGTATGTATGCTTTGCTAGTACCTAAAGGCCGTGGTTCTTTGACCTTCTTCTCTTTCTCTGCGCCATGCTCCATCATCTCCAGTCCTCGCCGAAACACTTCATAGACGAGAATGGGGGGGTCAGTGCGCAGTGAGGATGCGAGCGCTGTTAGGCGCTCAAGCAGTACCCCGACAATTTCAATGTTCATTACGGTTCCTCTCTGGTTCTTTGTGGTGTAGTCCAAATGGACTGAAAAATTCACCTGGCCGAATTTCTAGTTCTATCAATACCATAGAATAGGATAAAAAGCAAACCCGCGACTCTTGTCATTTATTTTCCACTTGTTACAATGAAAAGAAATTAATTTAAAACGAATGAAAAAAGTTTCAATTTATTCCACACCTTCGTGTACATATTGCAGTCAGGCAAAAGAATTTTTTAAAGCAAACAACGTTCCGTTCGATGAATTCAATGTTGCGGCAGATCAGGCCAAGCGACAAGAGATGATAACAAAGACAGGGCAGATGGGCGTACCAGTTATCCTCGTTGATGATGAGGTGATTATCGGTTTTGACCGAACTCGACTCATTGAGCTCCTCGGAATTCAGTAGTCAAAATACAGAAAGAGACTGCACGAAATGCAGTCTATTTTTGTATTTTTAGGATATTCACAACTCATCCTGTGACGAGGATGCTCTATATAGTATAATATTTGAATGCCTAAACCATCACTTACTCCCCTGGAAATAAGGAAGATTATTGAACTTCGGCAAACTGGACATTCTTTACCTGAAATCAAGAAAGAGAGTGGTAGGGGTTACGGAACAGTCTTCAGGTATATCAAAGGAGTTGCAATTTTGCCAGAATATCAAGAGTTATGGAGGGTTAAACGGGGAGGGAGTAAGTTTAAAGCCTTTAAGGAACGAGAACAGGCTAAAATTAAAGCACGTTCATTGCTTTCAAGTATAAGTGAGAGGGATAAATTATTAGTCTTGGCCGGATTATACTGGGGAGAAGGGACAAAAAGCGCGTTAAATTTTATTAATAGTGATCCGACTATGGTTCGGGTGTTTGTAGAATGTCTCAGAACACTACAAATTAAAAATGATCAGTTGAGGGTCGGTATTCGTTTTTTTGAGGATATGAATAAAAAAGAAACAGTTACTTTTTGGGCCGATACCTTGAAGATTCCAAAAGAAAAAATTACATCGTTCGAAATCATAAAAGGGAAAGAGAAAGGTAAATTGAAATATGGTATGTGTCGTGTCCGTGTTACCAAAAGCAAGGATTATTTCAAATTGATAATGGCTATGATAGAGTTTATTAAATCAGAAATGATTATGCTGCCGTAGTTCAACGGATAGAACAAGACACTCCTAACGTCTAGATACAGGTTCAATTCCTGTCGGTGGCACAATTTGGTTTTTTATCTATTTTTGATATACTCTCATTTATGACACCTGAAGAGAAAACCCTTCTTGAAAGGACGTTTCAAATGGCGAAGGAAAACAATGCAATCCTCCGCAAGATGCGCAGTTTGCAGCGTACCGCTAACTGGCTGCGTATCTGCTATTGGGCCGTTATTATTTCTTTGTCTTTGGGTGCGTATTATTTTCTTCAGCCATATATCGAGGCTCTAAGTGGTGTGTCAAAACAAGTAAATAGCAGTATGGATAGTCTGAAAGAATTTAGAGAGTTTTTAAAGTAATACCGCGCCGAGGTAGCTCCCAATGTTACCTGCGAGCCTTGCGAGTAGCTGTAACATTGAGGATGCCGACTTCGGAGTCGGCGCAGTTGGTAACTTTGAAAATATTGCCGAGGTAGCTCCCAATGTTACCTGCGAGCCTTGCGAGTAGCTGTAACATTGAGGATGCCGACTTCGGAGTCGGCGCAGTTGGTAACTTTGAAAATATTGCCGAGGTAGCTCAGTTGGTAGAGCATTCCCCTGAAGAGGGAAGGGTCACCGGTTCGACCCCGGTCCTCGGCACCACAGGAGTACTAGTTGTTTACTAAGTCGCTTCGCTCTCAAGTAAACAATGTCGCACCACAGGAGTACTTCCCATTTCTAATCGCTTCGCTCAAGAAATGTAGGTCGCACACATTAAAAAAACCGCGGGAAGCGGTTAAGAGGTAAATCGGATATTGGGCATAGGGCCTTGCCCCGCTATGCTTTTTTCCCACAACAGTTGGAATTCATCGAACGTTTCTTTGAGTTCAATTTTTCTTCTGATTTCTCCGCCTATCTGTTCTGCGACAGTATCGTCGTATTGTGTTCGGACATACGTTAAGAAACCTCGTACTTGGTCATCGGTAGTATTGGCGTCCATATCTGCGTAGAGTATAGCTAAGCATCACAAAAACACAACCTTTCGGTTGTGTTTTTTGATTTATGTATTTGCTCGAACTTTAAGCTTAGTCTGTCGGTTTTTATTAAGTTTAGGGAGTCTGATGATGAGCATTCCGTAGCGCTCGATTGCTTCCGCCTCGTCAACATCGATTTCCTGAGGTAGCACTACTGTTCGAGAGAAAGTTCCCCAGTAGAGCTCTCGAGTAAGATAGTCCTCTTCACGAATGTTTCGCTCTTCTTCACGCTTTCCTTTTATCGTCACGGAATCGCGGGTGATGGCAATATCGAGATCTTCAGGTCGAACACCAGCAACCATTGTTTTGATCGTGATTTGATCGGTATTCTGGTATACGTCAACGGTGAGTTCAGCATCCTTTTCGTCTTCATCGATCCAATTTTTCTTCGGAGTTTCTTCCGTTTCTTCTTCCCCCACCTCCTCTTCTTGCTCTTCCATTTTAATCGTCCCGGTTAGTCGTTCGAAAAATGATCGTTTATCTTTTGCCATAATAATTTAGAAAATGTTAAGTGTCAGTTGATTCCTTTATGCTTGCGCCGGTGTGATGGTCTTGATCTTTTCAAACATGACAATCAAGACTACGATGGCAAACCAAACCCCTGCAAATATAATAAAGGCATCATTACCTTCTTCGGCTTTCATTATAAATAAATTAAAGACGGTGTGCAATGCGGAAGAGAGGATAAGTCCGAATATCAACGCACATGTTTTACTCATCTTGCCTTTGTAAAAGCTGAATGCCAGGGCGATACCGACTGTGCCGGACGCAACGATATGAAGGAGTGTGGCTCCCATAAACCGCAAGTTACCCGTGACGATCCCTCCCAGCATATTGCCTTCAGAAAAGGGTGTAAGCATGAAAAGAGTGTTTTCAAGTGCCGCAAATCCTAAAGCGGTCGTAATCATGTATATTACCATGTCGATCGGCTCATCAGTGAATTTTGAACGAAGTACGATAACGTACGCCAATAAGAATTTAGAAATCTCTTCGGTTGCCGCCCATACAAGTGTAAGGATAAAAGTTGGAGCCAAAAAGCTTCGGAAAAACTTTTGGATATAATAGGCAAGAGGTACTGCAAGCATTCCGGCAAGGAAGGCGAGAGCGATTTGCCGACGGGGTTCTGGATGCAGTCGATCCTCATGGAGCCAAAACCAGAGCCATAAAAGCGCTGGCAGTATTCCGCTTGCTAGTGCGATCAAAAGAGGGCTGTATCCTATTTCGTTATCCATGGTTCAATCATAAGTAAATTTCCTTTGTTAAGTGTACCCCAGATTTCTTCTGTAATAAACGGCATAAACGGATGAAGCGCGATAAGTATGTGGTGTAAGGTGTAAAGGAGAAATTGTCGGCGTGATGCCTGGTCGATCGCAGCACCTTCTTTGAGGACTTTTTTGCTATCTTCGATAATAAGATCAGCAAAAGCGTGCCATACATAATGATACAATTTTTCCGCCGCAAGGTAGAAACGGAAGTTATCCATATCTGCCGTGACATCTTCAAAAAGAGCATTCTGTTTTTTCAAGAGTACCTTATCTTGTCCGTTATACGATCCAAAATTTTTATCGTAGGTCACCCCTTCGGTGTTTTCCAGAATAAAACGCGTGATGTTCCAGATTTTATTTCCGAAATTCTTGTATCCTTTTATCTTGTTTTCCGACAAGGAGAGGTCAGTGCCTGGCGTGTTACCTACAACCAAGGTCATACGCAAAGCATCAGTGCCGTATTTCGTGGTCAAATCAAGAGGGTTAATAACGTTACCCTTGCTCTTGCTCATTTTCTTGCCATTAGCGTCGTTGACGAGGCCGTGAAGATAGACGGTCTTAAACGGCACTTCGTCGGTAAGGTACAGGCAAAAAATCACCATACGAGGAATCCATTTGAAAATCAAATCAGCTCCGCTTTCCATGACGTCGGTCGGGTAGAACGTCTTGAAATCCTTACCTTCGGGAAAACCGAGTGATAGCAGCGGCCATTGCCCGGAAGAAAACCATGTGTCAAAGGTGTCAGTGTCTTGTCGTACTGTTCCTCCGCATTTTTGGCAGGCAGTTACTGTATTTTCAAGGTCTGGGAAACCCTCTCCGCATGTTTCGCAAATTTTTGCGGGAATAGGGATGCCCCACACAATCTGACGGGAGATATTCCAGTCCATAGGGTTCTTCATCCAATGGATGAAAATTTTTCGGTAATTGTCGGGAATGAAGGTGATTCGCCCTGCTTCTGCCGCAGCAAGCGCTAAGTCCGCAAGAGGCTTCATTTTTACGAACCATTGCGGCAAGATTTGTGGCTCGATCGGTGTCTCGCATTTATAGCAAACTGGTACGTTGTGTTTGTAGGTCTCGTCGATTTTTACCACCAATCCTTTTTCTTGGAGCTTGGCAACAATTTTTGGCCTAGCTTCGTTAATCTTCATGCCGGCAAATTCTCCCGCAATGGGAAGCAGTTTGCCGCGCATGTCGATCACTTGTTCTTTGTCGAGCTTATGCCGCTCTGCGATATCAAAGTCGATAGCCGTATGCCACGGTGTGATGGTCATCGCGCCGGTTCCAAGCTCCATGTCGATGGCCGCATCTTTGATAATGGTTGTGGTGATGGGGCCGTTGATCCACTCAAGTTCAAAAGTTTGTCCGTGTGTGTATTCCTTGTAGCGCGCGTCGTCCGGGTGCATCACGACGTATTTATCGCCGAATTTTGTCTCTGGGCGCGTGGTACCGATGGTGAAAGGGCCATATTTGAAATAGTAAAAGGGGTCATTTTTCTCCCTGTTCTCAGTCTCAACGTCTGAGAGGGAAGTAGCATGCTTCGAGCACCAATTCACGATGCGGGAGCCACGATACACCAGACCGTCACAAAACATTTTCTTAAATGTTTTGTGTGCTTGCGCGATCACCTCCGGTTCAAGGGTGAATTTCTCCCGCGACCAGTCACATGAAGAACCCATGGTCTTAATCTGAGTTTTGATGTTCTTAGAATTTTCAATCGTGAAGTCCAGAATTTCTTGGTAGAGCTGCGTGCGTTCCATGCCAAAACGGGATCGGCCCTCTTTCTCCAGCTTCTTTTCATATACTACCTGAGTCTCAAAGCCGGCGTGATCGAGACCTGGGAGCCAGAGTGCTTTGTACCCCCGCATCCGCTTGTATCGGATGATGAGGTCTTCAATGGTCATCACGAGCGCATGGCCGGCATGGAGAGAGCCGTTTGCGTTGATGGGCGGCATGATGATACAGAAGGGTTTAGCGTCGAGGGGGTAGTGTGTAGCCGGAAGATTGTCAGGATTAAAGAAGCCGCTTTCCTCCCAACGCGTATATATCCTCCCCTCAACCTCAAGAGAGTTGTACGGTTTCTTAAACTGTTCAGGAATCATTCAGAAATAGTACCAAAAATAAGACGTTTTATAAAGGGTATGTATCCTTGCTATCCGAAATCAAAAAGAAAGCCGCTCACGTAAGATGGTATGAGCGGCTGCGGAAGAGGATGAGTCTTCCTATTCGTTTTGGGCCACAGTCAGTATACAAAAATATACATATTACGCAAGGGTGGCGTTCCCTTGAGCCCTCAGTTCATTGCCATGGGAGCCGGTGGTGAAGCTGAAATACCCCGCGAGTGCGATCATGAGCGCATTATCGGTTGAAAGCTCTATGGTGGGAATGAAGAGGGGGATTGAGTATTCTTTTGATATTTTTTCAAAGCTTTGTCGGATGTTTCTGTTGGCGATGACACCACCGCTAACTATCAGCGAGTCTATCCCGTAGTGCTCGATTGCTTTCGTCGTTTTTGCCACCAAGGTTTCCGTTACCGCATCTTCAAATTCTCGTGCAATATCCATGGTTGTCTCTTTGTTGATCGTCCCCAGCTTTTTCACAAGATACAGCACAGCGGTCTTGAGGCCTGAAAAAGAAAAATCAAAATCATCGGAATGGATCATCGGCCTCGGCAAAACAAGGTTCGACCTTAGAGACGGGGACAAGGTCGAACCTTGTTTTGCCTGTCTGGCTTTTTGAGCGAGCGAGGAGATCTCTGGTCCGCCGGGATAGGGGAGTCCTAAAATACGAGCCACCTTATCAAATGCTTCGCCAACCGCGTCGTCACGCGTCTTGCCGATGATCTCATATTCTCTCCACGTCTTTATAAGCACCAACTCAGTGTGTCCTCCTGAAATCAAAAGTGCCAAGGCGGGGAATTGCATTTCTGCTACTGTAAACTTTTCACTTTTCACTTGTAACTTTGGCAGCAGTGCTGCCATGATGTGTCCTTCCATGTGATTCACCGGCACTACGGGGATTTTCCACAACACTCCAAGGGCTTTGGCGAAGCTAATGCCTACCCACAGCGCTGGTTCAAGTCCTGGTCCTTCAGTCACTGCAATGCAATCGATCCCAGGATTAGTCATGGATAAAATTTTATCTATAAAAAGTGGTAAAAGCTCTTGTTCTCGTTCTAATAAAGAAGTTACCAGTTGTAAGTTACTAGTCTCTGGTTCCTTTCTTGAACCATGAATCCTGACTCCTGAATCATTCTGTGCCGCTTCCTCTAGCACTTTCAAAAGTAGCGGAACAAGATTCTTCCCATGCTCTCTCTTTGCTACCATCGGAAAAACTCCCCCATACTGCTCATGGATTTTAGTTTGTGAAATGAGAACATTGCCGAGTATGTTGAACTCAGGATTTTCTTTCTCTCCGTTCGCTTCAATAATACTAAGTGCTGTCTCGTCACACGAGGTTTCTATGGCTAAAACTCTCATATAGTTAGAAGTGAACGCAATTCTTTTTCGGCGTCTTCGCTATTCGTAAACGTTTTAAATCCAAAATGCTCCGCTTCTTTCTTGTACCATTTCCGTTCGCAGTAGAAAAAAGATTCAGCTTCCATTCTTTGTAATTCCTCCGTGTTACCCCATCGTGGTTCTCTTTTATTCCTTTCGAGAATTTCTTCAAAAGTGTTTCCAAGTAAATAGACTCCAGAAAAAGGCAGCTCTTTTGCAAGGTGAGGAAGAATATTTACGCACTCAAAAATAGCGGGTTGTTTTGAGGTGACAATTTCGAGCATCTTCTTTTTTAACACTGGCCAAAAAACTTCAGATTGTTTCGTCAAATTTTTCCATTGTTCTTCGCAAGAAGTCTTTGCGTAGTACCCCTTTTCGTCCTTGTTCCAATAAAAGTTCACCCAGGGTTCGATTTCTGGGTTGCTTGCTAATTCTTCTCTCCACTCATCGATATTGTGATGAGATATTTTTAATTCTCCCGACAGTTTTTCTGCAAGGTAACTTTTACCTGCCGCGGGAATCCCGCCAATAAAAGCATATTTCATGTGGGCGGTAGAGGATTCGAACCTCTGACATCAACAACGTCAATGTTGCGCTCTACCAACTGAGCTAACCGCCCTTTTATAGATTGTACGATAACTTATTTTTTCTCCTTTCGCAATTTCAATTAGGCTAGTATAGAAAAAAAGGGGATTCGTCACTGGTAATTGGTTCGCCGCCGCTTACCAATTTTAGCGACCCCGACTCGTGGCCTCACCTGTTGGCTCGGCATCCGCTCCGTCTTTCGAATCTCACCCCATCCACACAATGATGCTTCGCTTGAACAGCCGCAGGGCTGTTCTGTGTGAATCATTGCGGTGTGTATTAAACAAAGTTCGAATGTATTTTGCTGATAATCCTGACGAAAGCTCCTAATCGCACGCGCGGAGCGCGTGGTGGCTCTAAACTGCCTCGTACGCTCATTTGTTTTTGAATTCGGATGTCGCAAATGGAAAAGGAGGGGTTTGGGGAGGAATTTTCCATTTGCTCCTCTTTTTGTTTTGGGGGAATTCGGGGCGGACATCATTGTTATAGTATATCATAACATTGTGATATACTATACCCATGCGATATAATGTGGATAATGCAAAACGAATCTACAAAGTTGGGTCTGAATCTGAAAAGAATCAGAACCAAAAAAAGTATATCGCAGGGAGATATAGCGCGGGACTTAGGAGTAAGTCGCGGGTTTATTAGCACCATAGAGAACGGAAAGACAAATCCGACACTTGCGACAATTGCAAAATTGGCAAAGGCGGTTAGTGTTTCTGTTAATGAATTGCTAAAATAGTATATATGAGAAGCACTACTAAAAAAATATTAAATGGAGTATCTCTTTTCTCAAGTGCTGGTATTGGAGAAGCCTTTTTTAAGGATATTGGAGTAAGAATTATAGTTGCTAACGAGTTACTGGAAGATAGGGCAAAATTATATTCTAAATTATACAGTGATACAAAAATGATCGCTGGCGACATTTTAGATAAAGAAATATTTAAGAGTATTTTGAAACACTCTGGTAGCAATGTAGATTTTCTCATAGCGACTCCTCCATGTCAGGGTATGAGCATGGCTGGAAAAAATAGAGACCAAAAAACAATGCTAAATGATCAAAGAAATCATTTAGTGTTTAAAATTATTGATTTTATAAACATTAAAAAACCAAAGTATATTTTGATTGAGAATGTGCCGAACTTTCTAAAACTAAAACTTCCATTTAAAAATAACCTACTAACCCTAGAGCAAATTTTGTCTAGTTTGTATGGTAAAGATTACGAAATTGAAGCACGGGTTATGGATACCTCTGAATATGGCGTTCCTCAAAAAAGAAACAGAGCAATTATAAAAATGCACAAAAAGGGCTTGCAGTGGGCTTGGCCGACAAAAGAAAAATCAAAAACAGTAAAAGAAGCTATCGGTCATCTGCCGAGCTTGGAAGCTAACCAAAAATCCAAATTATCTTGGCATTTTGCGAGGAAACACGCAGACAATCATATTTTGTGGATGAGGAACACACCAACAGGAAAATCTGCTTTTGAAAACAAGAAACATTATCCCAAAAAAGATAACGGCGAAACAATCAAAAGTTACATGACAACTTATCGCCGAATAAAATGGGATGAACCTTCACCAACTATCACAATGAGAAATGATGCTATTAGCTCTCAACTAAATGTTCATCCGGGGAGAAAGTTAAAAGACGGAACATATTCTGACGCAAGAGTTTTAACCCCTTTGGAATTGATGATATTAAGTTCATTGCCTGAAAAATGGAATGTGCCACAAGATACGCCAGAAATTCTTATCAGAAAATGTCTTGGGGAAAGCGTTCCGCCACTTCTATTAAAAAAGGTACTTTCTGGTATCAAATAATTTTATGACTTACAGGATTGAAAAGAAAAAATGGATATTATATAGACACACGAATAATTTTGATTTAATTACGGCTGTGGCTGTTAATTTGAAGTATTTTTCTAAAGCATCTATTTCAAAAGATGATAAGTTAGGTTTACTACTTAAATTAAAAGACCTTGCGTACTACAAAGAAAGAAATCCCGAGCTTCCATTAGATTCAATCAATCATCGGATAAATACCCTTGCGTATTATATGTTTGGGTATAAAGACACAATTGACGGACAAGACCGTTTTCTTTTTAGTCCACTTGGAAATTTATTTTTAAAACATATAGATAATAAAGAGAATTTAAGCAAAATATTTTTTACAATGCTTTGGGCTATTCAATTTAAACATCCGCACGGAGGATCAGACAAAGTTTTTAATTTGTACCCTTTTAGACTTATCTTTAAACTTCTTTCTGACGAAAGAATAGAAAACAGGTTATTTGCCTATGAAGTTTCTTATCTCCTAGTTTTTATTGAAAGCATTGATAACCAGAATTATGAAAAATTGGTTAGTGAGATTCTCAAAATCAGAAAATGGAATAATGCGGAAATTGAGAAAGCATTTAAAGAAGATCAACATACTTATGTCAATTCTGCATACGAATGGGATTACTATGTGAGCGAATTATTCTCAAACGCTGGAGTTGTAGAAAAAACCGAGGGCGAGGTTATCTGTAAATTACTTCAAGGTAAAAGCACTTATCGAAAAATAACTCGTAATTTTGTAACGCTTAATCCACATCTTAAAAATCTTTGCCAGAAATTGATGGTTGAGTATCCATTCGATGAAAAACCTTTGCAATTGGAAGATCCTGAAAGATTGAAAATTGATGTCGTTAAACAAATATATAACTTCTATCCTCAAGTTCTATTAGAAGAAATTGGGGAGAAAAAGGATGATTTGAAATACGGATTACTTAATTTGGCAAAACTTATTGAACAATACTCAAATAATAATGACGGCGCAGAGGCTTATCTTTTTGAAGATATTTTGACCGATGGTTTCAATATGTTTGTTAATGTAGAAGCTAAAAAAATTGGTGGTGCAGGTAACGCAGATTTGGAATGTTTGTACATAACAAAGAAAAAGAAGTTTGCCGTAGATGCTAAATCAACAAAAAATAAATTGTCTGGATTGAACGCTGGAAGATTGGCAGAACACAGAACAAAAATAGGTGGTGAATACACAATAGTTGTTACCCCAAGATATGTTCCCGCCGTTTTACATGATATTAAATCTGCACCGATAGTTATTATTCGAGCGAGTACTTTTTCTGAATATCTATACAATCACATTGATAATGAAGTGAGAGAAATTGACTATGCCGACTTTGACAATATTATTGTGAATAACCTCGGAAAGGACATTAGTCGTAATATTTCCACCCTTACGATTGATAAATTCTCTGTAAAAAATTAGTTTATGCACAACCCGATAATAAAGATAACAAATGAAGACAATGCAAAACTTATGGCCAGATACGAAGATAAATACTTCGATTTGGCTATTGTCGATCCTCCATACGGGATTTTAAATAAGACAAAACGAGGAGCTGATCATAAGTTTAATATGGACGAATACAGTAAATGGGATATAAAACCTAATGACGAGTATTTTAAAGAACTTTTTCGTGTCTCAAAAAATCAAATAATATGGGGCGGAAATTATTTTGGATATATTTGGACAAAGAATAAATATAACAGGTGCTTTATTATATGGGACAAAAAACAACCAGAAACCTTAAATAATTTTTCTATGGCTGAAATGGCGTGGACTTCTTTAGACAAACCCTCAAAAATTTTTAGATTTAGTGTTATGAAAAATCGAAATAAGACTCATCCGACACAAAAACCAGTTGAACTTTATGAATGGATTTTAAAAATGTTTGCCAAAAAAGGAGATAAAATACTAGACACCCATTTGGGAAGTGGCACGATTGCTATCGCTTGCCATAATGCTGGCTTTGATTTGACTGCTTGTGAAATAGACAAGAACTACTATAAGAAATCTTTAACTAAAATACGAGAAAAAATCCCAAATATTATTTTGGACTTAACTTAAGATGACTAACAATGCTTCAATCCTAGAACATCAAGCATATGACACGCATTTAAATTATATAACGTGTCTTTCTGATTTAGTAAAAGGAGTTAGCATTAAATACACTGGGTCACTTAAAAAAGCTGGTATTTCTGATATTGACGAAAAGAAAAATCTAATAAGTCTTACGAAAAAATCGCTAAATGACGAATATAAAATTGTTCAGATTGATGCTGATTATTCTTATGCCTCTACATCTTGGCTTCCAGTAAAATCTTATTATTTAATTTTCAATATACTTGTAACCATTGAATATATTTTTAAAACACAAAAAGGTATTTTTAGACTTTCACACGCGAGCTGTGTTGAGGAGTTTTCGCGTAAATTAAGTAGTGGCGAAATTGAGTTTTCAGAACCTATTCTTAATCAAGTGTTTGACCAAACAATTTTAAATTACACAGTTAGAAGCGGTGCAAATTTAAGTAGTCGAACAAGTCAATCTGATATGTACAAAATGGCAATCCGTAAAATTGCTAAATATAAATTTGATGATTGGAAACAGAAAAATCGAATGGACTTAAGAAAGCCAGCTCATAAGACTAAATGTCAGCAATACCTCGCTTCCTTCTCTGTTTCCATTTTCGATTTTCCGTATTATATGAGGATTCGTTCAAATTACCGAGATTTTGCATTTATTGACGGAGTTACTACTACTGAAACTGCGAATTATTTTAATACATTTTTTTATTTTACCGTAGGTTTTGTAAAAGCTCTTGAGGGAATGAAAAAGGATTTAGTAGCCCTCCGTACTTAAAGGGAGTCTTCCTCGTGCGCGCACGGGTGGGCAAAGCGTGTGCGTAATCGCACACGCTGGGGTAAGCACGATGCATTTGAGCCTCGGACATTTCCGCTAGGGCGTCCATGACTAAAGGATGAGCGCCGCCGTTATCTTGCAATGCAGAAGTTTAGTAGCGGAAGCGACACCACATACAGTCGATATGAAAACGAGAAAGGGGGTTGGCTGAGCCGGTTGGTCGAGCCCTGCCGAGACGAGGCGAAGCTGGGGGAAGGATTCCTTCCTTCCCCCAAACAGCCTCCTGCCCTCGCCACCGCTCCGCAGAGCGGGAATGGCGAGGATAAGCAGGAATCCTAGACATCTAGGCGCGAGTAGCCCTAGCGGAAATGTCCGAGGCGAATGCCGAGGATGAACTCCTTTAGATCAGGGACGAAAAATAGTAGAATGGTAGAGGCACAATATTGAATTTGTATTTTCTGTTTTTGTCCGCCCCGAATTCCCCCAAAACAAAAAGAGGAGCAAATGGAAAATTCCTCCCCAAACCCCTCCTTTTCCATTTGCGACATCCGAATTCAAAAACAAATGAGCGTACGAGGCAGTTTAGAGCCACCACGCGCTCCGCGCGTGCGATTAGGAGCTTTCGTCAGGATTATCAGCAAAATACATTCGAACTTTGTTTAATACACACCGCAATGATTCACACAGAACAGCCCTGCG
>Ga0209542_10012847_pt1 | contig 14563 bp, 17 predicted proteins | sample RifCSPhighO2_01_FD_184028 | JGI IMG/M metagenome (GOLD analysis project Ga0209542, IMG submission 184028) | Soil microbial communities from Rifle, Colorado - Rifle CSP2_plank highO2_0.1 (SPAdes) (version 2) | ecosystem: Environmental > Terrestrial > Deep subsurface > Rock core/Sediment ...
CATACTCAAGCATTCTAACTTATTTAAAAGAAAAATGTTGACGAGTTGTCAACATCTATGGCGTGAGGCTTTTCAGGGCGGTGAGTAGTTACTGGCCGGTTAGTTGCTATTAACTATTTATCGTGGTATAATCTATGCCGGTACTTTAATGAAGGGAATTATGGCAAAAACCAAAAATAAAAAGAAATTGAAGCGAAAGTATGTGTTCAAAGAGAAATCTCCGATGAGCCACTATAAGGCCGATGCCTTCGTGGTTAGGTGCGTAGATAATCGTTTTTGGGCAGTTGCTAAACATTTTATTGAAGAATTAGGATTGAAATTTATCGATCCTAAATTTCCTGCCGGAGGTGCAAAAGTTTTTTCTTCGCCGTTTGGTAAGAGTGAACGACGTCATTATATCCGTCAACTCGAGATTTCAATCAGACTCCATCACGTGAAAAGAGTGATGCTTTTCACTCATCATGACTGCGGAGCTTATGGCGGATTTGCTAATTTCAATGAGAATGCAGAAAAGGAGCTTGTCTTTCATATTGCTGAGCATAAGAAGGCCATAAAAACAATAAGAAAACACTTTCCCGGACTCAAAGTTGAGACATATTTCCTTGACGAGGTGGGGGTTATAAAGACTGGTAAGTAGAAAAATAAGTGAATATAATATTTTAAAGCTTAAGCCCCGGTAGGAATAAGACAAATGTTATAATAAGGACTGCATGAAGCGGTTCTTATTCCTGAGGGGGCTAATGATGGAGAGCAACAGGCGGCGGGGCGGGGATTTGGAGAAATTCATTGACTTAGTAGAAGGACCGAACATTAAGTTAGGTGTCATTGTCAGCGATCCAGTCAGTGTTCGATTTTTTGATAGCTGTATTGCATCTAAGGCAGCAGAAATGCCCTTTGACATTACTGATCCAGAGAACTATGAGATTGAAGAAGAGATGGTTATCGTATACGTTTTTGTGCCTGATTTTAGAGGGCCAGAAGTAGTAAGACTAGATAATTTACAGTTGGCCGAGTTACATCCTTATGATTTCACTGGTTTCTATGATCATGTCACCAATGATTTGAGGGAGAGGTTGTCTGTCAAAAAATTGGCTGAAGATTTTTGGAAGAAAGACAGAGAAGAAAGAAAAAGAATGATTTAGTCCATCTGGTCTATTACGAGGCACGTGGTTTACCATGTGCTTTTTTATTCTGATAATTTTTTGCTTGACAGGATTGTGTTGAAATAATAATATACAGACTGTTCACTGGATGGTCCGGTGAATAATCGTTGTTTAACGCAGTTCTTTACACGGGAGAAACTAAATGGAACAGAACGAAAATCGGGTAAAAGACCAAAAGGAGTTTTTGATAGGAGCTTGAGCGTACTTGCTCGGGGTCTTATTAAAAGTTTCCTGACCCCACCTGCTTGCAGGTGGGGTTTTCGGTTTAACTGAAGTATGAGGTTGACAAGTAGTCAATTATTGTTTAAGGTCTATGGCAGTCTGGTTCATTGATAATTTGACGGGAGATCTTAAAAAGCCATGCTTACCGGTAAAGATTGGCAGTCGTTGTGTAACAAGATTGGTTATCGGTTCCGCAATTTCTCATTATTGCAGGAAGCCTTCGTTCATCCATCCTATCTTGCTAACAATAATGAAATAAAAAGTTATCAGCGTCTTGAATTCCTGGGAGATAGAGTTATTAATCTTTTGGTTGCAGACTTGATAGTTTTTAGATGTCAGGATATGAATGAAGGAAAGATGACCCAATATCATTCCATGTTAATTAATACAAAGGCACTAGCTACTATGGCCAGACAGTATGGTCTTGGATCTTATATTTATATGAGTAAGGGTGCGGAAACTGAAGGGTTAAGAAATGATAATCATATCTTGGCTTGCGTTTTTGAGGCTCTTATTGGCGCAATTTTTGTAGATGGTAAGGGTGATTATTCGGCGGTTAAGAAAATTCTATGGAATAATTTTTTTTCTCAGCTTTCAGCGGTGCTTGGCCGGTCAGCCCAATATTTTGATCCAAAGAGTTTTCTTCAGGATATTGCTCAAAAAAAATTTGGTACTACCCCTCGATATAATTTATTGTCTAGTATCATTACATTGAACGAGACACATTTTAGTATAGGGGTTACGGTCCATGGAGTACAGATAGCTGAAGGCGAAGGCAAAAGTAAAAAAGAGGCGGAAGTAGAAGCTGCTCTAAAAGCTCTTGAGAATACTAAGAATTTAACTGCTAATTTACCGTATGGACTTTTAAAGCACAGGATAGTTAATGATGACATCGAATTCAAAGATGTTAATTCTGCCATCCGAAGACTAGGAACTAGGCTGGCTCGGTAGGGGATAGCATGAGAAAAAAATGGAGCCCAAAAATCGTATTAAAAATAGTTAAAAAGCTTCATGCAGAGGGAAAATCTTTAAAGACAATTGATATCCAAAAACATAATAATGCGTTATATCTTGCGGCTAGAAGATATTTTGGGAGTTGGCCAATGACCCTGAAAAATATCGATATCAATTATGAAAGTATTAATTCTCGAAAACCAAAATACTTTTGGACCGAGGAACGAGTAATCGCCGCTATTCTTGAAATAAAAAGGCAAGGATTTGATCTACACGCTGTTCCAGTACAAAAAAGTAATGGAGGGCTTTATAATGCGGCACTAAATTGTTTTGGCAAAGATGGCTGGAAGAGGGCCCTCACTTTATCTGGGCTTAATCCAGACCATGAAACAAAACATGGATTAACCAGAGAAGAGGTCATATTTTCCATTCGCACCCTTTTTACGGGTAACTATCCTCTAGGTTGCGAATACTTAAAGCACGATAATCATCATGCTGCGTTAGTAGGATCGGGTAAGTGGCTTTTTGGGAGCTGGAGAGGAGCCGTTGAGGCCGCTGGTCTTGATTATGAAAAAATAGTAGGCCATAGGTTATGGACTAAAGAGAAGCTTATCGATGAGATTAAAAAACTTAACGGTCAAGGAATACCTTTGAATCCTGAATTTATCGAAAAATACCATTGTGATCTATTCGCTTCAGCAAACGTCTATTTTGAAAGCTGGAGTCAGGCCCTAGATTCTGCAGGTGTTGATTACCGTCTCCACTATAAGACTTGGTCATCAAAAGCTTGGTTAAGAAAGCTAACCGACCGTGAAACAAAGAAGATTATTGAACAAGGTCGCAAACAAGCCAAAAAAAGGAGAGCTGACAAATGACCAAACAACCCAGAATCGAAGAAATTTCTCGCGATAGCATTGTAATTACAGATTTAAATATCAGGAAGTTTTATAATGACGATACCCTAGAAGAGCTTAGCAGATCATTCTCGGAGGTAGGTAATTTATACCCTATTCTTGTCCGTCCGGGAAACAATGGAAAATATGAATTGATTGCCGGATCGAGGCGCTTAAAGGCGGCTGAAAAATCTGATCTTTCTCATGTTCCCGTTTGTGTTATCAGCGATATCGACGACAAGGGTATTATTGAATTAGCTCTTTCCGAAAATTTACAGCGAGAAGACCTTACTCCCTTTGAGGAAGCGGAAGCAATTATGAGACTTATGAAAGATTTTAACATGGGAGCGGGGGAAATAGCTAAAAGAATTGGAAGAAATATCGGTTTTGTCAGAAACAGAATTAAGCTGCTTAGTCTGCCGGAAGAACTCCAAGAAATGGTTAGCCAAGGCAAGCTTAGCCTTCAACATGTCGAGTCTCTGGCCGATATCATTTCCCCAGATGAGCAAATGAAATTTGCTCAATTAACTGTCAATAATGCTCTATCCCAACAAGAGTTGACTACCTTGATCGAAGATGAGATAGGTAAAAAAGCAAGGGGAAGAAATGATCTCTCCAGGATTACTGGCAAAAAATTGTGTTTAAAGATTAAAAATTTTACTAAGTTCTTAAAGGGGATAACGCCCCATGTACTCATTATGGGCGAAGCGGAAAAACTCAATATAAGAGCTACCCTCAGTGATCTTAAAGAGGAGACTCCGGCAGTACAAGATAGGCTTGAGCGAGGATGCGAAAACTTGGGCGAAGCGGAGAAGCAGAACATAAACGTTTCTTTAAATGATTTGCTCGAAGAAGTAGATATTACTCTTGAGAGGATAGAACATGAATAGAGAGGGTGCTGTCGCGGCACTTCAATCAGTTGATCTTAGGGCAAATGCTAAGAAAGTTTTAACAAAAGCCACTGAGAGTGGCTTTGTTTCTTATCAGAATCTAGTAAAGATAATGCCCGAAAAATTAATTAAAGATAAGGCTCAGCTATATAAAGCGATTCATTGGCTAGTGGTATTTCTGGAATCGAATAATATTGTTGTTCTGGATGCAAAGTGGGAAAAACGGGTAAGAGAAATTAACAAACGAGCAAAGGAGTCTGGTATTTTAGAAAATAAGAGTAAAAGAAAAACTAATCTTGAGAAAAATTTTGATGACGCTAATGAGGGCTTGTGGAGTAAAAGAGATTACTTAAGTACTTTTAGAGATCCTATGAGCGTCTATATGGAGGAGGTGGGTAGGTTCGATGTACCTTCTAGAGAAGAAGAGCTTGAATTAGCTAAACTAATTTACGAACAATCTGATGAAGCAGCCCGAAATAAACTTGTTGAAAGAAATTTACGATTCGCAGTTATGGTTGCCCGCCGTTATCGTAATCGAGGATTAGAATATCTAGATTTGATACAGGAGGGCAACATTGGTCTTATCACGGCAGCAGATAAATTTAATCCTAATTTGGGCAATAAATATACTACTTATGCTATGTGGTGGGTAAAGCAATCGATAGTTAGGGCTATATTCAATGATGCCCAAACTATTCGTGTTCCTATCCATACTCGTGAATTCTGGAATAAAATAATGGCTACCTCGGCCAGATTGATTCAGAAATTGAGCCGCGAACCTCTTCATAGTGAAATTGCAACGTGCTTAAAGTGTTCGGCAGAGGAAGTTGGAAAAGCTCTTTACCAAATGAATATGACCAAAATATATACCGATGACCTTATTCAGGAAAATGATGAAGGAGGCATGGGTCTATCACTTTTTGACATTATTCCATCGCAAACACTAAATCCCGAACAGATTAGTATTGCCCAGGAAGAGCTACAGACTTCATATCAGAATGTCAGACAGGCGTTTACTAAACTTAATTCTTTTTCTCCTTGGGTTTCTCCTAGGGATAGAGAGATTTTTAGATTATATTGGGGTTACGACAATCATTTTGATGGCATTACCTACGATGAAATAGGTAAACGATTTGACATAACTAGACAGCGTGTAGAGCAGATCATTAAAAGGTGTCTTATAAAAATAGGGGGAGCAAGAACTGATACTCAATTGCGACTTGAAAAAGAGATAGAAAAAATTAAACTTCTTGAGAGTGTAACCGGTGAGACTGTCTCATTTAATTAATTCATAAACCGAGCTTGTACTCGGTTTTGCTTTTACTGCTTATTTTTCTTGCTATTGCAGGTAAAAATGTTATTTTTTATTATGAATCCCGTTAGAAGTCACCCTAGCGGGTTAAACGTATTAAACATAAAATAAATAACAAAAGTTATTATACGCACAGAACGGTTGTTCTATAACCGTGTAATAGCGATTTCTAACGGGATGAAGATACATAGATTTATCGTGGGTTTTGGTATAAAAATAGGTGATTTAAGACTCACGGATACTGTGCTTTTTAATCAACTTCGCAATGTTTTAAAATTAAAGGTCGGAGAGATAGTAATTTTAGGTGATGGAAAAATGAATGAAGGATCGGCGGAAATAATAAGTTATGGGAATGATTTTATTGAGTTTAATATTCAAGAAATAAACTCAAATAATAATGAATCTGAAAGAAAGATAAACTTATATTGTTCAATTTTAAAAAAAGAGAATTTTGAACTGGTAGTACAGAAAGCTACTGAGATAGGAGTAAGTGAAATTATACCTTTGATAACTTCAAGAACTGTCAAATTAGAAATACGCAAAGAAAGGCTTGAGAAGATAATTAAAGAAGCCGCCGAACAATCCGGCCGAGGAGTTATACCTATCTTGTACGACCCCGTTTCTTTTAATGAGGCCATCCAATTAATTCCTAAAAATAATGCTAATATCTTCTTCGATTCATCTGGCAAATTATTTGAAAATTGGAAATTGAAAATTGAAAATTCCCAGACTGGCGTCTGGGTTGGTCCCGAGGGCGGATGGACTTTGGATGAGATAGAAATGTCAAAATCGTCGGGTTTTGAGATCATTTCTCTTGGGAGCACAACTCTTAGAGCTGAAACCGCGGCAATAATAGGCGCATATTTCATTGTGCACAACTAAAATAGTGCGAGTTTTAGGATTACGGTATAATTAGTGTAAAATTAAACTAATTTAATTATCGCATTATGAAAAAAAAGGGTTTGTTATTATATTCAGTAACTGCAATAACGGTTTTTTTTAGTCTTGTGCTATTTGCCATAGCACAGACTGGATCGGTTCAGCCATCTCCTTCGGCGACGCCATTAAGGCAAGAACTGAAAGAAACTAGAACGGAAAATAAAGAGCAACTGGAAAAAGCGAGGGAAGCCTCAAAAAAAGAGCTAGAAGCAAAGAGAGAGGCAGCTAAAAATGAGCTTGAGCTCAAGAGAGAAAGTGCAAGGAAAGAGGCTGAACGAAAGAGGGAAGCCTTAAAGCAAGAGTTGGAGAAGAAGAGAGAAGAAGCTAAACAGAAGAGGGAAGAAGAGCGAGAGGAATTAAAGCAAAGACTCGAGCAGAAAAGAGAGGAATTAAAAGACAAAATTAAAACCAAGAGAGAAGAATTAAAAGAACGCTTAACTAAAATAAAAGATGAACGAAAGAAACAGATTGTTGAAAAAATCGATAAAGCCCTCGATGCTTTAAATGAAAGGATTACCGATCATTTTCTGAATGTATTGGAACAGCTGGAAAATGTATTGGTTAAAATTGAAGAAAGAATGACTAAACTGCCGGATGGAACTAATACCGATACCGTTAAGTCTGCTATTATTAATGCCAAGTCTTCTATATCTTCTGCTAGAGCTGCCATTGAGGCTCAAGCCGGTAAAACATATGTCGTAGAAGTAAATACCGAAGAGCAATTAAGGCCTGATGTCGGTAAGGCAAGACAGACTCTTCATTCAGATCTTAAAGCAGTTGAGGTAAAAGTTAAGATGGCGCGCGATGCGGTTCATCAGGTAGCTGAAGCACTTTCTAATCTTTACAGGGTTGTCAAACCTTCGCCTACATCAACTATCATACCCACAACTCCTCAGCCGAATACAGAAGATTAAAATTAATTAAAAAATAATAAATTTAAACATGGAAAATTCAAATTTTATACCGGATATGCCCAAGGGTTCAGTTACAAATCATAAAAGTCACTGGCTTTTGGTAGGAATTGTAATTACTTTACTCGTAACTACTTTTGTTGTGTGGGGGTATATAAATAAAATTGGAAATAACCTAGGATCAAATTATCCCGTAAATATTCAATCGAATAACACTATAATGCCCGTAAATTCTGATATTAATACTGAGCTTAATGCCATCAATACCGTAGAGCTTGATTCCGAATTTAAATCGATAGATCAGGATCTTAATTCTCTTTAACTCGTTTATACGGTGAGCTCAGCTTCAAAAAAAAGCAAACCCCTATATTTAAGGGTGCGCCTATCTCCAATTGTTAAAAAAGAGATTATTCACTTACCCAAAAAAGGCGGAAAATATCGTAGGAACATTCAGAAAGATAAGACTCGTCGAGATATAGAAACTCAACTAAAGTAGGACAGGATAGACTAAATAAATACTATGTCGGGCGATATTCTAACTGGATGGTTGCTTGCTTTATCTGTAATTTTAGCCATAATGAATACATGTATGAAACATATCTCAGTCAGCAGTTAATAGTAAAAAAGAGCCCGGTTGTTATGGTTAAAACATTTATCGTGCTTCAAATGACGGCAGTTGCCGTTTTTTTCTTGGCTGCAGTTCTGGCTGACTACGGTGAAATTTATGATAACCTCCCATTGGCCAATTCGTTGTCTTTCTATATTGCGGAAGCCGTCGGCATATTTTTATTTGAAACAATTCTGGTTTTTTATATATTTTTTAGTTGGTATAAGGAATATTATGAAATAACGGAGGATAAGGTTGTGCATGGAAAGGGAATAGTCTTTCGCAAACAAAACGTCATTTCTCTTAGAACCCTTAAGTCAGTAAGCTACAGGCAGGGTCCTCTAGGAAGATTAACTAAATATGGTGCGGTAGATTTAGCACACGATAATACAACACAGATTACAACTTTTGATCATATTCCCGAACCTCGTAAGTATGCCGATTTGCTGGTTAATATTAAGGATTCCGTGGGTAATATCAGAGTCAATCCGGAGCCGGAAAGCCTGGCGTCTCTTATTTCGAAAGGAGAACATGAACGTCTTGAGTTCAAGACATCTTTTCGTTGGGATGTTTTACAAAATAAAGTTAACAAAAATCTTGAAAAAGCTGTTATGAAAACTATTGTTTCATTTCTAAACTCGGGCGGAGGCTATCTTCTTGTAGGAGTGGATGATGAAGGAAAAGTTATGGGTCTTGAGAATGACTATAGATCACTGCCAAAACCAAACGCTGATGGTTTTCAGAATCATTTTACCAATGTTTTTCATTCAATGATTGGTCCTGAGTATAGGCAATTTATAGAACTAAGCATAAATAAAATAAACGATAACGAATGTTGTCTAGTTGCAGTTATGCCTTCAGATAAACCTGCCTATCTAAAATTAGATCAGCAGGAAGAATTTTATATAAGAACAGGTAATGGAACTACGGGTTTAAAGTTAAGCGAGATGTCCTCGTATATTAATTCCCACTGGAGAGGAAAGCTGCTATAGTCAATGAGTGAGTTTAATGATGATTTCGACAATATAATGGTTACGGAGATGAATCAGCGGGATGACGGCTGGACTTTTTTAGTAGAACTCGGACATGGCGATGGCATGATCGAATATTCTGTTGAGGTTGATAAGGTTTATTGGACGAGATTAACAAGTAGAAAAATAGAGCCAAGCGAGCTGGTCAGGTTAACCTTTAAGTTCCTGTTGGATAAAGAGCAAAAAGAAGTGATCCTTAAGAAGTTTAATTTATCAGATGTTGCTGGGTCTTTTCCCATGTATGAAAGTGAGATTAGGAGAGCTATTTAGCAAATCTACGAATCTAATATGATTTATTATTTTAAAAAATTATTTAGTAATTTCTTTGGCTTCTTTGTAATATTAGCAATTGGTTTAGCGAACTACTATTGGCGGTTTTATCTGTGGCTTGATGATTCTGCTATTTATCGTTTCCTCTGGTTGGGCATCTTTTTTATTTTGGCCGATATTGCCATTGAGATGATAGAAATGTCCGTAAGGAATTTTAGATTAATGGCTGAGCTGATGATGTTCGGGAAAGAGGTCAGGAAAGTTTCTAAGGGTTTTATAGTAATTCCAAAAGTTAAGTTGCCAAATAATTTAGATGCGGACTATGTCGTAATCGGTTCATCGGGGATATGGCTCATAACGACAGTAGAAGGCGACGGCAAGGTTACTTTTAATGGTGAAGATCTTGTACGTGATAATGCCGTGCTAGGTAAATTAATTACGAAGGCTCTTGAGAAATCTTACGCCTTATCCGGATTATTGAGTAAGGATTTTAATCGTAATTTAATCGTGGCACCCATTATTGTTTTTATTAATAAGTCGGCCGATATTAGCTCCCTGCCGGGATCAATAAGAAATGTTCATATTGTATCGGTGAAGAACATAGTTAAGTTAATCGAGAATACAGATAGCCAGATACTTGATGAAAAAATAATCCAAGAAATCAGTAATTTTATAAAGAACTTAAAATGATTATGATGAAAGTTTTTCTGGTGATATTTTTTTTCGTGGTTTTAGGGGGTCTGTATTATTATCAGAATTTTATGCTTGAAAAAAAACCGATTGATAGAAATAAGTTAGTGAGTACGGAGGACGGCCCGCTGGTGGTGAATGAGCAACTGCCCGGAAATATCATAAATATAAAATCTGTAAGCTTAGCTAAAAAAGGCTTCGTAGTAATTCAGGAGAATTTAAATAAAGAGCCGTATAGTATTATTGGAAACAGCAGGATATTACCGGTCGGTAAATCGGTAGATATTCCGATAGGCCTTATCCGCAATGCAGTGCAGGGTGAATATCTGTACGCCGTAGTATATGAAGATAATGGTGATAATGTATTTTTTCCTGAAAAGATAGACATACCTTCAAGAGATGAAGATGGGGATATAATATTTGTTAAATTTTATTTTAATAAAAATATTGGGATTCAGCAATAAATTAATTTATAATAATAAAAAATATATGATGAAAAACAGTATAATAATTCTCGGGGCAGTGCTTCTAATGATAATTTTAACTGCTATTATTTATATAGGTTTAGATATAAAGAATGTATTTAAGAATATTCCGGTGGATCAGTCTCGAGAGAATTTAGTTGTATCACCGTCAGTCTTGCCTAGACGGAGTTTAATATATGTAGATAAACCCGTAAGCGGTCAATTGCTATCCTCCAGTAAACTAGAAGTATCAGGCCAGGCAAGAGGAAACTGGTATTTTGAAGCATCTTTCCCGGTCAGAATATATGATGCCGATGGATTAGAGCTTGGTGTTGCGATTGCACAAGCGCAAGGTGAATGGATGACTACAGAATTTGTCCCATTTATAGCTAATCTAAGCTTTAAGAAGCCCTCGACGCCAAAAGGAATTCTCGTGCTTCAGAAAGATAATCCTTCTGGTTTGGCTGAGTATGATGATGAGCTTAGAATTCCCGTAAATTTTGATTTAACGGAATGGACCGACGAGCTAGTTTCTGACAATACTGAACCAGCTAAATGTAAAGTTACCGGCTGCTCAGGACAGGTATGCGCAGAAGAAGATGTTACTACGACCTGTGAGTTCAAGCCGGAATATACCTGCTATAAGTCAGCAAAATGCGAAAGACAGAATGACGGTAAATGCGGATGGTCTCCGTCAGAAGAACTCGTTGCCTGTTTATATTCAGCATGGGGAGCTGAACCTGAGCTTCAGTAATGTGGCAAATGTGTTTTAAATAGTAAACACCCTTATTACAAGGGTGTTTAAAGTGGCATGGTTCATAACATTACTGTTTTTGCCTGGAGAGTTGTGAGAATATCCATTCCGATATGATCTATCATTTCTAGCTCAGTTAGACTAGTAGTATCCACTAGCCTGATGTGAGGATGAAAAGCATGCTGAATGCCGTAAACCCTTCTCCATATCGTTGTTTTATTGCTAATGCTTTCAATGGTAGTCGTTTCTCTCGGTCTAGCGCTTATCGCAACTCTTAATTGTCGTTTCAAGGCTGTTTCGGCTTGGCAGATCATGAAATAACAAATATCTAATTTATTAACAAAAAACGGCATAGTAAAGAATTGTTGGAGTATTGATTTATCTCCGGGCGAAAGTTTGCCTTTTTCCCCCCAGTATTCCATCCAGCAGTAGGCATCAAATATGCATCTGTCGAAAAGTATAATGTCGTATTTATGGCCATAGCTTTCGTCCATTAATTTTTCTAAGGCATATAGACCGGTTCTGATATTGTATTCGGGAGTTGTTCTAGGTATATGCTGAATCCACTCCGCTCCTTCTTGGGGACGCCATACGGTAAATCCGAGGGGTCGCAAGAAGTCATACATTTCCCTGATAGTCGTAGTTTTTCCGGAAGAAGGGGGGCCGGTAAATTCTATCATGAACGGTCTTGGCAGAAATCCATTTCCGTATCTTAATTTAGATTTAAGAAATACAAGAATCCGCTGAGCTATTTCTTCGAATTGGGCTTCTCTTTCTACTCTACCGTTAGTGTCAACCATGCCGATTGCCTTTATTGTAAAAGACCGATCTTTTGATTAGTATAAATAATACGATGAATAAGCTCAATGTTGATAAAAAAATAATCGGCTTTGATATGGACGGGGTGATTCTGAATAATTCTAAAACCAAGATAGAACTGGCAAGAAAACTTGGTTTTAATCTTGAACTGCATCATACACCGTTCGAAATTATGAGAACCATGTTACCTCAGGTTGTTTTGGAAGAACTTCAGAAAATGTTGTATTTCACCCATGAAATAGCCGTAAAAACACCGCTGATTAAAGGAGCAAGAAATATTCTCATGGAGCTAAGCCAAAAGAATATTCCTTATTATCTAATTTCCAGACGAAAACTACCCGAGATTGCGATTAAAACATTACGGCAGAGAAGAGTTTGGCCTAAATATTTTAATGATAATAATTCTTACTTTGTTGATAGACCCGAGGATAAAGACAGCCAGGCCTATAAATTGGGGATTACACACTATATAGACGATGAGCTAAGAAATATTGATGCCCTAGTCAGCGTTCCTAATAAATATCTATTTGATCCTTTTAACGTTTTTAAGGATGCTAAACATTATACCAGGATTAAATCATGGCAGGAATTTAATACTCACATTGATTTGTAACTCTTCACTTGACGTATATCGGTCTTTTATCTAAATTGGCTTATACCTTTAGTTATTTAACAAGGAGTTATGGTGGATACGACTTCTACTTTAGCTAAAAACCAATTTAATTCATTGTCAGAACCTTATCCTGAATATTTTACGGAAGATGAGATATCAGCCATATTAGTAGGAATCTATAAGACGATAAATGTTCCGTTTACTAAAGATCAACCCGTTCCAAAAACAGTACTGGTTGATCTATTTGGTACGCAAAAAGCAGGCAAGACATCTGTCACAAGTAAAATTGAGCAAGTTTTTAGACGAAATGGATTTAATGCTTTTTGTCCTCCCGAAACAGCTGAGATCGAATCAGTTCGTAATAGACTCACAAATGATCCCATGGTCTCTCAAGCCATTCATCTTACGGGAGTACAGGATTATGTCCTGAATCTGGCCCATCATCCCCGAATGCATCTCGCAATTCTAAGCAGGGGTCTAATTGATATGCTTTACTGGTATGAGAGAGACCGTAGAAAGGGCAATTATACTGATGAGTTTGTCAGTGTAATTAACAGACATATCTACGAACTGCTAAGAAAAGACCTTGTCGATGCTTTCGTATTCTTCACATGTTCGGTTAAGGCTGCCATGGAAAGAGAATATGCTGATGCCTTAACTCATAAACGCGGCTCGAAGATGAATGAAAAAGATGTAGCAGAAACACTCAATATATACGAAATAGTTTTGGCTGAAGTTAACGAAAATGTTCCCGGATTACCAATTTTTCATGTAGATACTTCCGATATCAGTCTTAAGGAAACCGGGCAAGAAGTTTTACGATATTTACTGCCCGCGGTGGTAAGAAGATTTTCCGTTCCAAGCTCGGCATTCTTGCTTCAATCGCCAACACTGATGAGGAAGAATGCAAAACATGCTATCAATTTTGAAGAGCAGCTAAAATTAAAAGGAACACCTGATGCTGAAAAAATTAAGGAAATGGGCTGGATTTTACAGCATGGGGAATACGAACAGCAGGATATTTATCTTAGATTAGGAGATAATGCAGGCAGTGATGAGTTACTTAGAATCAGGAAGGATTATCGAGGGATAGGCTTTGGATATAAGGGTCCATCACGCGACAGACTTCTTTCTCATAGAAATTTGCAAAATTTTATTTTAACCGAGGTTCAAGCTCAGGAAATGTCTAAGATGTATCCTGTGGTACTGGTTCTAAATAAAATCAGACAGTATTATAGATTAGATCCTAAAGCAACATGCGACGGGCATTTCTTTACTCTTCATCTCGATAAAGTGGATGGGTTAGGGGATTTTACTGAGATTAGAGCTTATGGATCATCTGACAATATGCATACTCAGGAATTATTTATTATGGCTTCTCGGTTGGGATTTAACCTGACAGATATCATTGAGGGTAGCTATCTGACACTTGCATTAGCGAATAACAAGCAGGCTTAACCGCCTGTTTTATATTTGTAATATCAACAATTATTGTCTATATTATAAATATGAAATGGCCTAATACCCTTACAATTATTAGACACGGAGAATCAGCTTATAATCTCTTTAAGTCTCGGAAGAAAGATGACGAGGAATATCAAAAGTTTAGTGCGTTATTTCAAAAAGAATATGAGAAAGCTGAGGATGATAAATGGCCCAGTAAGAAGCTTATATTGGCTGCCAAGAAAATGTGGAAAAAATATAGGCTGGAATTCAGGGATTACAATACACCCCTGAGTGAAGTAGGGGTTAGTCAGGCAGTAGCGACGGGGATGAATCTAAAAAAAATGATAGCGCTTCCCGATGTAATATATTTTTCTCCATGTCTCAGAACTAGGGAAACTTTAAAAGGATTGGCTAAGGGTTGGCCTGAATTAGTAAATGTGAAGAGAGTATCAGAAGAAAGAATCAGAGAACAGGAGCACGGAATGCAAATTCTTTACAATGATTCTAAAATATTCTGTGTCATGAATCCTCTTCAGGCATTATTGATGAAGAAGGATGGAGATTATTTTTATCGTCATCTCAACG
>Ga0209542_10012848_pt1 | contig 14562 bp, 12 predicted proteins | sample RifCSPhighO2_01_FD_184028 | JGI IMG/M metagenome (GOLD analysis project Ga0209542, IMG submission 184028) | Soil microbial communities from Rifle, Colorado - Rifle CSP2_plank highO2_0.1 (SPAdes) (version 2) | ecosystem: Environmental > Terrestrial > Deep subsurface > Rock core/Sediment ...
GACCTCACGTGGACACTCCAATGCGCAAGTTCGCCGACCCGGACGGACAGTACAAGGACCGCTGGGACCTTCTCGGTCTGAACCCCGCACCGTAGACAAAGCCGACTGAACCATGCCGATCCGCAGGCATCGACGCCCGCTGGCTTCCGATACCGGCTAGACACCGCGGTGAAGCCCGCTGGCGCCCCGTACAGACGCGTTCGTGATCTTGTTCAAGGCTGTGGGTGGTCGAAAGAGATGCGGTCTTAAATCGACGGCTATCTAAGTAGTCATGACGCGAACCAGAACGCATGCACAGCACCTGTGCCTACCTCTCTCGATAGGCATGCTCATTACCAGTAACAGTAGCTACATACCTTCGCCTATACAAACAGTGCATTACTAAGCATGCTCAGTAACCATTACCCTTGCCTATATGGTACCGCTCTGAGTCGCTAAGATACTGCATGTAAACGACTTCGCCGTTTGTTCGGGACTAGAAATTCGGATTCGCTCGGTGCTACAATCCGACCTAATGACGACAAAGACCACCTCTCACTTTCGCCTAGACGGTTTCACGGTGCGAGCGGTCTTTAATTTCAACTCGAAGGAGACCGCCCATGGCTTACGGGAACGCGTACGCGACTGTTGAGGAGACCGCGAACGGGCGAGAAATCACGATCAAGATTGAAGTGCCGAAAAAAGGTGAGCCGTCAAAGTCAGGCAACTCTGACAACCTGACGAACCCGAATGCTTGGCTCGACGTGGTCGATGAATTTGGCGAGCCCACCGAAATGCAAGTTCGCTTGAGCGTCGTCGTGCCGTATCGCCGCGCGGCGGAGTTCCGTTGGCGACGGCCTGAAGACAATCACACGCGCTGAGCGCTTCACCGACACCTGAAGAACCCACCACCGCCCGTACACACAAAAGCCCGCATCAAATGCGGGCTTTCGCTTGAAGCATTTCCAGCCTGCGGCTGGTCCTTCGTTTCCAATCAGCGGCTGGTCGCTATCCACATTGACCGTTCGCGCTCGTTTGTCGAAGCTTTCTGCGAATCAGATATTCGCCATGGGCGCGCCTTGCTGCCACTCGCGGTGGACCGCCTCGAGGTGGAACCTAACAGCCGGAAAGTGCTCGGCGGTCCAGGGATTGGTGTCAGCCCACCGAATCACCAACTCCCACCCCCGAAGCAACGCCGGAGCCGACGCCGAGTGAATAAATAAAATTATCCCGATTATCGGGATAATTTTATTTCTGATGTGCGCCCGGAAGGACTCGGACCTTCAATCTTCTCGTTAAGAGCGAGCTGCTTCACCAATTAAGCTACGGGCGCGTGTTTTTTAAATTTATCGGGTTGGGTCTTTCATATTTTTTCAAAGCCTCCCATCTTCTTTGGACTATTTGAATCTTGAAATCTTTTTTCAGAACTGACTTAATCCATCCAAAAATCCTATGTTTGATGTTCACGCTTTTTGGTATCTCGACCTTTATTGTTCCGTAATAAAGATTATTCTTCCTATATCCCGTGCTCAGCGGCTTCACAAAACTTTTACCAAATCTATCTACCGGAATACCAGTTAACTCTGACCAAAATTTCTTTATTTTATTGTCGTCTTGCTGCGGGTAGATATTAAGACGTGCTTTTAAATCTTTTGGATTAATTCCAAACATTTTCTTAATCCACTCAACCATAAAAACTATGACGTGGGGGTCAGAATTTGTTACCTCGCATAATCCCGTCTTGCTCCCCTCTGCCCAGTATAATGCAGCTCCCATTAATCTGTAGGTGTCCTCGCTCAGGGGAAAAACTACTTCCTGCTCAGCCAGATCAATAATCCCTTGAATTTCTCGTTCTCGTCTCTCTTTTTGACTTTTGGTTCCCAGATTAAGAACTTGAATCTTCTTTGTATACAGTCTTTCTCGGTGTTCAGGCTTTAGCTCAATATCTTTTAGCCAGAGACTTAAAGAGCTTTTGGCAACCTTAACATACTGACGTATTTCATTGTAGCTTAGCCCCTTCCTTCTTAACTTTATAGCCATTTTCTTTGATTCAATTGATGCTCGCATGTACAACCATCATATCACACATAACATCCGAACCCAACATAAAATTGTTAATAACTACTGTGCCCTCGGCAGGACTTGAACCCACAACGCCTGATCCGAAGTCAGGTGTGATATCCATTTCACCACGAGGGCAATTTAACCATATTTTACCAAATTTTTCAGATCCTTTCCAGTTTTATTTGCCGTATCTTTTTTTAAGGTCTTTTATAACTTTCGGCAAAACTTCAAGAACATAATCTATCTCCTTTTTAGTTGTCTGCCGGCCAAGAGAAAAACGAATTGTGCCGTTTATGTATTTTGGCGAAACACCGATAGCTTTGAGCACATGTGATGGTTCGACAGAGCGGGCCGTACACGCTGAACCGCTGCCCGCATGTATGCCATGCTTATCAAGCTCAAGCAGAATAATCTCACTGCTTAAATCCGGAATTGAAATACTCACGTTGTTGGGCAGCCTTAAACTTCCCGTGGGTCCATTCAAAACAGCTTCCGGCAATTTGGCTTTAAGCTGATCGATAAAATAGTCTCTGAGCTTGGATGTTTTTTTACCTTCATCTTTTTTAATAATCTCTACGGCTTTGGCCAAGCCCAAAATTGCAGACAAATTTTCAGTGCCCGCACGCAACCCCAACTCCTGGTCTCCCCCGACTATTTCTGGGTTCAGCTTAACTCCCCTTCTTTTGTATAAAACAGCTATGCCTTTAGGGCCGTATATTTTTGTGCCATTAAAAACCAGCATATCTACTCCCAGACGATCTACATTCATATCCAAGTACCCGGCAGCCTGACAGGCATCGACATGAAATATCGGATACGGCCGGCTGGTTTTTTGTCTAAACTCTTTAATAACTTTGGATAGTTTAATTATCGGCTCCACCGTCCCCATCTCATTGTTGGCGTACATTACTGACACAAGCACAGTGTTCTTGTTGAGCTGTCCTTTTAATTCTTCTGGGCTCACAAAGCCATCTTTGTCCACTTTAAGATGCGTTGCTTTAAGGTCGCTTTTTTTAATTGCTTGCAAAACCGAAGGGTGCTCTATTGGGGTCGTAATGATATCGCCTTTTAAACCCAAACCTTTAATAGCTAGATTATTAGCTTCTGTTCCGGAGCTTGTAAAAATTACTTCCTGGGCGTGAGCGCCCAAAAATCTGGCTATTTTTAATCTCGCAGATTCTACAACCTTTCTAGCTTCTCTTCCTTTGTTGTTAAAAGAGGATGGGTTACCGAATAAGCCCAAGCTTAAAACAAGTTCTTTTCGAACCTTGCCATCTATTGGCGTCGAAGCGGCATTATCCAGATATATCGGTTTGTGTATTGACATAATCACAAAAATAGTATATAATATATACTATTAGGACTGGGGACTTCGCGTTTAAGTAATTTTTCAAACTTTGCCCTCCGGGGCTTATCGTCCGATAACCTTCAAAACCTATCGGATTATTATTACGTAGCGTCGAGTCCTCGGTCTTTGAACAGTCCCGCTTAAAGGCGGGGTTGTTCTTTTAAACGCAACTATACCGGCAAGCTGCAGTGGTCTTCCAGGAACTTAAGTGTTTTGTCGTTTATTACTTTGTTGGCTATCGCCTCTTTGATCTTGTTTACATCAATCCCGCCCTTATCCAAGTCTCCTCGGGCCATCAGGGACTGGGCCATTTCACTTAAGGCCGGCTCTATTTCTTCCGGTTCGGCTGTTATCTTTTTTTCCCGGGCTACTTTGTGCAGTACCAGCATAATCTTAACTTGTTTCTCGGCTTCTTTTTGCCAGTCCTTTTTAAGGTCGTCTCTGGTTTTACCCAAATGAGCTAGGTATGGTCCGAGTTCCATTCCTTTTCTGTGCAAGTCTGAGTCAAATCCATCTATCATATCCTCGAGTTGTTTGTCAGTCATGTGTTCCGGAACTTTTATGTCCGACTTGCTTATGAGAGTATTTAGAATTTCGAGTCTTACCCTTTGGCTTTCTTTCGCCTTTTTCTCCTCAATCAATCCTTGTTTTATGTTTTCTGAGAGTTGGTTTAAATTATCAAAACGGCCCAAGCTTTTTATAAATTCGTCTGTGAATTCTGGGAGTTCTATTTTTTTAACATCCTGAACTTTAACGTGGATGTCGAGTTTTTTGCCGGCTACGGGTTTGTGGAAGTAGTCTTTAGGAGCAACTACTGAGAAATTTTTTTCTTCTCCTGTGGCCATGCCCACCAGGTTGTCTTCAAAGCCGGGAATGAAGGTGTTCTTGCCCAAAATCAGGGGGTGGTTTTTGCTTACTCCCCCTTCAATTGTCTGGCCGTCTGATTTAACTTCAAAATCCACTTCAACCCTGTCACCATTTTCAGCCACACCATTTTTGGGCACCAGGTTGGCTCTTGAAGTTTTTATTGTTTCCAGGGTTTGCTCTATCTCTTTATCCTCGACGCTTACTTCTCTTTTCTTAACTTTAAAATTAAGGTCGGCCAAAGTTATGTCCGGAAACAGAGTCAATAAAACAGAATAAAGTAATTTATTGGCTGTGTTTTCTTTTATATTAAGGTTCGAAACATTTAAAACGTCCATGTCCTGTTCTTTGATGCTCATAGCTAAACTCCCCCTTAAAGCCAAATCCATGGCCGAATCCAATATGGTTTTAGGGTCGACGTGCTGTTTTATAAAATCTTTAGGGACTTTGCCTTTCCTAAACCCTTTAACATCAAGACTTATGCCTATTTCTCGTTCAGCTGAATCTACAAACCTTTTCAGGTCTGTTGCTGATAATTCGACAGTTAGTTCGATTTCGCTTGTATTGAGTTTTTTAATTGACGATGTCATCTTTTTTGCTTTCTTCTGTGGTTTCAGCTTCCCGCTCATTTTGAGCGGGGCCCGTCTCATCAGATGAGACGGCTTCTGCTTTAATTTCTTCTTTTGGTGACCTGACGTCTATTTTCCATCCTGTTAATTTAGCGGCCAAACGGACATTCTGGCCCTTTTTGCCTATGGCCAGCGAGAATTGGTCATCGGAAACTTCTACCAAAGCATGCTTGCGTTTATCATCCAGAATTTTAACATCCAAAACTTTAGCTGGCGAGAATGAGTTGGAAATAAAGGTTTCGCTTTTATCGCTCCATTCTATGATGTCTATTTTTTCTCCGGACAATTCATTGATGACTGTTTGAACTCTAACGCCTTTTTGGCCGACAAGAGAACCGATCGGGTCAACGCCATCTTCTTTAGATATTACAGCGATTTTTGTCCTTGAACCAGCTTCCCTGGCTATAGCTTTGACTTCTACGGCTCCGGTATCAATTTCAGGCACTTCCATTTTAAACAAACCGACCACAACCTTCGGATGAGCTCTCGTCAAAATTACAGCCGGACCTTTGGGTGTTTCCTCCACTCTTAAAATCATAAACCTAAATCTTTGGCTTATTCTGTAATTTTCTCCCGGAACCTGCTCGACTGGAGGAAGAATGCCATTGGTCTTGCCCAAGTCAACGAAAACCAAAATCCCTTCCCTTCTTTGGACAACGCCGCTAACCATTTCCCCCTCTCTACCCTTGAACTCGGAGAAGATGGCTTCTCTCTCAGCTTCTCTTAAACGCTGGATGATAACTTGTTTGGCTGTTTGGGCGGCAATGCGGCCAAATTCGGTTTTGGTTTCAAGTTTGGTTACAAGTTCGTCGCCGACTTTGGCGGCCTTTTTTGTTTTCTTAGCTTCTTCCAGAATAATATGTTTTTCTGGATTAAATTTTATTTTTATCTCTCCCGGTTCTTGGGGTTTCTGCTCAGCTTCTCGTTCGCCCCTTCTTTCTTCCATGTCTTGGAAATCGGGTTTTTCATCAACAAGTTTAATAGGTAAAGGCCCGGTTATATTCTCTTCCTCGTCTACCCCTTCCACGACATAGTGGATCTGGGTAAGGTTGAGTTTGCCTGTTTCGGGATCCAGTTTGCATCTCACGACCTGGCCCTTTTTGCCATAGTCCCTCTTGTAAGCAGCGGCAATGGCCGCCTCTATTGTTTCTAAAACGCTTTGTTCAGAAATACCCTTTTCATCAGCTATTTGTCGTATGGCAGAAATAAACTCCTTAGTATTTAACATATTTTATAACTAGCTGGCCGCTCCCGCCCGCAACTGCGTAGCTGTTGGCGGGTACGCTCTAGGCCAACTTCTTCGTTAAAAGATTCCGTTTCAGACTCACAATACTTCAGTATTGCTCGTCTGATACTCATCCTTTGCCTCGAATTTGGCCAAGCCAGCTGGGTTCTAAGTAATTATATTGTTTTTACGAAAGATGTCCGCCTGCGGCGGACATCTTCTAGAGTAAAATCAATCTTACTTACATAATATCAAATTACCAGCATTTAGTCAACAGGGTGCTCGGTAACTAAGCCAGCCTCTCTTGGACCCTTCTTTTTACCTTTTCCTTATAAGCCCTCTGTACTTTATCGCTTAGCCCCTGGTCCACACTTTGACTCCTGTTGATATATTCCAATATTTCAAATCTTAGAGCCTCAATTTCTCTACTAATTGCTCTCGCCCGGTCGCTATAATTTTGAAGTTCAACAAGTTCTGACTGGTATCTTTCCCAAGTGCTTGGGAACTCTTTCAAAATAGCCTCTATTATTTTTTTATCACCGCGGCTAAAAGTACTTAGTGCTTCTTGCCTGCTTTGTAATTCTTCTAATACCGTCTGCCAGTTGGTGCTGTCTAATTTCCCGAGGATATTTTTGACATCCGGGTTTTTTAGAGACTCCTCGGCCTTTTGTATCATGTCCCAGGGATCTGGTTTTACTTCTTTGTTGCTAGATTTGAAATTCTCCTCCGAAATCAAACTCCTTCTCTCCTCGATGAGACTTTCCACGCGATCGACTTTTTCCAGCGTTAGACCAAGGTTTGCTTGGACCTCTTGAATCCTTTTTTCTTGCTCCCTAAAAAACTCTATAACTCCTGGTTTTTGAGACAATTCATTAATCCGGTTTCTAACCCGGGCAAATTCCTGTTCGTGTCCGGCTAGTCCCTCGAGCAAACCCTTCTCTATAAAAGCTCTCTGTTTATCTGTTGTGTTTTGATTGTTTGCTAAGGCCTCTATTTGTTCCCTGTTGAATTGGATAAGCTCCTGAAGCTCTTCTTCTTTTAACATCAGGCTTCTTCTTTCCGCCACATCAGCCCTTGTTTCTTCGTCAAATTTTGACAGTGATTCTATACCCATATTTATAGTGTTATTTTAACTTAACATTCGTCCCATTCATGGTCAATCTTATCCACACAATTCCCTTACAATAATTCAGGTATTTTGGTTCTATGAGAGTGTGTTAAAATTAATATATGCCTCAAAAAGATGAATCTTTGGAAGTGGCTTTAGAAAAAAAGCTCTCCTCAATAAAAACCAAACAAGACGAAGAAAAATACGCCCAGTTTGCAAAGCAGCATAACCTGCCTTTTTCTAATCTAAAAACTGCCCCGATAGATAGCGATGCTTTGAGTATTCTAGATGAGGAGACGGCAAGATCATCCAAGCTCGCCGTAATTTTAAAGGGTAAGGATAGAAAACTAGTCGTAGCTATTTTGGATCCGGACAATGAATCAACCAAGAAGGGTTTGGAAATATTGAAGAGTAAAGGCTTTGAGCTCAATCTTATAATTACTTCTCCTGAAGCTTTAGGAAATATCTGGAAAAGATATTCAGGGTTAAAAAAAGAAGCCACTTATGAAATCGGCGCAGTTCAAATAAGCGAACAAAAATTAGACAAGTTGTACCAGGAAATTAAAACGGTTTCGGATATCAAGTCGCATATTTCCAGCGTCTCGACCACTGAGTTGCTTGAAACATTTATTGCTGGAGCGTTAAAAGTTTCTGCCTCCGACATCCACCTTGAACCCGGGCCGGAAAAAACAAGGCTTAGATACCGCATGGACGGAGTTTTAAATGATATCGCCGAGATTGATACAAACACGTACGAAAAACTTTTGAGCCGAGTAAAGGTGCTGTCCAAGATGAAATTAAATATTCATAAAGCGGCTCAAGACGGAAGGTTCACGATCAAACAAAAATCAGTAAACATCGAGGTTAGGGTATCAGTATTGCCCAGCGAGTACGGGGAGTCGATCGTTACCAGGCTCTTGGATCCTCGGGCTATCAAAACCAGTCTTGCAGATTTGGGAATGCGCCCCGACCTTTTGGAGCTTCTGAAAACCCAACTCAACAGAACGACTGGTTCTATTTTTACTACTGGCCCGACAGGATCGGGAAAAACAACGACTCTCTATGCTTTTATCCGCCACCTTAATAACCCGGGCACCAAGATAGTTACTATCGAAGATCCCATTGAATATCACATCGAGGGTGCTTCACAGACCCAGGTTGATCCGGCAAAGGGTTATACTTTTTCTAATGGCTTACGGGCAATCGTAAGACAAGATCCGGATATAATTTTGGTCGGTGAAGTTAGAGACAAAGAAACCGCGGAGATATCTCTTCACGCCGCCTTAACAGGTCACCTCGTTCTATCTACAATTCATACTAATAACGCTGCGGGCACTATCCCCCGTTTGATAGACCTCGGGATACAACCTCAGATTATAGCCCCGGCAATTAATGTCGCTATGGGACAACGCCTAGTCAGAAAGTTGTGTGAAAAATGTAAAACAAAGACCAGTCCCCCAAAAGAAGCCGCGGAAAGGCTAAAAAAATCCCTAGAACCGCTCAAAGAGATGTTCAAATTGGGAAGTTTGGATAATTTTGAAATACACCAAGCCGGCAAATGCGATGCTTGCAATAATACTGGCTATGTTGGCCGAATTGGAGTTTACGAAGCATTTGTAATATCAAAGCCCATGGAAAAGCTGATCCTGACTTCTCCGCCAATATCTGATATAGAAGAGTTAGCCATTAAAGAAGGTATGGTCACCATGCTTCAAGATGGGTATTTGAAAGTTCTGGAAGGAGTAACTTCAATTGAAGAAGTGGAGAGAATATTGAGTTAACAAAAAAGACCCCTTGAAACTGCAGGCAAAAACCCAAATATTGAATATTCGGGGCAGGATAATTCTGAGGTCAAGGCCAGTCGAAACCAACCAAGCCGAACTAAGATAGTATCCCGATTGGGCCACTTGTATTAAAATACCCCGACCCAATTGCCTACAGATTAAAGAGGTCTATATATACCTGATAACTAGTATATTTTAATTTAAAACACTATGGATGTCAAGCCATCAAATATAGCGCCAAAAGAACAAACCGACGATAGAGTCTTGGATTTGGCTTTGCGGCCCAAAACCTTCGCCGAATATGTAGGCCAAGATAACGTAAAAACCAACCTAAAAGTGGTAATTGGAGCGGCTAAAAAACGCGGTGAGCCTATCGAGCACGTCCTATTACATGGGCCTTCGGGGCTTGGAAAAACGACTTTGGCATATCTGATAGCCAAAGAATTGGGCGCAAACCTAAAGCTAACTTCGGGTACAGCACTGGAAAAGGCTGGAGATATCGGTTCTATTTTGACTGGTCTGTCTGATGGAGATGTTTTGTTCATAGACGAGGTCCATCGCTTAAATAAGTCTGTTGAGGAGGTAATCTATCCGGCAATGGAGAACTTTAAGCTTGATATCGTGATCGGCAAGGGCAGTTCGGCTAAAACACTTCAAATAGACTTGCCCCGTTTTACATTGATTGCCGCTACGACCAAGATATCTTTCTTATCCTCCCCTTTTCGGTCCAGGTTTGGTTCGTCGTTCCGGTTGGACTTTTACAATGCTCCCGAAATAGAGAAAATAATATCCCGCTCCGCTGAATTGCTAAAAATAAAGCTCAAGCCGGAAGCGATCAATATTATCGCAATAGCATCAAGATCTACACCAAGAGTCGCTAACCGACTTTTAAAAAGAGTTCGAGATTACGCTCAAATGAACGACATAGACCTGATAGACTCGCAGACCGCTCAAGAGTCTCTTAAAATGCTCGAGATCGATAACAAGGGTCTGGAAGAAACAGACCGCAAAATACTGATAACTATCGCTGATAAATTTGACGGCGGTCCTGTTGGTTTAAAATCAGTCGCGGCGTCGATATCCGAGGAAGAAGGCACCATAGAAGACGTCTATGAGCCCTATCTGATGCAAATAGGTTTTATAGCAAGAACTCCCAAGGGCCGCGTTATAACCTCTGCCGGACTAAAACATCTTGGACTTAAACCAAGAGATGAGCTCCTTTTAGATATCTAGCCATGAGTGGACATTCAAAATGGTCGCAGATAAAACACAAAAAAGCTTTAACGGACAAAAAGAAGAGTCAGTTATTTTCGCGTATTTCAAAACTCATAACTATCGCCGCCCGCAATGGCATAGATCCGAAATCAAATTCTAGTCTGGCCCAGGCCATCGAGACAGCCCGGTCTGTTAATATGCCCAATGATAAGATTGAGAGAGCAATCAAGAGAGTTTCAGAAAAAGAAGGCGCCCAATTAACGGAGCTTCTTATAGAAGCCCTCGGACCAGGAAATATTCCTTTAAGAATCAAAGCAATAACAGACAGTGGTAATCGAACCATATCCGAGGTCAAGAAAATCTTAAGCGACCATGGTGCAAAAATGGTTCAGCCCGGAAGTATCTCGTGGATGTTTAATCAATCCCCCACAGAAATTGCTCGATCAAACCAACAAGCCATTGATAAACTATTCGAGGCTTTGGATGACCATGATGACGTAGAAGATGTTATTTCAAATTTATGATAATAATAGGCATTGATCCCGGCACAACTCGAATCGGTTACGGAATAATTCGAAAAGAGGGCAGCAAGCTGTCGAGTCTTGGTTATGGAATACTAAAGACTGGCAGTGGCGCCTCTGGCTTGGATTATAAAGGGACTTTCAGCGCTTTGTCTAAGGTCATCTCCGATCATTCCCCTGTCGTCGGATCTGTCGAAAAATTATACTTCTTTAAAAATCTTAAAACCGTAATCCCTGTTAGCGAGATTCGCGGTGTCATAATGTACGCCCTTGCCCATCACAACATACCAACTCATGAATTCACGCCGCTGCAAGTTAAACAAGCTGTCTCAAGTTACGGCCGGGCAGACAAAGACCAGGTTCAAAAAATGGTCCGCTTGATACTAAATTTAAACGAACCCATCCGGCCTGATGATGCTGCGGACGCTTTAGCTATTGCAATTTGTTGCGCAAATAATATAATCGCTAAATAAAAGTAATTCCTGTTTTTATTAGTTAGATTTTTGGCCAAAAATCTAATGACTAAAGGCATGGCATTTTGTTGGATCATGCTGTTCCAAGAAAAAGAAACTTTGTCGGCAAATGTCGAAGACTTTGAAATGGAGGATTCGAATTTAGATGCCGATGATGACCTAGATGAGGACGAGGATGAGAAAGATGACGAAGATGAGGACGAAGAAGATGGTGTAGAGGAGACTGAGTGGTAAACAAAAAATCCCCGATCGGGGATTTTTTGTTTACTTTATCTTTACAAACTTTCTGGGACCGATTTGTACCACGTCTCCAGATGCTGGTACAAAACCCCACTCTTTCTTAATTTCATTGTTTACCTTTACCGCACCCTGGTCGATTAGAGTTTTGGATGCACTATTGCTTCCCTTTGTTACTTTGGACACAAGGTCAACAAGTTTGTCAGTTTCTACCTCCTCCATTTCGCTTGGCAGCTCTCCTTTAGAGAAAACCTTATCCCACTCCTCTTTTGCCTTCTGGGCCTCCCTTTCATTGTAGTACATGCGGATAATTTCAAATGCTAAATATTCTTTCCATTCTTTAGGTGACCTCGTGGCAGTCGCTGGGTTGAGTCGATCTTTTTTAAGTTGTTCAATATCTTCTCGGGCTACGTCGGTTAGAAGAGTGAAGTACTTAACCATAAGGTCGTCTGGAATAGACATTAACTTACCGAACATGTTTTTCGGTTCATCAGAAATACCAACATAGTTACCAAGGCTCTTGCTCATTTTTTTCACACCATCAAGTCCTTCTATTAACGGTGTGGTTACTATGTCTTGTTCTGGTTGACCGTATCTTTTTTGAACTTTTCTTCCCGTTAAAAGATTAAACTTCTGGTCTGTTCCGCCGATTTCAACATCAGCTTTCACCTCGAAAGAATCGTATCCTTGTAATATTGGGTATAGAATTTCTAATAAACTAATATCTCGGTCCTCTTTTAGCCTCTTTTGAAAGTCGTCTCTCTCTAGCATTCTTGCGATAGTAAATTTGCTAGTAAGGTCCATTAAAAAATTTGTCCCTTTGTTTTTATACCATTCTGAATTGTATCTTATTTCTGTTTTTTTAATATCGATTACTTTACCGGCTTCGGTGAGATAGTTTCTCATGTTCTCTTCTATTTGTTGCTTGGTTAGGGTTGGCCTTAACTCGTTCCTTCCTGAAGGGTCGCCAACTGTAGCCGTAAAATCTCCGATGATAAAAATCGCCTGGTGGCCGGCGTCTTGAAAATGCTTCAACTTTCGTAAGACTACTGTGTGGCCGAGGTGTAGATCTTTTGCTGTGGGGTCGATCCCTAATTTTACGCGCAACTTTTCCCCTTTTGACAGTCTTTCTTTGAGGTGTTCTTTTTCAATTACTTCCTCAACTCCTCGCTCTAGTATTTCTTTGACTGTATTTTCATTTGTAATTACTTTATTTCCAAACATACATAAATAATATTCTTTATCCTAAACCTTGTAAATAAGTCTTTTTTGTGGCATATTTATGGATACTTAACCAATGGTTAGACTCAAAAAAATACCGACACGCCGTTTAATAAAAGCATTGTCTATGCTTTTTTTGTGGTTTTTTGTTCTTGGCCTAATTTTTTTCCTTTCTTTGTTTTTGTATCTCCAAAGAACTTTGCCCGACCCTGACTCAATCGCAATAAGGCGCATCACTGAATCGACAAAAATATACGACAGGACGGGAGAAGTCTTGCTGTATGATATCCACGGTGAAGAAAAAAGAACCATTATACCTTGGGAGAAAATTCCAGAATCAATTAAAGCAGCCACCTTATCTGCTGAAGACAGCGACTTCTATCAGCATAAGGGTTTAGATTTTAAGGGAATATTTAGAGCTATCTACAAAGACTTGAAGGACTTTGATTTGTCTCAAGGTGGATCGACCATAACTCAGCAGTTAATCAAAAAAGCTCTTCTGGGCGACCAGAAGACTTTGACTCGAAAAATTAAGGAGTGGATTTTAGCTATTGAGGTTGAGCGCCGCTTCAGCAAAGATGAGATTTTTTGGATGTATTTAAATCAGATACCTTATGGCTCTAGTGCTTACGGCATAGAAGCTGCGAGCAAAACTTTTTTTGGCAAGAGTACGATAGATCTTACAGTGGCAGAAGCGGCAACCTTGGCTTCTTTGCCGAAAGCACCGACTTTTTATTCTCCTTATGGCAACAATGTCGACAAGTTGATGGTTCGCAGAGACTCGATTTTGGTAAGGATGAAAGGCTTGGGTTATATATCCGAAGAAGAGTACAAAGCTGCTTTGGAAGAAAAGTTGTCATTCAAATCAAGCAAAGAACAGCTTAATGCGCCTCATTTCGTTATTATGATCAAAGAATACTTAATAGATAAGTATGGGGAAGATCTTGTTGAAAGTGGTGGTTTGAAGATAACCACAACACTAGATGCCGAATTACAAGAATTGGCCGAAAAAACAGTTGAGAAGTATGCGGCAATAAACAAAGAAAAATACAAAGCAAAAAACGCTTCTCTTGTTGCCATAGATCCCAAGACGGGCGATGTTTTGGCTTTGGTTGGTTCTGCCGACTATTTTGATATTGAAAACGAGGGCAACTTTAATGTCGCCACCGCTCAGCGACAGCCAGGTTCCGCCTTTAAGCCCTTTGCTTATGCTACAGCTTTCACCAAAGGCTATCCTGACTCCACGATTCTTTTTGATGTAAAAACAGAATTTAATCCTAACTGTCCCCCAGATGGAAACGGCAAGAAAGATCAGTATGGTTTAGATTGCTATAATCCCCAAAACTACGATGAGAGCTTTAGGGGCCAGGTAAACATTAGGCAGTCTTTGGCTCAGTCATTAAACATACCGTCAGTAAAAGTTTTGCATTTGGCTGGTATAAATAACACCATAAGTTTGGCTAAAGACCTTGGGATAAGCACTTTGAACGAACCTGAAAGATATGGATTATCTTTGGTTTTAGGCGGAGCAGAAGTTAAATTGGTGGACATAACCTCGGCCTACGGGGTTTTTGCAAACGACGGCATGAGGAATCCTTGGTCAACAATACTCAAAGTAGAATCTACAAACAGCACTCTTATGGAAGAAAAAGAAGTTAATCCCACAAGAGTTTTGGATAATCAGACAGCACGTCTAGTAAACAGTGTTTTATCGGACAACTCCGCTCGCTCGCCTGTTTTTGGTTATTCTAGCGCTCTTTATGTTCCCGGCTATTCTGTTGCAGCTAAGACCGGTACGACCCAGGAGAATAGGGATGCTTGGGTCATAGGCTACTCCCCAAGCCTTGCTGTGGGTGTTTGGACAGGTAACAACAAAAACGAATCTATGACCCGA
>Ga0209542_10012849_pt1 | contig 14562 bp, 11 predicted proteins | sample RifCSPhighO2_01_FD_184028 | JGI IMG/M metagenome (GOLD analysis project Ga0209542, IMG submission 184028) | Soil microbial communities from Rifle, Colorado - Rifle CSP2_plank highO2_0.1 (SPAdes) (version 2) | ecosystem: Environmental > Terrestrial > Deep subsurface > Rock core/Sediment ...
TTAGTGGACCGGCAGGTGTGTGTAAAACTACTCTTTCTTTAGTTATAGCAAAACAATTACATGGTGAAAACTGGCGTTCTAATTTTCTAGAATTAAATGCATCAAGTAGTCGAGGTATTGATACCATTCGTAATGAAGTGAAAGATTTTGCTAAAACAATGGCTATAGACAGCGATGCTCCTAAAATTATTCTTCTAGATGAAGCTGATGCTTTGACTAAGGAAGCACAACAAGCATTGAGAAGAACTATGGAAACATATTCTAATTCATGTAGATTCATTTTAAGTTGTAATGTTGTAAGTAAGATAATTGATCCCATTAAATCAAGATGTGCAGTTTTTAGATTCAAACCTTTGGATATAAATGAAATAAATGAGATAATTTCAAAGGTTAAGTTTAATGAAAATTTGAATATTGATCCTGAAATGATGAAAATATTATATGAACAAAGTAATGGTGATGTACGCCAGATATATAATATATTGCAGTCATCATCTGCAATTAGTAATAATATAACTAAAGATGTATTAAATGAATTTACTATTACTGTAAGTTCTGATTCTTTAAAAGAAATTCTCGAACTTGCAGTTAATAAAAGGTTTTTGGAAGCAAGATCAAAATTATTAGGAGTAATGTTAGATAATGGACTTTCTGGATTAGATATAATTAAATTATTACAAAAAGAAGTTTTAAATATGAAAATATCTGATAATAAAAAGTATGAAATCATCGAGAGGTGTGGCGAGATAGAATTCAGGCTTGTGGAAGGATCTGATGATTATGTGCAGCTTGAAGCTTTATTGGCCTTTATTGCAAAATGAAAATAAATTTCGTCTACTCAAGAGTGTATGATGAACTTTTACATAGATACATAAAAAAAGAATTGTCAGAATTATTTATTAAGGAGATGCTTTTATTTAATGAAGAATTTGAAGCTTTCTGGGAAAAAGACGGTAAAAAAATAATAAGTAATATAGAAAAAATTTCTAGATTGAAATTTAAAGGAAACAAAAATTGTTATCTTGTTTCTAATATGTTTTATGCGGCAATTTCTGAACCTTTAACTTTGAGGAAAGAAAATTTAATAGATATGAAAATGCGACTTATTCATGAATTAGTTCATATTTTAATTTCGGATAATTACAATAAATTAAATGATTTAATTAATAGAATATATCCTGAAGAAAGTGTTGAATTTAGAACACATATTCCAGTTTTGCTAATCACAAGAAAAGTAGTAGAAAATATTTTTGGTGAAAGATCATTTAAGGAGTTATTAGATAAAGATATGAAAATAGAACTAAGGTGTATTTGGCCAGAAGTTAATTCTATTTATCCAAAATTTAAAGGCGATATTGTGAGGTTCTTAAAAAATGAAAAGTTTTATTGAAAAAAATAAACCTAAAAATTCTAATGATATTCCACAAGATAATATTAATTTACTAAAAGATTTAATTTTAAAGAAAAAACATATTTTATTGGTTGGTCCTGTTGGCAGTTGCAAAACCTCCGCAATTTATACCATAGCTGAAGAACTAGATTATGAAGTTCTTGAACTTAATGCTTCAGATGTAAGGAATAAAGGGAATGTGGAAAAAATTATTGGAGAAGCGTGCAAACAAATTAGTTTATTTGGTAAGAAAAGATTAATTCTCATAGACGAAGCTGAAGAGTTATCTGGAATTTATGATCGTGGCGGATCTTCTGCTATATATTCAATAATTCAAGAATCAAAAACATCGATTGTTATGACTGCTAATGACATTGGAAGTGATAAATTAAAAGAGTTAAAGAAGCTTTCAGAGACAATTATATTTGATAAAATAAATACTAAAAAAATTTGTGACATTTTAAAAAATATTTGTATTAAAGAAAATGTAATATCTGATGATAATGATTTAAGAAAAATGGCCATACAATGTAATGGAGATTTGCGTGCAGCATTAAATGATTTACAATGTTGTATTATAGGTAAAAAATTAGAATTAGAAGGATTAGGTTTTAGAGATTATGAAACTGACATAAATAATTCTCTAAGATGTATATTAAAAACTAAAACAATTAATGCGATAAGATATATTGATTCTTTAGATATGAATCCGGACGAGTATTTTTTATGGATAGATGAGAATATTCCGCATGAATACATAAAATCCGAAGATATATTTAGTTCATATGAACGATTAGCCAAATCTAATATTTTTACTTCAAGGATTAGAAGGCAGCAATATTGGCGTTTTTTATATTACAGCCTATTCTTTGCAACTTCCGGAGTATCATTAGCAAAAGAAAAACCATATACTGAAGTAATTAAATACAAAAGAAGCATACGGCCATTAAGAATATGGCAGTCTAATATGAAAAATCAAAAAAAGAAGGATATTGCATTAAAAATTTCAAAATTAACACATACATCATTCAAGGGAGTAATAAAGAATTTTAATTATTATAAAAATTTTATATCATTAAATAGTATTTCTAATGAATTAAAATTAAATGAAGACGAATTAAATTATTTAAAAAGATATTAATTATTTCCTAAATCGCTTTTCTTTGTTAATTCAACTATAGTTATTTTAAATATCAATGTTTTTCCAGCTAATCTATGGTTTGTATCAACATCAAAACTTGTATCATCTACTTTTACAACTTTTCCTCTAACTACACCCAATTCAGTTGGGAATGAAACAATTTTATCTAATTCAGGATATTGGAATAAAACAATTTCTTTATCAGTTATTGCTATTACTTCAGTTTCCCATTGCGCACCAGGAAGCATTAGTTTATCTCCGATAGTAGGCATACCTTCTAAAACTACTGTAGTCTGATTTAGTTTTGATATTTTTAATTTCCATGGAACTTCTTCTCTTTCTAAAATTTTTCCAACTTCAGGTTTTTCTGCAAATACTGTATTGAATACTTCTCTGTCTACTAATGAATATTTTGTTGCTTTTATTTCTCTTTTTAAATCTCTTAATATTAATTCGCCTTTAACTTCACCATATGCCTTTTCTACAGGAATTGTTACTGTTTTTGTTTCTCCTTTTTTCATACCAACTAATGCTTCTTCAAATCCTTGTATCAATGATCCACTTCCTAATGTAATTGTTAATGTTGAATATTTTGTTCTTTCTAATCCGGCTTGTGTTCCAATTTCTTGTATGCTTGTATCAAATATTGTTCCGTCTTCTAATGAACCAACATAATCTAATTCTACAACATCCCCTATTTCTAATTTAGGTTTAGATACAGATAAAATAACAAATACCGCAACGGCTAATATAACTAAAACTGCAATTATTAATGGTAAATAATTTTTTTTAGAAGTCTTAATTGATTCTTCTTTCTTTACTGCTTTCTTTTTTGCCACAGCTAAGAGCAAATTAATTGTTATTTAAAGCTTGTGAATTTTTTAGTATAATCATTTGTGGACAAAATTTTAAATGATTTCTTAATGAATTTATTGCTTTTGAATTAATTCCCGATAATAAACCTTAAAGTTCATAAATTTGAAGAATATAAATTATCATAATAGTACTAACTACAAATGAAAACATTTATATAATCATACTAAACATAAATGAGTATGATAAATAAGACTATTTATAGGCAATTAATAGAAAAACAAAAAGTTTTATTAGAAAAAGAAGAAATATGGATAAAAAGAGAATTGTTAAATGATATTTTAAAAGATATAAAAGATAATAGAATACTAATAATATCTGGAATAAGAAGGTGCGGTAAATCAACTTTACTAAAACAAATAATAAATAAAATAAAATTAGAGAAAGAAAATTATTGCTATATAAATTTTGAAGATGAAAAATTTATAGATTTTAAAGCACAGGATTTTGAAGAGATAAATGAGCTACTTATTGAAATCTACGGTAAATCAAAGTACTATTTATTCGATGAAATACAAAATATTGATAAGTTTGAATTATTTGTGAGAAGACTCCAAGATGAAGGGAAAAAATTAATTATTACAGGATCAAATTCGGATTTGTTAAGTAAAGAATTTGGTACAAGACTCAGCGGAAGAAATAAAATATTTGAACTATATCCATTCTCTTTTAAAGAATTCCTAGAATATAAACAATATAAAAATATTGAAAATAATTATAATATAGAAAAGAATGTAGAACTAAAAAGATTGTTTAAAGAATACACAATAAACGGAGGAATGCCAGAATATCTAAAAAATAAAGATGAAAATTATATAAGAACAGTTTATGAAAATATATTATATAAAGACGTTATAGCACGTTATTCTATAAAAAGACAAAAAACGTTAAAAGAATTGGTCAACATACTAGCCACATCAACAACCTCACTTTTTACATACAATTCTTTAAAAGAGGTATTAAAACTCAGCAATGCAATAACTGTAAAAGAATATATTCACTACATAAGTAATACTTACTTATTTTTTGAATTATTAAGATTTGATTTTTCAATAAGAAAACAATTTAATTTTGCAAGGAAAGTTTACATAATAGATCAATCCTTTTTTAATATATTGGGATTTAATTTTTCAGAGAATAAAGGAAAAATATTAGAAAATGTTGTTTTTATAGAATTAAAAAGAAAGGGTAAAGACATATTTTATTTTGGGGGTAAAAATGAATGTGATTTTGTAATAAGGGAAAGCGGTAAAGTTTCAGAATTAATTCAAATCTGTTATGAATTAAATGAAAAAAATATCTTAAGAGAAAAAAATGGGCTTTTAGAAGCAATGAAAACTTTAGGACTAAATAAAGGAATAATATTAACATTTGAACAAGAGGAAGAAATAAAAGAAGGAAAATTTAAAATATCTATAATTCCAATATGGAAATGGTTATTACAAAGGTAAAAAAAGATGTATGAAATAATTATTGGACGTTCGGAATCTGAAAAGAAATCTTTAGGATTAAAAGGAACAGTATTCTTAGGAAAACATTATGTTACTATGGGCTCTACTACCTCTATGTCTAATAAATTATTTATGGATGTTTCTAAATCTCATGTAGTACTTGTAGCTGGAAAGAGAGGCAGTGGGAAATGCTTAACTGGAGATACACTAATTACTTTAAGTGATGGGTCAATAATTCAGATAAAAGAGTTAGAGCATAATACACTTAATGTTTTAGGATTGGATGGGAAATTAAAAATAAAAGAAATAAATAAAAAAGATTTTTTTAAAAGAAAAGTAAACGAAATATTATACTTAAAATTAAGAAGCGGTAAAGATATTAAACTTACACCAGAGCACCCATTATTAACTATAAAAGGATGGAAAAACTCTAAAGAATTAAAAATCGGTAGCAGGATAGCAACTCCTAGAATAATTCCCGTATTTGGCAAAGAAAAAATGCCAGAAAATGAAATAAAACTTCTAGCTTATCTTATAACAGAAGGGTGTATAAAAAAAGTAGTGTGTTTTACTAACTTTGATGAAACAATAATGGAAGAATATAAAGAGAGTATCCTATCATTTGATGAAAATCTAAGATTGGAAAAAAAGGATAAGGGGTGTTATAGGGCTGTGCAAAAAATAAAAAAATATAAGAGATGTATAGTAACAAAAAAAAATGGGCAAGAATCTCGTTTAGTAAGATACGAAAAATCCAGTATAATGTCCTGGCTAAATAATCTTGGACTTTATAACAAAAAATCAAGAGAGAAATTTATACCTAAATGCATTTTCTTATTACCAAAAGAACAACTTAAAATATTTTTAAGCAGGTTATTTAGTTGCGATGGCACAATCTATAAAAAGAAAACAAAAAATAACAGCTTATGGGAAATATCATATGCTTCAGCATCAGAAGTTCTAATCAAACAAGTTCAACATTTATTATTGAGATTTGGGATATATGGAAAAATAAGAGCAAAAAAAACAGGATACGATAAAAAATTATTTGATAGTTTTGAATTAAATATAAGTCAAGAAGGAATAATAAAATTTATAGAAGAAATTGGCTTTTGGGGGAAAAAGTCAGAAAAGGAGAAGATCGCATTAGAAGAAACAACTTTTAAAAAAAGAAATCCAAATGTTGATACTATACCAAAAGAAATTTGGGAGCTATATAGGCCAAACAATTGGGCGGAAATAGGAAGAACAATAGGATACGCCCACCCAAAAGCAATGAGAGAAAGAATCAGATATAGTCCATCAAGACAAACATTATTACAGATAGCAAAAGTAGAGGATAACAATTCGCTTAAACTTCTCGCAGAATCAGATATATTCTGGGATGAAATTATAGAAATGAAACTAATAGAAGAAGAAACAGAAGTTTACGATATTTCAGTTCCAGAACTTCACAACTTTATTGCAAATGATATAATAGTACACAACTCACATTTATTAGGTGTCATAGCAGAAGAGATGGCAGGTTTATCTTCAGATATTAAAAATAAAATTGCAGTATTAATGTTTGACACTATGGGTATTTTTTGGACCATGCGTTATCCAAATAAAAAAGATGAAGATTTATTGTCGCAGTGGGATATTAAACAAAGAGGATTGGATATAGATATTTATACTCCTAAAGGACATTTTGATGAATATAAAGCAAAGGGTATTCCGACAGATTTTGCATTTAGTTTAAATCCATATGAATTATCTACAGCAGATTGGTGTTCTGTTTTTGAAATAAATTCATTAAGCAAAGAAGGATTACTTATAGAATCAGTTATATCTACTCTAAAATCGAATAATGAAAGTTTTGATATTGAAGATATTTTATCAGAAATAAAAGATAATGATGAAACAGCAAAAGCCGTAACTAGTTTATTTAATGCAGCAAAATTATGGGGGATATTTAGCAAAGATGCAACGCAAGTAAAAGATTTATTCGAAGGGGGGAAGGTCTCAATATTAGATGTAAGCGCGTATAAAGATTGGAATGTTAAAAATTTAGTTATAGGAATACTATGTAAAAAACTAATGCAAGAAAGAGTTATTGCAAGAAAAAAAGAAGAAGTTGATGACATAAATAAAGGCCATTCTTATTTTAAAACAGAACTAGAAAATACTGGAAAAGAAATGCCATTAGTTTGGATTTTTTTAGATGAAGCACACAATATTATGGGCGTTGATAAAAATACTCCTGCAACAGAATCTTTAATTAGAATTTTAAGAGAAGGAAGACAACCAGGAATTAGTTTAGTTATGGCAACTCAACAGCCAGGACAATTAAATAAAGATGCAATTTCTCAAACAGACATTTTAATTAGTCTTCGTTTAACGTCTAAAAAAGATCTTGATTCTATTAGTGAGATTATGCAGACTTATGCTAATGAAGATATTCAAAAATATTTTGTCGAACTTCCTAAAATGAAAGGCGCTGCTTTAGTTCTTGATGATAATTCAGAAAAGATTTATAGAATGCAGGTTAGGCCTAAATTCAGTTGGCATGGTGGCGATGATCCTACTGCAATAAAACCTCCAAATAAATATAATTTAGAATTCTAATCGTGTTTTATATTTTTATATCCTTCAAGTGTAATTATTAAATCTGTCAATCTTTCCCTAAATTTGGGATTATATAAATTTAATAACTTTAAGGCTTCTTTTACAGTTTCATATTGTTGTTTATACATTTCAAATTTGGCAACGGGTATAGAATTTTTAAATATATCTAAGGTATCAATCAATCCTTTTTTTATACTTTCTAATGCTTCTTCATGAATTGCACCAGTAGTTCTTGTTATATACATCTGATTTATTAATTTCAATAAAAAAGATTTCCAATATTTCTCAAATAGCATTAACTTATTTGGATCAAAATATCTAGGAGTCTCTTCTTTTGCATATCTTCTAGTTATTCTAGAACTTCTTGTAACTGCCCTTCTTCCAAGTACTGTCATTTTATTCTCCTCCTATTAAATCTGCGGCACATGCACCAATTATTGCTGGAAGCATTAATACAGATATACTTTTGTAAATATCTAAAAATCCATGCCCTGTAGAACCGATTATTAGTAAAACCAATAGTATACTAAATATTGTAACTAAATAAACTAACAATAATCTCAATGGTAAAAATGATAAAATTTTTACATTCTTTATTTTTCTAAAACCCGTATAATATAACATTATGAAGCCTATTAAAAATGAAACAACATAAAATCCATTTGCTTTAGCTAGAGTTATTGTTTCTGCATAATGTATTCCTTCTAACACAGTAAAATGACTTACTATTCCGACGAATGCCCCAATCATAGATTTACCTAAATCTTTATAAGTTATTTTCCTTAATGGGTGTTCGCCTACCTGCCTTTTGATTTCTTGTTCTAATTCTTCTAAACCTTTTAATTGATCTTCTATATTCTTATCATGTTTATTTATTTCTCTTAATTGTTCCTCTTCATATTCTACTCCTCGAAGTTCCAATTTTTCTAGATTATTTAATTTTTCTTGATTTTTTAATTGTAGTTGTTGTAATTGTAAAATTCTATTTAACTTATTATTTAATGACGAACCTTTTTTCCTCTTTTTCATTATAACCTATTTGATTTGTATTGATATTTAAATGTTGGGGGTCAAAAGCTACTCTTACGATCACCGGCTTTCGCCTCTCAGGGTGTTCACCTTATCATTCCCTCGTTGTATTATTAAAGAGAATATTTATAAAACTATGTTTTGATATCCAAACAATATCTCCACATTCTAGGACTTTGTTGTCCCGTTTTTATAACATTAAAAATTTTACAATTATAATCTGATTCTATTTTCTTTATTTTTTTATGAATATCATCTTCAGTAGAAAAAGCATACAAATGTATAATACCATATTTTTTCAAGTAATTAAATGCTAATTTTAAAAATTTTAATGAATCTTTAGGTAATGGCATTACTATTCTATCAAATTTTTTATCCTCAAATTTAAGCATGACTTTTTTTACATCGCCACAATAGTTTTTCATATTTTTTATTTTATTTATTTTTATATTTTCTTCAGCGTATTCGCAGGCATCAGGGTTTATTTCTACACAAACTATCTCTTTTGCTTTTGTATGTTTTGCAATAACTAACCCAAATATCCCTACACCAGAAAACATAACTAACACTTCTTCATTAGGTTTTACAAATTTTGCAATTCTTAATCTTTCACTAGACCATCTTGGAGTAAAATAAGTCTTAGTAATATCCAATTTTAGCAAAACTCCATTTTCTCTATGTAAAGTTTCAAAATTCTTTTCACCAAAAAGATATTCATATTTTTGTATTCTATATTCCCCTTCATGCCCCCCTTTTTTCATAACTACTGTTTTGATATTTTTATTTACTTTCAATAATTCATTTGCAATTATTTTCTTTTTCTTTTCCAAAGATCTTACGATTTCTAATACTGCAATATTTCCAATAGTATCAAATGCGGTATTAAGATTTAATATTTCATTTTTTGTTAAAATCTTTTTCAATGCATCTTTAAGATTTTTTGGTGTTTTTTTCTCTAATGTCTTTTCTACCGTCGGGTATCCTAAAATTCCATGTACTACAGGGTAATAAATATATCCATCTTCTTTAAGAAGTTTATAATTAAAATCAAGAAGTGATTCATTGATCAACCTTCTTTTTACAACTTCTGCTTCTTCTAATGGGACTTTCATGCATTTCATTATATATTACCTGACAGAAAAAGCTTTATATACTTAGTTTTATAGTTTTTTATTATGTTATTTACGAAAAGGGTGAAGATTTTATTAGCTTTGGCTATTAGCCTTTTTGCAATACCTGAAGCTTTTGCTTTATTTGAAGGAGTTTATAGTATTTTTTATGGCTTATGTTCAATATAATGGATTCTTTAGAAATGCAGTTCATTTTGTAGTCTTCTTTTATATTTTCCATGCTATAAGTGAATTCTTTGTGGTTAAACAATACGGTGAGGAAGCTAAAGAAAGTAAACTCCCCATGGGTATTGGTTTATTGGGCGCAATTTCACTTACAGCTTTATTTTTTCAGAATCAATGGACTTTAGTAGGGTTTGCTCCTTTATATTTAATTTTAGGAATTGTATTAATATTAATTTTAATTTATAATGCTATAAAAACAGATGACAAAACAAAATTAGGATGGGTTGTTGGATTAATATTAATTGCTTTATTTTTGATACCTTTATTATTCCCATCGGCATATAGTTATTTGGGTGTTACATTTCCCAGTTTGACTGAGCTTATTTGGAACACTTTGTTGCCATTACTTGTAATAATTGGATTAATTGGGTTAGCAATCTGGTTAGTGAGTAAAGTTGGTGAATTCACGGTTACTATACCATCAAGAATTGGGCGTGCAAGAGAAGAGGAGGAATCGGGGGGTGGTAGAAGTAGGGATCCAAACGAAGATCAAGGTCCTAAAAAAGGTGAAAGACTTAATGTTTCAATAATTATTACACCAGATAAAAAAACTTATTTGGTTAATGACACTATTAATCTTACTGCAAATATTACCAGGGGTTTAATTTTTAAAGGAAGAGCAAACAGTAATTATAAATGTGATTGGTATATTGGAAATAATCCTTTAGACGACCATAATACTTCAATTAGAGCAAAATTAGTTCAAGATTATCTTGATAAGGCTGAACAAGAATTAGTTATTTCTGTTAAAGTTATTGATTTGAATAATACTAATTCACAAAAAGATGCAACAAGATCAATTGTTGTTATAAGTCATCAAGCAAGTATTAAAGTAAAGCATAGTGAAGATTCAAATCCTATTGAAAGATCTATTGGTAATAATGAACCGATTGAATTTGAGTATATTGTACGTAATCCAGGAACTCTTGCTAAAGATGTAAGTTATATTAATTGGTTTATTCTTCAAGGAAGACAAACTGTAATTGATGATTTAGTAATTAATAAAGCGATAAGAAAAGTGGAATTTACTAATGATTTAGAACTATCCAGAAGCTTTGAGATTCCTTTTGGTCAGGATCCTTTAGATTTAATTGCTGGGGAATATACAATAATTGCTGTAGCAATGAAAGGGAAAAAATTATGGATAAATGCTAATGGGAATATTCTTGGAGATAGATTTTTTTTAAAAGTTAATAAAGGTAAAGGAGGTAGTTCAGGTAGTAATGCTTCTGAAAAAATAATAATTTATAATAATAAACGTAATATAATAGAAACAACAGACAAAGATACAAAAATTTCTTATGAAACAAATAAAACACTATTTTTCGTGCCAAAAATAGAAAGTGGAAATATTGATGACTATGAAATAGAGTACACGGCAGATTGCGGAAGTGGAGACTTATTCAGGGTTGTGGAGAAACTTGGAAATGTAAAAAAGACAGGTGTTATGAAAATATTTTCAGATGAAGAAAAATTAGTATCTTGTACTTTTAAGAAAGCTGGAAAGGTAGTTAAAGTTATAGAGATCATAGTAGAAATTAAAAAAAAAGATATTAAGCTAACTCAAAATGATTTAATATTCCAAATTTATTATGATGATAAGGATTTTGATGTAGAAGAAAATAATGCTTCTGTGAATATTCCAATTAATACCGAATTTTTTATAAGACCATATCTTCAAAACGATGATATAAATAATTATGAAAAAGTATATCGTTATTTTGATGATTCAGGCAATCCAACTGAAGTAAAATATGGGGAAAAAGTTTTCAGTATGATGGAAGATCAGCCCTGTACAAAAGAATTAACCTTGATTTTAAATAAAAATCAAAAGTTGAACCAGAAGTTATAGAAGAACCTCCATATATGATATTTGATATAGGGTATGATGGTGTTATAAAAGCAACAATATCTCAAGTAAGCGGAAATGTGAGAATTCCAACAAGAAAAGATTTTAATATTTTAATAAGACTAAATAAAGGCGATATAAGAGATTATAGATTACTAATAACGCATGTTAATCCTAGAACGGGAAAACTTCAGAGAGATGAAGAAAGTGATGTTGAAGCATTTAATCTTAGATATGAAACGCCAGGCAGTAGACAATTTAGTTGTGGTTTAATAGATAACACTAATAAAAAAATTGATACTAAAGTTGTATTTTTAGAACTTTACGAAGAACAACCACCTGTTTCAAACAAATTAAAATTAGACATATTACAAATTCTTCCTAAAGGAAGTCAAATAAAAAATAGACAACATTTTGTTTTAGATAACACAAACAATAAAGCTACAATAAATGAATTAATAACATATCAAGTAACACCTATAATGGAAGGGGCAGATTTAAGCAAATATAACGTAATAATTGAATATAGAGATTATATAACTAAAAAATTAAAAAGGGTTAGTACTCCTGCTAAAATAAAATATTTAGAATTGGGATCTGAAAAATTAAGATGCTTAGTTTTAGATAAGAGTAATAAGATTGTTACTGAATTTGAAGGAGAATTAGAAGTTCAATTAGGTGTAAACAAATTAACTCAGGTTTATATTGATTTTGAAAAAAATGAAGTAGTAATACCTGCTAACAAAAAGTCAAAAGTTAAAATAAAACTCGTAGATGAATTTAAAAATATATCTGGAGAAGGAATGATTAAAGAAATAGTTTGGATTTTATATAAAAGTATTCGTGAAAGAAAGATTTTAACAATATCTTCAAGCACTGGAGATAATATAAATGAAACAACAATAGATAGTTCTTCATTAGAATCAGGAGAAAGTTATTATCTTGTAGCTTATGCATTACCAGAAAGAACAAGTAAGAATCAGAAATTCACTAGAAAAGAATTAGAATCTAAAGTCATTCCAGAAGGAACAGCAAGTATTTTAGTAACTATTAAATAAATTCACTTAAACCTTTTTGATTTCTTTCTTTATTAAGTTCTTTATATTTCTCTATTGAATTTTGTATTCTTTCTTCAGAAAAATCATGTTCCTTTACTAATATTTCTTTTATTTTTTCTTCATCTAATTCTTTCCATTCAATTTTATATTTTTTCTCAACCGGCAGATCATTAAATATTTTATATATTTTTTTCCATTCAAATGGTGCATTTAATTCTTCAAACATTCTTTCAAAATCTTTTTCTGTTTTATGTTCTTTAACTAATTTCAATGCTTTTTTAGGGCCTATGCCTTTTATCCCGCCTTGATTAAAATCTGTACCAACTAATATTCCTAAAACTATTAATTGTTCTTGTGTAATATCTAATTCTTTCAAAACGTCTTTTAGTGTTATTTCTTCTATGAATGTATAAACAATCTTTCCTGATGAAGTTTTTCTTTTTTGACTTAATGTTAAATTTCTTAATAATTTAGGTGCACCAAATAATAATGAATCATAATCCTGCGATGCTGAATAATCTACATCTTTTTGTTTGCACATGAAAGCTGTTTGTCCTTCTGCTTCTGATTTTGCTTGTACAACAGGTAAACCCATTGCGGATATTAATTTTTTACTATCTTCTATCATTTCATAATCTAATCTTACAAATTGTTTGCTATATTTGTACATATCATCTATATTTTCTTCATCTATTGCATCATTATATTTTTGTTTTGCTTCTATTTTTCTTTCACTTCTTTGGCGTATTTCTTTAAATTTTAATTCTGGCGGTTCACCATCAAATACATATATTGGCTTTATTCCTTTCCCCATTAAATTTAATGTTCTTGAAAATAATCCTTGTAAATGTGATGTTATTTTTCCATTATTATCTTTTAATGGACTTCCATCATATCCCCTTATTGAACTTAAAAATTGGTATAATGCATTAAAAGCATCTATTGCGATTATTTTTCCTTTTAGATCTTTAAAATCAATTTCTTTTCTTGGGATTATATCAGTTAGGTTTATGCCCATATAAATAAAGAATATTTTTAGTTAATAAATCTATTAGTAACTGCCAAAATGCCAAAAATCTTATATAGTTGTATTTTCAACTATGTAGTTGGATAAACAATATGATGCTATAAAATTTGTAGACCTCATTGAAGATATATTTGAAAAATTATGAATTAAAATGGATAAAGAAAACTTAAAGACATGGTTTAAAGCAGGAGCTATTGCTTCAGAAGCTCTTGAATATGGTAAGACCCTTTTAAAACCAGAAGCGAATGTTCTTGATGTTGCATTAAAAATTGAAGACTTTATTGCAAAGAAAGGTGCTAAACCCGGTTTTCCTGTTCAGATTTCTATTAATGATATTGCTGCGCATTATACTCCATTTCCAGATGATCAAACTTTAATTAAAGAAGGAAATGTTATAAAATTAGATCTTGGTGTTCATATTGATGGTTTTATTGGGGATACTGCATTAACTATAGAAGTCGGTTCATCTAATTATACAGATTTGCTGAAGTCAAGTAAAGAAGCTCTTGAAGCCGCTATTAAACTTTGTAAACCCGGAACTAAAGTTTATGAAATTGGGGAAGCTGTTGAAAATGTTATTTCTAGTTATGGTTTTAATCCTATAAGGAATTTATCAGGACATAAAGTTGATCGTTATACCCTTCATAGTGATTTGGGTATTCCTAATTATAATAATAAAGATAAAACTGAATTATGGGATGGTTTAGTTATCGCTATTGAACCTTTTTCTACTGATGGTGATGGTTTAGTTAAAGAAGGGAAAAAATCCAGTAATTATCGTT
>Ga0209542_10012850_pt1 | contig 14562 bp, 9 predicted proteins | sample RifCSPhighO2_01_FD_184028 | JGI IMG/M metagenome (GOLD analysis project Ga0209542, IMG submission 184028) | Soil microbial communities from Rifle, Colorado - Rifle CSP2_plank highO2_0.1 (SPAdes) (version 2) | ecosystem: Environmental > Terrestrial > Deep subsurface > Rock core/Sediment ...
CGCATGCCATGAATCTTTCAAGCGATGCCTCGCATTCAATTCTGTATTTTTCACAGACATCAAAAACCTTCTTCATCATGATCTCAGGCCCGCATGTGTAAACAATTTTGATTTTATTTTTTTTATTTCCCAATGCCTCATCCAAAACATCTGTTGTAAATCCCTTTCTTCCAAAGCTGCCGTCATCAGTTGTTATGGCCAGGTTTTTATTTTTATAACGCTTTAGATAAATCAGGTGCTCTTTGCTTCTTGCCCCATAGATCACCAAATGGTTCCTCAAAGAGTCTATAAGCGTGGACACAGAAGCGAACCCAACTCCGCCGGCAACTACACACGCGTTGTTTCTTACAGTGAATCCGTTCCCGTACGGCCCCCTTATGCCCAATTTGTCGCCCTTTTTTAATTTCTCAAGCGCGTTTGTGAATTTTCCTATCGCCTGTGAAGTAAAGGCAAATTCATCCTTTTTCCAGTAGGAAACCGCCATTGGCTTTTCATCAAACCCTGGAAGCCAGACCATGATGAACTGGCCGGGCTTGGATTCAATTGAATGGCTGAAGAAGAAAGACGTTTGGCCTTTTCCTTCGTGGACTATTGCGCTTATCTGCATCATTTCAGGAATCTCGGTCCTGCAAAATCCGGCTTCAGTTTGTCCTTTCATCTCTTAATCCACTCCAAAATGATTGAATCCCGGCATGGCATTTCGGGCATATCCTGTCTACCGGGGCGTTGTATCGCATGATGCACGGTCTATCATTCCTGTAGCCATGCACCCTTATGGCTTCATGGTGGGCATTGAGGCCAAAAAGGTGAAATGCCTCATGCTTTCCCCTTCTTTTCAAAAAGCTTTTCGGATATTTTACGTTTTCATCGAATGAAAACATCACAATGCCCTCTTTTATAAAAGTAAGTGCCTCGCCATCCTTGATAGTGTCATGATTTGACTTTATCCTGCATTTTGTGATGAATATGTCTGCACATTCCCTGTTCCTTCTTTTCCTGTCATTCATCGCCTTCCTAAGGAGTTTCTTGCTGGCCAGTGTATTCTTTGAAATGCATGAATCAAAAAATACTCTGTAATTCTTTTTGTTTTTTGCCTCAATTATTTTGAATTTCTTTCCGGTTAATGCAATTGCCTCCTTCAATCCCGATCTCAGAAAGCTGATTCCACTGCTTCCCAAGCCTGAAAAATCTATAATATGTATCTTTCCTGATTTTATCCACTTCCTGAAGTGAGGCAGCTTAAGATAATTAGCTGAGCTGCTGCGGCAGTGCTCTTCCCACTCCATCTTTGAACCAAAATTGGATATCACCTGTGCGCGCACCCTCTTATTTCTTCGAGGCTCTTTACTTTATTTTTTCTCATCCAGCCTTCCATTTCATCGCAAACCTTCTTGAAGACTCCTGTGCCCCTGTAAAAGATAGCAGTCCCGATGCCTACTCCGGTTGCTCCGGCCATTGTCATTTCTATTGCATCCTTTCCGTAAGTGACTCCGCCGGTGCCTATAATGGGAATTTTCACTGTTTCATAGATTTCATAAACGCACCTCACGGCAATCGGCTTCAGGGCAAGGCCTGTCACTCCGCCAATCCTGTTGGCAAGGACCGGTTTTCTTGCGTCAATGTCTATGACCATTCCGCTTGCAGCGTTGATTGCAGTTATTGCATCAGCCCCATTGCTCTCTGCAGAATGCGCTATCTCTTTTATGTCATAAACATTTGGGCTTAGCTTTATGCTCACCTGAATCTTCCCTGCATTCTGCTTTACTTCCCTGGTGATTTTGCCTGCCAGCTCGGCATCGGCATAGTAAGGCTTTCCATAATCCATATGCGGGCAGGATATGTCCACTTCTATCATCGCCGGCTTCAAGGATGCCATCTTCTTTGCCACTTCCCCGAACTGACTGATCCTGTATCCGTAAATGCTGCCTATCACAGGAACGCTTGCATCATCCAGCCTTTTGAAATCTGCTATCGCATTGTCAATTCCCTGCCCTGGAAGGCCGACGGCATTCATGAAAACCCCGCCATAGCCGAACATCACCGGATTTGGATTGCCCTGCCTTTCCTCATGGCATAATGACTTCAGGGTTACTGCCCCTGCACCTTCCATTCCTATCCTGTTTATGCTTTCTTTGGTCACTCCAAGAATTCCGGAAGCAAGCACTGTGGGATTCCTCAGCCTTATTCCGCATAGGTTTGTTTGTAGCATGTTAGTTGTATGTTTTCAGGTATTAGATTCTCCAGCAGCTAATTAATAAATTTTCAGGGGGATACTTGATTTTGCTCTTTCTGTCATAAGCGTTGTTCCCCACCCCTCGTGGAATTCTTAGCCAAAGAGCATCGATTAAATTATTTTAATGTCCTCTTTCCCCATGCTTCTTTCGCAATAGTGGCACTTTATCCTTAGAGGGTCTTTTTTTACTACGTAAAATTTTGTTGGCACCTGCTCGTTGTTGGTTATGCAGACCGGATTCGAGCATTTCACGACATTGTCTATGACATCGGGAGACTTCACGTTTATTTTTTCCCTGACTTCATAGTTTTTTATTATGTTGACTGTTGCATTCGGCGCAACTATTGATATTTTGTTGACCTGCTCCTGGGTCAGGCTCTTGCCGGCAACCTTCACAATGCCCTTCCTGCCTATGCTTTTGCTTTTGAGGTTTGTAGCTATCGAAACAACGCCCTCGTGATTTTCCAGTTCAAGTATCTCGGCGACCTTGAAAGTGGCGTCTGTCGGGATATGGTCTATCACAGTGCCTTCGTCTATCGCGCTTATGCTGAGCTCTTTTTTCGTCCCAATGCCGGGGCTTGGACTCGCTTTCTTGGGCCTTATCCTTTCCCTTGCCCTTGGCTTCTTTTTTGATTTTGCCATTTTATTTTAGTTTTCCAAGCACGAGGGCCAGCAGCGCTTTCCTTATGGGGATTCCGTTTGCTGCCTGCTCAAAATAAGCGGCGTGTGGCGTGTCATCGACACTCTTGCTTATCTCATTGACCCTTGGCAGAGGATGCATTATCTTCATATCCTTCTTGACATGCTGCAGGAACTGCTCATCAATCCTGTATATTCCTTTGAATTTCTCGTATTCGACTGGATCCGGAAACCTTTCCTTCTGTATTCTAGTTACGTACAATACATCGAGCTCCTTGCTGAATCTTGCCAAGTCTGATGTCTTGAAATATTTTATTTTTTTCTGGAAAAGCTCATCAAGGTAGCTTTCCGGCATCTGGAGCTCCTCAGGAGCTATGAAGTAGAATGTCGGGCTGAAGTGCGCCAGCGCTATTACCAGAGAATGGACTGTCCTGCCGTATTTCAAGTCGCCGACAAAGCCGACATGAAGGTTTTCAAGCCTGCCTTTTGTTTTCTGGATTGTGTAAAGGTCGAGCATCGTCTGAGTCGGGTGCTGGTTGCTTCCGTCTCCGCCGTTTATCACAGGAACCGGCGATGCCTCTGCTGCAAGCCTTGAAGAGCCCTCAAGCGGATGCCTTATGACGATAACATCAGAGTACTGCGAAGTCATCTTTATAGTGTCCCATAATGATTCCCCTTTTTGTATAGAAGTCACGGCAGCTGTTGAAAATCCGATTATTTTTCCCCCAAGCTGCTCCATTGAAGATACAAAACTAAGCCTTGTTCTTGTGGACGGCTCAAAAAACAATGCTGCGAGTATCTTGCCCTTCAGCAGATTGTCCTTTGGCTTCTGCTCAATCTGCCTTGCGACTTTAAGAATATGCAATAGCTCTTCCTTCGAGAAATCGTTTATAGAGATTATATCTCTGCTTTTAAAGTCCATATTAAAAAAATTATGGACAAGTTATAGTATATAAAGATTATCTTTTCAGTGTGGGAAAATGGTCAAAAAACCGATTTTTGAGAAAAAGTACACCCTTTAGGTGACGATAAGGAAGCATATTTTGTATTTAAGGGTTACGGTTTTACCCCTGCTCTTTTGCGCATCTATCGCACAGCAAAGAGCCTTTTACATTCGTAACGTCTTCAACATAGGCGCCGCAGCCCTGGCATATTGCTTCCCTGTTAATTATCCTGTTGATGGGCTTTCTTGTTTCTTCCCTTATCTCGAACTTTTCAACCAGAAGGTCGAACAGCGACGGCTCAATCTTCAGAATGTCCTTGAGGGTCAGCAGCCCGACCATTTTGCCGTCATCAACAACAGGAAGATGCCTTATATTGGAGTCCCGCATTTTTATCAGCGCCTCATAGATGTCGGCATTTGGCTGGATCGTAATCAATTTTTTTTCCATGAAATCCCTGACTTTTTTCGTTAATGGGTTTATCCCCTTGGAAAGTACTTTTCTCACGATATCCTGCTCAGTAATGAGGCCTGTTGATTTGTGATCGTCTTTTATCACCAAAGCGCCGACATGGGCTTTTGCCATGACTTTCGCGCATTCCTCCAAAGAAGCATCCGAAGAAAGAGAAACCGGCTTTGTAGTCATGCAGTCATAGACTTTGTATCCAGTTTTCATCAAACCACCGATAAAAGATTTGATTCTAAAGTTTATTAATGTTTCGAAAATCGGCAACGCAAAGCCAGGCATGCCTTGGGTTATTTGGCTGTGCGAACAATTCCTATTGCCAAAGGACCTGCCAGCCGATTCTTAATAACCCTTAGTTTTCCATGCAGAAAAAGCATGTGCCATCCTGCCAGCCAAAGACCCGGGAACTATCCGGAGCAAAGAACACTTCAATAATTCATAATAATCTCTACATCCTTTCCAAATACTTTCTTCAAGTCCTCGAAAATCGGCTCTTTTATCGACACCCTTTGCGGATTCTGGATGCCTGCAAGCGCCTTTTCAAGCTCTTCCAGCGAGCTTTTTTCTATTGGCCCAAGGCTGCCGTCATCATTGAGCTTCGCCTTGCTCAGCTCTTTGTCTTCGTTGTCTATGTCATGGATTATGTATGCATTGCCGCCAAGGAGCACAACCTCGCCAAATTTGCTTCCGTGCTTGACCCTTATCCTCAGGCTTGCAAGTTCCCTGCTTCTTTTTCTCTGCATATGCTCAACCAGGAATTTTATCAGGGAGCCTGACTCAAGGTGCAGCTTTTCGATTTCAACCTTTGAAAGCTTTTTCTCGTCATAATCCTTCTTTGCCTTCATGATCTCCTGGAGCGTCCTGAAAAATTTTGAAGGCATCTTGCCTTCTGTGACAAGCTTGTCCTCAGCAAAATGAATCAGCTCATTGTCTTTTGCCTTCTCGATTCCCTCGAGCTTCAGCACATCCCTCAAAACAGTGGTTATCGTGTCGTAAACATTCAGCATTTCATGGTCTTCCCTGATCTTCTCTATCTGGGTGAACAGCCTCTTAATCCTCTTAAGGTACTTGTCGCCGTCGCCAAGCAGCTCATCTATCTCCTTTCCTGACAGCTCTTTTTTCTCGCCATGCTCTATGGCCTTTCTTACTTCAACGACTTTTTCCATGATCTTGACGAATTTCTCCTCAAGAAGCTTTTCCTTGTGCACGAATATTTCGCGCATTAGTGCCCCTGTCTCTTTTGGCGAAGGGGGCGCAACTCCGTAAAGCATCAAAGCAGCCTGGCTCGGGGTCAAAAGCGCATAGTATATGTCTTCCATGCCAACTTCGTTAAGCTTGAGCTGGACGCGCCTTATCATCTGCTCGCCTGAGCCCATGAACATGTCAATGGCTTCTGCGCTAGGCTTTATCTTGCCCATCTTGAGAAGCTGCTTCCACGGCATGAAAATGCCCCTGTCAAAAAACGGCACACCGTCCCGGAGAAGTGTGAATATGACCGGGTTTGCCTCCCTGAGAGAATCCCAGAAATCCGTCAGTATGTACACCTGTATATTGAGCTTGTTTTTTATCCCAGTAAGCTCGCCAGCTTCAATTCCCATGCCTATTATTATGGCCCTCAGCTTGTCCTTAAGCTCGACTCTGGTCATCTTCTTGACATCAGTGTCGTCAATGACAATCCACACGTCAATGTCGCTTGTCTGGGTTGCCTTGCCCTGAACAAGGGAGCCGGCCAAGACATACGATACAATGTATTTCTCAAACTTCTTGAGCACCATTGTCTTATGGACTTCTGCTATTTTGATTGCCTGGAGCATGCCTGTATCATAAATAGGGGCGGATAATGCTATCAATTGCAGCAGCTCGTATTTTGCGTCAAAGCAGTTTTGCCAAAGCTCTGAAAGTATCAGAGTCTGGGGAGTCAAATTCGGGTCTATCTCTGTACCGATGCTGCTTACGATAGATGCAAGCTTGTCTTTCAGCTCAATCTTTGACATTGTCCTGCTGTCAGAATCATCAACCAAAACCAAAACATGAATCTTGTCCTTGTCTTCGGGCTTTGGCTCTGCAGGCTGCTGTTGTTGGGGCGGAACAGGCTGCTGCAAAGACTGCATCTGCTGCAGCTGCTGCATCTCCTCGGGCTTCGGAGGCGGCATCAGCGCAATGCCGACAATGTATTTGTCGAATTTTTCGACAACTTTCTTCTGGAATTTTTCCAGCTTTACTTTTATGGTTTTTAGCTTTTCCTGGACATCAGTGGGAAGCTTAGAGATTGCGTCCAGTTCTTTTGATTCCGGAGTGTTATCTGGCTTGATAGGCTCGTTCGGCTGAGAATATTGCTTCTTGTCTTTTTTAGCCAATTCCAAAACCCCCTGGATAGCTAAATTTGTCCATTATATATAAATCTTTGCCTTACTAATATAGTAATATTTACAATATAGAAAATAAATAACAGGGGCATTCATTATTATGGCAATGGAACTAAAATCCATAAGCTTTATATATAAGTTATATTACTTGATAGTAGTAAAATATACGCTATTTTTGGGGTGGTTTTAATGTATATACTCCAGAAGCGAAAAGTTTAAATACAAGCGTTATTATTATGTGGTAGTAACAAATCAAATGTTACTAAAACTAAAAAACAAAAGATAAATAAAAGTTAAAACAAAACCAAACAAGGGGTGGAAAGAAAAATGTCAGGAACAAATGGCGGTGGGAAGGGCCACGAAGGGGGACTTGAGAATGTAGTCAGTCTATTAACCAATCTTAAGAAATTTGAAGATAGTGAGGCATACACCGGTTTTAGGACCGGAGTTCAGGAAGCAGGTAGTGATTTCTATAAAGCTAATAAAGGTCCAGATGGCAATCTGCAGCTTACTGATGGTAAGGCGAAAAGCCTAGCTGATGCCTTATGGGCTAAAGCAGTAGATGTAATTGCAACTAAATACTTACAATTATCACCTGAAAAAAAGCAGGAACTTGAAGCAATGACAGATCCTGTAGAGAAAAAATCTCTTTTGACAAAAGAAGTCCGTGACCAAATAGGAATTGATGAGAAAGCATTGTACGAATCGCTAACCACAAGAGGCAATGTCACTTTTGAAGAGCTGCAGGCAATTTTGGGCCAGGTTCCATCACAGTATCTTCAAGTAGTTAGAGGAAAGATGCTGAATAAAGAAGTTAAAGATATGGATACGGCAGCAAGATATAATAGTGGCCTTAAGCTGGTAGTATCGCAAGATACAAAAACGTTTAGAGGCGTAGGGGTTCCAGAACATCCTGTCAGCGTTGAGCAAGTCAAAGGGGCGATTGGCGCTGCAGTAGGTGCACTCCCATCTAATTATGGCTTGGTTTTGAACCAATATAGCCATGATGCGCATGGACACAAAAAAGCAGCCTAAAACTGCTTGATTTTTTTCTTTCATTTTTAATTTCATTTCTTATTTTTCTTACTAGGCAGACTAAAGACAAATTAAGATGGTTCAAAAAATTTTAAGTGATTATGTGTACAGAGGGCCGCCTGATGTTAGACACATCCCTGCAATCTGTGCAGGAGACATAAAGTCGATGCGGCAGGAGCTGAGAAGTTCCCCAAGCAGCTACCCATACGGAGATTATTCTTGGCCTGTAAAAGGCGGCTTTGTTCATTTCAATACTGCTAACAGGCAGGAAAAGTTTCCCCTATCAGAAGAGCTTTTTGACGGCAATTACGGATTTCCAAATCACGGATGGCCCACTCACTGGGAGGAAAGCGCCCCAAGAATGAGGGGGTGGAAAGCAAACGGCGAAGACAATTATTCAGGCAGGGAAAACAATGCCCCGATTCCGAAAATGCCAAATCTTTCATATATCCAGGTAGTCACACCGCTGGGATTTTACTCGCCAAACAAAAGGGACACTCAAGTGAAATTGAAAACAACGCCGGGTGTCGTTGAGGCTGTTGATCCAAATCTTATAGGCCTGTTTGAATCTCTGGCCCATAACAATACTTACAGCCCCCTAAGAAAGCTATTGCTTGATGAAGCAAATATGCTTGAAAAAGAAGCAGTTGAATGGATTGAATTTCTTGCAGAGAAAGGATATACCTATGACATGTCCAAAACTATTGGAGTAACTGCTCTTGGAGTAGAAAAAGACGTCGAGGGCAGCGGATTTTTAGCCAGGTATTACCCGGAAAAGGGTTATCTGACAACAGAAGTTGACTCTCAAGCCAGAACCAGGCACATAATGAAGCATTACGGACTGGACAGCGAGGAAGCTGCTGAGGCTATGAAAAAGGCCGATTTGCTCCACGAAATTGCGCATATTCTTGGAGTACCGGGGAGCAGGGCAAGTGAAAGGCTCCAAGGCGAATTCCGCGCAGAGTTTTATACAAGAAGGGCTGAAAGGTATAAAGGCACAAAGATGGAAAAAATTTACAAAGTATTGGCAGCAGAGGGAAGGGATTACGCCCAATCACATTCAATCTTAAACTACTTATTGAGAGAACTAAAAGCAGACTCTTTTTCCGATAGAAAAGGGCGTATAGAACTTCTTGTGGACAAATTCGCTAAAGAAGCCCGCGCCCTCAACAAAAGAGAAGATGAAATAAATGATTATGTTGAGGAAAGGATAAGTGATACTTACGGGCCGCTTTTGAAAGGAAAAAACGAGCATGAATCCGGCCCTTCAGGAAGAACTTCTGCAAGAGCTGAAAATCTGGAAAGGATAGTAAAAAAGAATAATCCAGGGAATAATAAAATCTCAAATAGCGCAGAAAGGCATGAAAGCGCAGGCAGAAAAGTGTACGAAGCAAATAACAGGTCAAATGTGTACAGCATAAGCTCAAAAGCTTCCCAAAAGAATAATGCAAAAACGCCTTCGAAAGACAGCAAACCAGCTGAAGCAGAAGCCGCAGCCAAAGAAGGAATGACACATGCAGATTCAAAAGAAAGCAGCGAAGCCCCTGAAGCTGCAGAGCCAGCGGCTGAAGCAGCTTAGGCCAAATCATCAGCTGCCATAGACTTTTCCGATTTTTCCGGCAATTTGCACAGCCAGTATTCTTCCGAATATAAAGCTGAAAACGAACAAGGCAATTGAGACTAAAGATATGAAAACGCTTTTCTCCGCAAAATAAAGCAGCGAAGACAATGCTGCCAAAAAAACAGCAAACCCAATTGCAAATGCCGCAATGCAATAATGAAATTTTCTGATCCCAAGATACAGGGCCTTTTGGACGATATTCTTCAGGTCAGTCATGCCCAATGAAGACAACGAAACATAAAGGAAATATGCAAGAGCAGATGAAAAAATGACAAAAGGGATGTACTTCGCGAAAAATCTTGACTGCTCAACGTATTCTGCAAAGGATATGCTGAACAATGAGTAGAAGAAAGCAAATATCAGGGCAAAATAAGAGCATGTAACAGCCATCCCTTTCAACAGATTTTTCCTGAAAAATGAAAAATCATTTTTGTTTCCGGAAAAAATTTTTCTTCCCGAAGACAGGCTGTATGTCAAAGCCCAGCTTATTGACACAAAAATCACGATAATAAGGTACAAATAAGCAAGATACATCCTGAAATTCCAAACCATGTCTTTTAAGTTCCTGCTTATGCTCAATGGGTCCGGCCCCAGAAGGCTCTTTTGCTGCAGGATATCTGAAACTACAGTTGCATCGTTAAGCTCCAGCCTGCTCACATAATCATCAATTGCCTTAGAGCTTTCAAGGATTCTTGTCTGGTAGAACACGCTGAGGTAAAACAACGAGGCAAGAAAAACCAATTCAACAGCAAACAAGAGCGCCACAGCCAGCTTATTTTTCCACATAAGTGCAAATGATTCCCTGAAAGAATGCAGGATTATGCTTGTTTTCATGTTGTTTTCTGCCTTAAAGTGAACTGCGCATCCTTGGTTGATGTTGTTCCGGAGTTGCTGACTGCATCAATTCTCGCGGTATAGCTCCCTTCCTTTGAGGCTGCTGATGTATCAAATGTATAGGAATAAGTGTCAAGATTCCTGATCATAATCTCTTTGTCCTTAACAATGCTGTTATCAGGCCCGATTACAGATAAATAAGCCTTGCTGATTCCGGATGGATGAGTGATGGTTGTTGTTATCTTCACAGGCTTGCTTATTACCTGGCTCACGAAATCAAAATTTATTCCGCTTATGATTGGCGTCCTGATGCTGGTGTCTGCTCCCTTGTCTGTGACTGTGAACTTGTAGATGTTTTCCATTATCTTGTCGTTTAAGTTGCAGTCCTCAATATTTGTGAAGGCAGGGGAAGTGTCCTTTAATTGGAACAGCTCGACCTTCAGCATCTTCTGCTGAGATGTCTGGGCGCTTTCCTGCACGGAGTTTATCAAAATCGGCACTTTTAGCTCGTATACGCCGCTGAAAGCCTGCTGGTACGAAACGCCAGTTATCTGTATTTTTGCCCCGCCCATTTCGATTTCCAGAATCTTGTTCATAAGATTCTGGCTGCTTGGATTCTGAACGTCAAGGACAGTTATTTTTATGCCGTTGTTTGAGTATGTCCTGACATTTTGGTCCTGCAGGCTTACCTCAACGCCCTGTATTACTATTTTGTCGTCTTCGCTGTAGAATCCCACGCCTTTTATATTGCTCTTTTCCTCATTTAATGGCGTGTCCTTAAATTCTGCATTTATCGTGATTGGCTCGCTTGGCTGCTGTATCAGCTTGTAGGCAATGTTCGGCGCATATACGCTGCCCTGGCTTGTTGTGATTCTTATGCTGTCTGAAATCGTGATTTCCGGCACATCGTTTATTCCGTCAAGGGTTATTTGCCTGTACAATGGGCTCATTGCATCCGGAGATATTGACACCCGCATGCACTTGTCTTTTCCTGTCTTGGATACTTTCGCTCCAACCCTGAGCTTGTCCCCGAGCTTGATTTCCTTGAAATTCTCTGCTTTTTCGCCATTGATAGTGAACTCCACCAAATGGGCTGTGCCCTTGACGTTCTGGAAAGGAATGCCTCCCTTGCAGGTAAATGTCCCTGAAAGAGGATTGACGCTGCAATCCGCTATGTCACTTGCAGTTTTGTCTGTTAATGGGAAATAGAACACGCCATTCTCATGCCCGGTAGGGAAGCAGTTCTCCCTCATGCCCGCAGGAATTCTCCTGTCAGGGTGCAGGGTTATCTTTAAATGGTCATAGCGATATTGTGAGTCTATAACATCATGCCTGTCCATGTCCACCAGCTGATTTTGCTTTTTTCTGCCTTCGTAAAAGAAGGGCATTGTCTGCTCAAACGGCTGGTCAATGCAGTCGCAGTTGCTGTACGCCGATGAGGAGCCGGTGAATGGCGCTTGTCCGGTATTAAGGATTGAAGACGCACCGACGGCGCCGCAATCTATTTCATCAGGATGCTCGTTCATTTCTTTTCTTGTCACGCAGGCAAGCTGAATGTCGTAGCCATCCAACTCACAGCCCGGATTGATAAGCCATGATGCCCTATACTCGAATTTAGGCTTCAGGGTTTGAGGATCAACTGTCAGGAATTCCCTTGACCTTGTGACTGCCTGCACCAATGTTGCGAACGGCGCAGCGTAAGCCGCATCCACAAGGTTGTTTGCATTCAAGCTCCAGTCATACCCAAACGCAGCAAGGCACATTTTTCTTGCAACCCCTCCTTCTCCAACACCAAGAAGATTGTTGAGCTTTGCATTCCCATAGTCCTCTGACAGCTCCTGCTGTGATTCGGTAATGCCTTGGGCTATTCCTTTTAAGCCCAATCCCAATTTCTCCGTAATGCTTTCTGAGCGGTATTCCTCGTCAACTCCTGAATCAGCGGGAGGAGTGCAACCGTCTATCATGAACTTTATACCCTGCCACACCAATCCGCACACATGCTGGGTAAAAAGCTCCTTGCACACGCCGACATCTGCCCTGCCGTTGTTTCTCACTTCAATCAGGCAATTTGACATGGCTGCCATTACGTTCTTGAACAGCTGCAGGCGCTGGTCAATGCCGGTGAGGTAAGCGCACTGCAATGCCGCTGTGTGCTGCTTGAAAGGATTGACAATGACGATTTCCTTTTCCTTGTTGAAGAGCTTGTAGAAAAGATTGTCCTGGCCGAAGCAGGCCGGCAAATCTCTTCCTTCAATGTACCTGCTGGGATTGTACCTGTTATGCCTTACATTGCCCCCATCACCGGTGCCAACTGACTCAAAACCGATGCGCGAATACCTGTAGCTCCACTTCATATCCGAATATTTCTCTTCCCCTCCATCGGGCTTGGGCTTTGCAATCGGCTCTGTATCAGGAACTGTTTTTGACTCATGAACCGGCGCTCCATTGTATAATGATATGTCACCCGGCTCATAATAATGCAAATCCTCTTTTCCTTTTGAGTTTATGCAGCAGCATTCCTCCCTTGTTTGAGCGGAAGTGCTGCTTACAACATTGACGTTGTCACCGTCATCATAAAAGCAGTTTGATGCATATCCTCTTTTTTCGGCATTCAGCACATTTAGCTCCTGGTTTCCAATGTAGGCTTTTTTGCCGGTTATGATATTGCTGCATGCTTGTGAAGATATGCACACCCCGTACTTTTCAACCTTGAGCCTTGGCTCCGTTGTAATTGCAGGGTTGGGTGTTGGCTTGTCTGAAATTAAATTTTGCTTATTGTTGTCTTCCTTTAATCCGCAAATCTCTTTGCATGTCTTTGGCCTTGCTGTCAGGAAATAATCTTCTGACCTGCTGTCTTTTATGGCATAATAAGGCTTTGTCGTAAGGCCGCTGACATACTTGAGTTCGTACAGGTCTTCAGAGCCAGGAACCGGCTTTTGTATCACATAAAGGCTTTCACTGTTGTCCGGAAATCTTACAAGCACGCATTTTTCATCAGCGCCGAACGCCTTTGCTTCAGGTATTGAGCTTCCGAAAGACCTGCACTTTTCGGCTCTAAGAGGCTGTCCCTGCACTGCTTCATCGCCCTCGCACGCCTTCTGCGAGTCTAATGTTGCTGTCAAATTTTCATTGTCAACGGTCTCTGTCCATCTTGACGGGGAAGAATGCCCAAAAATCCTGTCGCATGACCATCTTTGCCATTCGTATAATTTTGCCTCATTCTGCCATGCGTTATAGCTGCTCAGGAAGCATTTCTTAAGGTCAGGGTCGCTCAAGTATTTCAGCTTCAGGCTTCCAAATTTTGCCTTCACATTAGTTATTGCCTGCTGGCAGTATTCATCATTCGCCTGGATTCCGGTGCTGAAAATCAGATTTTTCAGGTTGAATAATTTCTCATTGGACAGGTCAATCCATGTCCTGTAGATCTTGTAAACAGTATGGGCAAGGTAAGTCCAAAGGCATGCCTGGCCAACGTAATCCATCACTCTTTTAATCTGCTCCTGGGCTGAGCTAAGCGCATCTATAGCGCTTTGAAGATGCCCGACAAAATTATTAAGGAGCCATGGGTGAAGTATGTTCCTCGGGTCTATAAGAGTGTCATCAACAAAATAGCTTACCTCCTGGCAAGATGTCTGGGTTTCCCTTACAGTCCCTATGGTGCCATCACCTTTCTGGACATCGTGCTCATAGGTTATCATTGCCTTGAATGGGAACGCAAGATCATCGTTTACGCCAAGGGCGTTTTTGAATCCTTTCCAGTCATTCTCAAGGAATTTATCCATGCCCTGCATCCTGGAGAGTGGCACTGCCGAATAGGTTATTGTGTTGTCCGGTGGGTTTACAATTCTTGCAGCTGCTCCTGCCTGCATCAAAAGGCAGCTCAGGTTGTATCTTGGATCCGCCTGCTCTCTTGAAGAGCATGCCTTAGACAATGAAACGCTTAGGAGTTTTGGATTAGAGCCCCTGCCAACGTAAGAATACTTGAAGTAGAAGTACAGCGTTTCTGTGCCTTCTGCCATGCGCTCTGTGCTTAGTATAGTGGGAGTTTGGTATTCAGTAAGCGGGATCATATCCCAGCTTAAGTTGCCGCTCCAGCAATTGATGATCCTGATTGGCTGTGCTGCGACTCCTTTAAGGCCGGCTTGGTCTGAAGCAATCACAACTATATTTGTAAGTTTTGATCCTTTTGCCTCCTGGTTAAGCTGCACATCCCTAAAGTCTGTAGGGGGCACTTGCGTCAAGCGAGTTGCCAGCCCAAAATCAGCAGTCAGGTCAACTTTTTCAAACACAAAATTACCATCCCCGTCTGCTGTCACTGATTTGTCAGCTCCTGTCCTGCACGAAGAGCCGGCAGAAGACCTGCATTCAGCTTCAAGCTCCCTCGCTGAAAGGTTAACAAGCCGTTCCTCAAGGCCTTTAAGCTCTGCG